>ODAI011025196.1_pt1 | contig 11197 bp, 10 predicted proteins | sample 1539321 | NCBI WGS metagenome assembly ODAI01 (sample SAMN02144231, study PRJEB22623) | gut metagenome | biome: sheep rumen | host: Ovis aries | place: New Zealand
GCCTTGTCAACCTTCTTGATGAAATTATCGGTGATCTTCTGAAGCTCATCTTCAGCATCGGCGATTTCATCTTCGGAAAGCTCTGATGTCTTCTTCATCTTCTTATATGCGTCGTTGCCGTCACGTCTGATGTTACGGCAGGCGACCTTGGCATTTTCGCCCATCTTCTTGACATCCTTGACCAGCTGCTTACGTCTTTCTTCTGTAAGTTCCGGGAATACAAGGCGGATTACACGTCCGTCATCGCTCGGGTTAATGCCGAGATCGGACTTCTGAATAGCCTTTACGATCGTTTTCACCATCTTCGGCTCCCACGGCTGAATCTGGATCATACGTGCCTCAGGCACCTGAACATTCGCAACAGACTGGATCGGAGTCGGTGATCCGTAGTAATCGACCGTAATCTTGTCAAGAACATGCGGATTAGCACGGCCGGCTCTGACAGACTGAAGTTCTCTCTCAAGATTTGCGAGTGTCTTCGTCATCTTCTCTTCATAAACCTTATTTTTTTCGCTCATAATACGCCTCCTTATACGGTGACAACAGTCCCGTCAATAATTCCATGTGCAGCTCGCACGATGCTGTTCTCATCATTCAGCCCGAATACAAGCATCGGCATCTTGTTCTCTTTTGCCATGACAGCAGCGGCGCCGTCAACAACTCCCAGTCCGTCACGTACAACATCCTGAATGGAGATTTCCTTATACTTCTTTGCGTTCGGATTTGATTTCGGATCATCGTCATACACACCGTCCACCGATTTTGCAAGAAGGATCATCTCGGATTCTATCTCGATCGCGCGGAGGACCGTAGCTGTATCCGTTGAGAAATACGGACAACCTGTTCCGCCTGCAAAGAACACTGCTTTTCCCGCTTCGAGAGCAGCGACAGCAGCATCCTTGGAGAAAAGTGTTGTAAATGCACCGATCGTGAACGGTGTCATGATCTCTGTCTTCATGCCCTGAGAACGGAATATCTCGGATACGTAAATACAATTCATAACAGTCGCCAGCATACCGATCTGGTCTGCATGCGTACGCTCGATTGCATTTGAAGATCTTCCTCTCCAAAAGTTTCCTCCGCCGATGACAATTCCGACCTGAACGCCTTCATCCATGACCGCTTTGACCTGGGCTGCAACTCCCTGTACAGTTGCCTCATCAAACCCGGTCTTTTTATCGCCGGCGAGTGCTTCACCGCTCAGTTTCAAAAGTACACGTTTCATAAAAACCTCCGTAAATGTGTCTTACAATGCTAAAAACAAAGGACTGCCGCATTTACGACAGTCCCCGAAAAATCATTATTACTGCGGAATTACAGGAACTTCTTAATCTCCGTCATAAACGTATTGACATCCTTGAATTCCCGATAAACACTGGCAAATCGCACATATGCGACCGCATCCAGATCCTTGAGACGCGTCATCACGAGCTCACCGATCGCAGAACTGGGAATCTCACGCACACCGCTGTTATAGATTTCAGCCTCGACTCCGTCGACCAGTTCTCTGATTTGTTCCGGAGATATCGGGCGTTTATGGCATGCACGAACAACACCGTCCTCTATCTTGTTCCTGTTGAACGGTTCCCTGTTCATATCTTTCTTGACCACCATAAGAGGGATCATCTCGACCTTCTCATATGAAGTAAAGCGCTTCCCGCACGAATCGCACATACGTCTCCTGCGGATCGCAGTATTATCGTCAACCGGTCTCGAATCGACAACTCTCGTATTATCTTTTCCGCAATATGGACATCTCATTTATCTGTTCCTGTTCTTTAAAAACTCCGGAATCTGAATATCTTTCGCCTGAACACTGCTGGATACATTCGGCTGCTGAAGATTCAGAGAAGCCTGCTCTGCTCTCGGAGCCGGCTGCTGTGCGGTAAATAGCTCGCTGTTCCATGTAGGCATTGTCATGGTCGGGAACGGCTGTGACGGCTGCGGCTGGAAGTATGGCATTGTCGGCTGCGGTGAGATTGTCGACTGCGGACGCTGCTGCATCTGAGGCTGCTGCACCTGCGGCTGGATCTGAGGCTGAACGACCTGCTCATTGCCCGCCTCATGAAGACCCGTAGCAATGACTGTGATCTTGCATGTATCCACTTCGGTATCATCGTACATAGCACCAAAGATGATATTGGCATCTTCGCCGACGATTTCCTGTACATGGCTTGCAGCATCGTTTGCATCCATCAGAGAGATATCACCGCGGATGTTGATAATAACATTGGCTGCACCCTTTATGGACGTCTCAAGCAGCGGGCTCTCAACAGCCTGCTGAACTGCTGTCATAGCCTTGTCGTCACCCTTGTTCTCGCCTATACCGATATGAGCGATGCCGCCGTTTGTCATAACAGTCTGAACATCAGCGAAGTCCAGGTTGATCAGAGCCGGCTGATTGATCAGGTCTGTAATACCCTGAACTGCCTGCTGAAGAACTTCATCCGCCTTCTTCAGAGCCTCCGGCATAGTTGTTCTGCGATCAACGATCTCGAGAAGCTTATCATTCGGAATGACGATCAGTGTGTCAACATTCTGCTTCAGTTTATCAATACCGCTGAGGGCATTGGCCATACGCTTCTTTGCCTCAAAACGGAAAGGCTTTGTAACAACACCTACTGTCAGGCATCCGAGTTCCTTTGCGATTCCCGCAACGACCGGTGCACCGCCTGTGCCTGTGCCGCCACCCATACCGCATGTTACGAAGACCATATCTGCTCCGCTGAGAACCTGCTTGATTTCCTCAGCACTCTCGTTTGCGGCCTGCTCACCTACTTCCGGCTTTGCTCCTGCGCCCAGACCCTTGGTGACCTTTTCACCGATCTGAACAACTGTCGGAGCTTTGCAGAGATTAAGTGCCTGCTTATCCGTATTTATTCCTACAAACTCGACGCCTCCAATGGCTTCATCGACCATGCGGTTTACAGCGTTGTTGCCTGCACCCCCAACGCCTACAACTATAATTCGCGCTGCAGATTCAGCTTCATTTGATGTAATTTCTAACAAAACAGATCCTCCTTTGTGACCGCATCATCAAAAACGGTACTATTTTTTCTCAGAAAGAGTAAACTATCGCTTATCATAATAACATAACAATCATACGGTTTTTAAATCCAATTATCAAGAAGTTTTTTATTTTTTTGAAAAAATAAAACGATTCTGGGTCCCATCGTAATTTTCAAGATGCAGGATTCCTGACAAACCGGCTATGGAAGGCAGTGTCTTTCCGATCGCAGCTACGCGTGATTCAATATTGTCGCCTTTACCGAGATTTACCTGAACGCCGCCATAGGTAACGGTAAGATTCCCCTCCTGATCGAAGACTACATCATCCGGTACATACCCGCTTCTGTCAACGAAACTCTTCAAAACAGCTATACTCGAAAATACCCTGTCATATTGTACCGGCAAAGGATATCCGACCACCGCCTCGGAGAACACAAGACCCCTCACGAGCGGAAGATAATTTCCTCCTTTTGCGGATGTGTCGATCTCCCATGTTTTCTGCGCTGAGTCATTCTCTGTCTCACCGGACCCGGGAACTGCGGAGGGTTGAATAATTTCATCCGGAGCAACAACCGCTTCTTCAGTATTCTCCGGATCAGCTTCCTCATCAGCCTCACCGGCCTCTTCACTTCCTGTTTCCTCATACTCTTCGTACGGTAATTCAGCTTCTTCTGCGGCCGTCTCATCAGTGAAATCATTCTCTTCAGACCACTCTTCCGTGTCTGCGTCCTGGGAAGCTTCCTCAGGATATTCTTCGGACCCTTCCGCTTCCTCAGCTTCGGGATCACCCTGATCTTCCGGAACAGCCTCATCACCGTAAATAATTCCGTCGCCGGTAAGATACATTATTCTGAAATCTGATACAGCTGCCGGGACGACAGCCATCTCATAAGTACCGGTTATCTTCGAGAAAATCTTTTCACTTAAGTTTTTCTTCGCACCGGACACCTTTTCTGAATCCACCGTCTCTACCGTACCGGACTGTTCCCCGTCCATCTCTTCTGCATCCGCTGTCTCAACGGTAACGGAACGATTACCGGATGTATCCTTTTCCCCGGGAACCTGTGTCCCGGAGCCTGAGCCTGCGTCCTTAGTAACGGAATCCGTTTCCACAAGTACAACACCTGCCCTGTCGAAGTACCAGTATCTGTTATCATACTCTACACAGCCGATCAACTTCTTTTCACTGACATTCACTTTGACGTCGTGAAGTCCTTCCATGTCTACGGTCAGAGAATCGACAAATGTATTTCCGCGTACTGTTCTCCCTCTGTTGAGAAGCCAGAGAATAATGCTGCTGTTCGAGAACGGTCCTGTTCCGAGCATTCCTCTGATCTCATCTTCCGTCTCATGATAATTTCCCACGATCTCAAATTGATCGACAGCGCATCCGAATACCGCAAACAATAAAAAGACGCAGAGGACCATAGCAGCGGTACCGACCGCTGCCCGTCTTAATCTGCGTCTTCGGGACTTACTGAACTTCTTTCCGAACATACTCCTTAAATTTTTCTCCCCTTACCTCATAATTCGGGAACTCTCCCCACGAAGCACATGCCGGAGACAGGAGCACCGCATCACCCGGATCGGCATGATCGCGGCAAAAATCCATTGCCTCATGCATGTTCTCAAAGAGCACAATTCTCTCTTCCGGGAAACCGCACTCGATCGCAGCCTGTCTGATATCGTACTTCGTCTTCCCTTCAAGGACGAACCACTTTACCCTGCCGTCGAACGAGCGGATCCACTCTCTGTAATCCGACCCTTTGTCATATCCTCCGCCGATCAGGAGTGTAGGCCTGCTCATGGCCTGAATACCCTTAATTGCGGCGTCAGGATTCGTTCCCTTCGAATCATTGTACCATATTACCCCGTTCTTCTCATCGACATACTCGATTCGATGTTCAACGGGTTTGAAGTTCGCTATCGTCTTCTTTATAATATCGAGCGATACGCCCGCCGAGTAGGCCATGGCGGTCGCTGCCATGATATTTTCATAATTGTGAAGGCCCGGGAGCGAAAGCTTCTCGGTCTCCGCAATCAGGTCATTCCTTCCGTCGCGCGTCAGAATGATTTTTCCGTCTTCATAGTAAATACCGTTTTCGATCCGGCGCAGCGATGAGAACCAGAATACATTTGCCGGACATTCTTCGGCAAATCCGCGAAGCTCCTCATCCTCATAATTCAGGACGCAAGTATCATTCTTATCCTGATTCAGAGTCACGAGCTTCTTGCAGCGAATGTACTCTTCCATCGTGTGATGCCGGTTCAGATGATCAGGCGTGATATTGAGAATAGCCGAGACAGACGGGTGGAACTCCTCAATCGTCTCAAGCTGAAAGCTGGAGAGTTCAATCACGATCGTCGCATTCTCATCGATGGACATAGCCGCTTCCGTATACGGGTTCCCGATGTTTCCGACTACGAAAGTATCCGGGTCTGCGTTCGTCATGATCTCACCGAGCAGCGTAGTCGTAGTCGTTTTTCCGTTTGTTCCGGTTATACCGAGAACTCTCCCGCCGGAGGTCCGGTAAGCCAGCTCGACCTCGCCCCAGACCGGTATGCCCGCTTCCCTGATTGCTTTAACATTCGGAATATCCGTCGGAACGCCGGGGCTGAGGACTGCCAGATCGATTCCGGAGAGCAGCTCATGGGTGAGCTTTCCTGCAAATGCCTCCGCCTTATCTCTCACCGCCACATCCAGCTTTGAAAGCAGCTCCTCGGAGGTAACGCCTTCCTTCTCGTCGAAAAGAACCGGACATGCTCCCACATGAATGAGAAGACGGGCGGCACCGATTCCGCTTTTTCCTGCGCCGTAAACAAGTACTTTTTTATTTTTCAGGTCCATATCTTTCGCCTCTGATATCTAAATATTATCCTACAGAGCTATAAAGCCCAGCAGGCAAAGTAAAACCGTAACAATGGTAAAGTTGGCAACTACCCTGGTCTCCGACCATCCGCTCAGCTCAAAATGATGGTGGATCGGAGCCATTTTAAAAATGCGCTTTCCGTGTGTCAGCTTAAAATAACCCACCTGTAAAATAACGGAAAGAACTTCGATCAGATAGATCCAGCCGACTATCAGAATGTACAGCGGCATCTGCATCGTGTATGCCATACCGATCACGAATCCGCCGAGTGCAAGAGATCCTGTATCTCCCATGAAGATTTTGGCAGGATGCGCGTTGTATACCAGAAATCCCAAAAGCGCACCCGTGACGCAAGCCCCGAAGGGTGCTACGTCCACATGCAGAAGCAGTGCGCAGATTGTGAAGAAGACCGCCACGACAGCCGTCACAGAACTTGCAAGGCCGTCAACTCCGTCAGTGAAATTCACTCCGTTAACAGTTCCCGCAATGGCAAAATACATGAGCGGATATGTGAAGATACCGATATTCAGCTCCCTGCCTCCCGTGAACGGGATGCGAAGATCGACAGGAAGCTGCCGGGAAAACTTCAGAGCAAAAGCAAAAATGATTATGACGACAGTCTCAAGCAGTAATTTCTGCCATGGAAGAAGACCGTCCGAATTTCTTTTCACGACTTTCAGGTAATCATCCAGAAAACCGATCAGACCGTAGCTCATCGTCAGGAAGAACACCGGTCCGATGAGCGGATACCTCCTGATGTAAATGAGTGATGTCACCGCGATCGCTATAAGGAACATCACACCGCCCATAGTCGGCGTACCCGCTTTCTTAAGATGTGACTTAACGCCGAGTTCCCTCTCTGTCTGACCGAATTTAAGTCTTGTAAGGAACGGGATAACGATCGGGCCGAGAGCCCATGTAATTGCAAACGCTATAAATGCCGGTAATATTGCCGATATATCAACCATTTTCTTATCCTTCCGACAGGCCGGCTTCCTCATTGGTGTAGCCGTCTGTCTCCTGATTATTTCCGCCGGCTATATTGTCAGCATCCTCGCTGCCCTGTACTTCGGGAACATTGGTGTCTGCTGTTGTATCCGACGTGATTGCTGTCTCCTCTGTATTGTCAAGTCCGCTTCTCAGGATCGGGCTGTCCGCAAGCAGAAGCTCATCCTGATAGATATTCATATAAGGAAGGACATCCGTAAGAATATCCCTGGCGATCCACTGTGCGAATCTGCTGTCCGCCTGATCCGAAACATTCGGTTCATCCACCACCACGTAGATGAGAACCTGCGGATCGTCGAAAGGCGCAAATCCTACGAATGAGACCAGGTACTTCCCATCCGCTCGTGGAATCTTCTGTGCAGTACCCGTCTTGCCTCCCATTGAGTACCCGTTTACTTTAGCATAACCCGCAGTTCCGTAATCAACGGCTGCTCTCATATAAGATTTGATTTTCTGCGAATTATCTGCGGATATAGTCTGGGTCGAAATTGCGTTGTTGTAAACTTTTTTGGTGGCGCCGCTGCTGTCCATGATTCGGCTTACAACGCGGGGTCTGTAATAATACCCGCCGTTCACGATGGAAGCGATCGCCGCAGCCTCCTGGATCATTGTGCACTCGAAGCCCTGTCCGAACGACGATGTGGCAAGGTCGACCGATCCCATAGTATCGGTCGTGTACAGAATACCTGCTGCCTCACCGGGGAGGTCGATTCCTGTGCGGTAACCGAAGTTAAAAAGGCTTTCATACTTGCAGAAGACTTCTACACCCAGGCGGTTAGCGATATTCATGAGTCCGTCATTGCAGGACAATGCGAGAACATCCTGCAGGCTCAGTTCGCCATGTCCGGACTCCTCTGCACACTTGATTCGTGTGCCGGAAACAATTTCGCTGCCGTCGCAGACAAATGTTTCATTTCCATTCAGGATGCCGCTTTCAAGAGCAGCTCCTATCGTCATCGGTTTGAAAGTGGATCCCGGCTCATATACATCTGAGATGCAATAGTTTCTCCACAGTTTTTCAAGTTCTTCAGCCTTCTGTGCATCGTTCATCGCACTGATTTCTTCTTCGCTGAAGAAGGCGTCCAGATTTCTGGGATCATTCAGATCATACGCATCGGAACTTGCCATCGCAAGCAGCGTCCCATTGTTCGGGTTCATAACAATAACGCCGACATTTTCCGCACCTTTTCCTATATTGTACGGACCGTTCTTATACAGTTCATCGAAACGGGTCATCTCATCTTCGACGATTTTTTGTATGTTGGTATCGATGGTCGTCACGACTGTGTCGCCGTCGATCGGATCGATTATAGTCTGCTGAAGATCTTTTCCGGATCCTTCTTCCCAGTAACCGAACTTTCTGCCGTTCACACCGTTGAGCGTATTGTTGTAATATCCTTCAATTCCCCAGTCAGCCTTTGTACCGTCATATGTGAAACCGATGAGGTCGCATGCCAGAGAATTCATGGGATATTTTCTTACGTATTCTTCCTCGAACCATATGCCCTTTACGTTTTTTCTCACAGCGGCTGTATCGTCATCGAGAGGTTCGTCCTCAGTCCCCTGTATGTAATCGTAGAACGCCTGTCGCTCCTCGATACTGATATTCTTCTTCACGATCTGATACTGGGAATACTTTGTCCTCTCATTGGCGATCTTCGCATGCATGTCCGCCGCATCAAGTCCGAATACGTCGACAAGCGCCTGAACGGTCGGGCTGACATAGGAATCCGAAGAATTCACGACCTTACAGTCAAGGATGACATTGTAGGTCTTCTCAGATGTCGCAAGGACGGTGCCGTTAACGTCTACAATATTACCTCTCTTAAAAGGAAGAATCGTCGACGAATAACTGCTCTGAGACTGTGCCAGCACCTGCTTGGTGTAGGTATCGCCGCTTACGGCATTTATATACGTGATTCTTATCAACAGACAAATTAAAGCCAGCACGACTATAAGAAATAGTCCTGCCAGCTTCTTTCTCATTGTATTATTTGTTTTCCCGTAAGGATTGGATTTCTTCCTCCGGTTCTTATTCGAATTCAAACTTCTGTTTCTCTCCATCCGGTTATTATCAGGATACGTCGCGATATTGCTCTACATAGCCATTATCTTCGCCATTATACCATATAACCTGGTCTTCTGTCGCGTATTTCATGCCAAATTCATTAATTGCGACCTCTCTTATATGGTTCATATCTACGCTGTTCTGGATGGATTCAAGTAAAGCATCGTTCTCCGCTCGGGTACTTGTCAATTTTGTGCGGAGCTCGTTGTTCTGCTTTACCTGTCTTGTGATCGTCTCTTTCAGTCTCAGATATCTGATACACATGAGGACTGTCACGATACACATTATCGCGAGAAAAACCACATAGCCCCGGCTCATGACGGCCGAGTATCTTCTCTCGCGTGCTTTTCTTGCCGCTCTGCGCTTCCCCTGTGACCTGGCGGACGGAATTCCCTGAAGTTCTTTCACGCGGTCTGCATCCGCTTCTTTTTTTTCGGTCGTTCTTGCCATGTTGACACCTCTTTCCGTCACATCTATAGCATCATCCTAAAGCACGCCCTCCCGAAAGTCCTAATTCCGGTGCAGGATTCGTTTCAGCGTCATCCGGAATAATCCGGAGCCGCATTTCTTACGCTCTGCCGGCAATCTAAAGAATTCTTTCAAACACTCTCAGTTTTGCGCTCTTCGATCTTGTATTCTGCTCCAGCTCCTGCTCACCCGGAAGAATAGGCTTTCGTGTAATCACGCGTCCTGTCGGTTTCTTACCGCATACACAGACAGGGAAGTTCGGCGGGCAGGTGCACGGGTTCTCATTTTTACGAAATACTGATTTTACGATACGGTCTTCAAGAGAATGGAATGTTATTACACATATTCTCCCGCCGTCATTCAGCAGTGAAATCATCCCGTCCAGGCTGTCGGACAGAGCCGAAAGCTCCCCATTCAGCTCTATCCTGAGCGCCTGGAAGGTTCTTTTGGCAGGGTGTCCCCCGTTCTTTTGCATCTTCATGGGAATAGAGGCACGCACGATCTCGACGAGCTCCCCAGTCGTCTCGATTCTTTTCTTTTCCCTTTCCGCAACAATGTGCTTGGCAATATTGGCTGCGAATTTTTCCTCGCCGTAATCCCGCAGGATACGAAAGAGTTCCTTCTGACTTGCCCCGTTGACAATGTCAGCTGCCGTTCCGGACTCTCTGCGATCCATGCGCATGTCGAGCGGCGCGTCTGCCATATATGAAAAACCGCGGTCAGCCGTGTCAAGCTGATAGGAGGAAACGCCCAGATCCAGAACGATGCCGTCCACCGAAGTCACTCCCAGACTCCGGACAATTTCCGGCATCTCACTGTAGTTACCGCGCACAATATGCACGCGGTCATCTTCCGCCGCGTGCAGTCGCTCCCCGGCTGCAGAAATAGCGGCGTCGTCACGGTCGATTCCAATTAGTGTTCCAGTGGAAGACAGGTGTTTTAAAATCTCTGAAGAATGTCCTCCGCCACCCAGAGTGCCGTCTACATAGACACCGTCCGGGCGGATCAGCAGATTTTCTATAGTCTCTTCGAGCAGCACCGATGTATGCCGAAACTCCATTACGCTCTCCCTTCTACGGCGGAACAACCCTCCTTCACAGAGTTGTTTCGCATAACAAATGAATACATTTCGAGTGCCCGATCACTCCCACTTGACACTCGAAATATGTGATTACAGCGTAAATCCAAGCTCAAACGCTTCGTCAGCCATCTCTTCATTGCTGCCGTAAATGCTTTCCTCAGCATAGCGCTCCGGATCCCATACCTCGAAATAATCATCCATCCCGACGATTATGACTTCTTTTCCGAGTCCCGCCTTTTCCCTCTGTTCCTTACTCACAAGGATTCTCCCCTGAGGGTCAAGGTCTGTCTCCCGGGTGTTGGACAGGATATAGCGCTTCATACGCATTCGTTTTCTGTCTGTGCTGCTGATACCTGTAAGGCCTCTTGTGTGTTCGCGGAAAGTGGATTTCGGATAGATGGAAAGGCAGTCGGAAAAGGCCGTGAGGATACACAGCTCTTCTCCGGCAATCACGTCCCTGTATTTGGACGGAATCATCAGCCGGCCTTTCGAATCTATTGTGTGTTTGTACTCCCCATCGAACATAAAGTTTCCCACTTTCAGAGAATTTTCTCCCACAATCTACCACTTAATGACATTTTACACTTACTTTACCCAAAAATCAACCCTTCAATGCCTCGCTAAACTGTATTTCAAGAACGCCTCGGCGTTCTTGCCGCGACATGCGCGGCGCGTAAGCGCCTTCCACTGCGC
>ODAI011093017.1_pt1 | contig 11197 bp, 9 predicted proteins | sample 1539321 | NCBI WGS metagenome assembly ODAI01 (sample SAMN02144231, study PRJEB22623) | gut metagenome | biome: sheep rumen | host: Ovis aries | place: New Zealand
AATCAGTAGAAAATAGCCTAAGCTCAGGAAGAAAATGGAAATAGCGGTAAAAGCCACTCTACCCTTCCGAAAGAATACTTCTTGCATAACTTTCTACTTGACTCGCCAGACATTGAGAATAATGCCTTTGAACTGCTGGGAAAAATCTGGGGCACAGACGAAGAGGGCATTGTTAAGCCAGGCATAGCGGCTATCTGCCGGGGCCTCAAACTGAGGGGCAGCCTTGAAATAGAAAGAAGGATTGCCTAGGGCATCCTTACCGTCGTAGATGATACCCCGATTGCGGACGTGGATATATACACCATCATCCGTTCGGATGCTGTAGATAGCCTCCAGCTCCGTGCGATGCTGTGCCTTTTTGACCAGCTGGTAGTCGGCACCGCCGTTGATGATGGTACCCTTGATACCAGGTCCCTCGAAGGTACCGCCAGTGATAGGTATGACGACGCGCTCGCCATGCTGCGTCTCCCCCACCCTATACGTCTCGCCGAGCGTCACTTTCAGCTGCAGGGCGAACTCCAGTTGCGGGGTCTCTTTTGGCTCGATGATCTGTGCGTTGGCAGTTAGGAGTGAAGCCAGCAAAATGATGGTCGATAATAGCAGTTTCTTCATTTCTTAAGTCGATTTATATCCATTTGTGGGCACAAAGATACAAAAAGTTACGCATAAAGTCCAACTTTTCACTTTTCACTTTTCGCTTTTCACTCCTTTTTCGTAACTTTGCAGCGAAATTTAAACGTTTAAAGAAGAAAATGGCATTAAAATGTGGTATTGTGGGACTGCCGAATGTAGGCAAGTCCACATTGTTCAATTGTTTGTCGAGCGCTAAGGCCCAGGCTGCAAACTTCCCCTTTTGTACGATTGAGCCCAATGTGGGCGTGATTACCGTTCCCGATGAGCGGTTGACAAAGCTGGCCGAGATCGTGCATCCGGGTCGTATCGTACCTGCTACCTGTGAGATTGTAGACATCGCAGGCCTCGTGAAAGGAGCCTCGAAGGGAGAAGGCCTCGGAAATAAGTTCTTAGGAAATATCCGCGAGACGGATGCGATTATCCATGTGCTTCGCTGCTTTGAGGATGAGAATATCACCCACGTTGACGGCACCATCGATCCTATCCGCGACAAAGAGATCATCGACACCGAGCTGCAGCTGAAGGACCTTGAGACCATCGAGGGCCGTCTGGCAAAAACGGAGAAAGCCGCTGCCGCTGGCAATAAGGACGCCAAGGTGGAAGTTGCTGTACTTCATGCCTATAAAGAGGTGCTCGATCAGGGCAAGAACGCCCGTGTGGTGGAGTTTGAGAGCAAGGAGGAGCAGGACTGCGCCAAGAATCTCTTCCTATTGACCTCGAAGCCTGTGCTCTACGTCTGCAATGTAGGCGAGGCCGATGCGAAGAACGGCAATGACTTCACTAAGAAAGTCGAGGCTCTCGCCAAAGAAGAAGGTGCCGAGACGATGATCATCGCTGCAAAGACCGAGGAGGATATCGCCGAGCTGGAGAGCTATGAGGACAAGCAGATGTTCCTTGAAGAACTGGGCTTGGAGGAGAGCGGCGTAAACCGCCTCATCAAGAAGGCATACGCCCTGCTGAACCTTGAGACGTTCATCACCGCAGGCGAGATGGAGGTGAAGGCCTGGACCTATAAGAAGGGCTGGAAGGCTCCGCAGTGTGCAGGTGTCATCCACACCGACTTCGAGAAGGGATTCATCCGTGCCGAGGTCATCAAGTATGACGACTATCTGCAGTACGGTTCTGAGGCCGCTGTCCGCGAGGCCGGCAAGCTGGCTGTAGAGGGCAAGGACTACGTGGTACAGGATGGTGATATCATGCACTTCCGCTTTAATGTATAAGCCATGATAGATCTGATTAGCTATATCGTTTGGAATCCTGACTTGGAGGCATTCCATTTGGGGCCGATAACCGTAAGATGGTATGGGCTGATGTGGATTATCGGACTGGCGCTGGCCTATTTCGTAGTGCAGCGTCTCTATAAGGAGCAGAAAATCAAGGACGAACTCTTCGATCCGCTCTTCTTCTACTGTTTCATAGGTATCCTGTTAGGAGCCCGCTTAGGCCATTGTATCTTCTACCAGCCCGACTATTTTCTCACCTCCTGGAAGGGCTTCGTAGAGATGCTGCTGCCCATCCATTTCCTGCCTGACGGAGACTGGAAGGTTACAGGCTATGCAGGACTGGCCTCGCATGGCGGAACATTAGGACTGATGATTGCCCTTTGGGTGTATGTAAAGCACACCAAACTGAGCATCTGGACAGTTCTCGATAACATCGCCATCGCCACAGGTACCACAGCCTGTTTCATCCGCTTGGGAAACCTGATGAACTCTGAGATTATCGGCAAGATTACTGACGTGCCCTGGGCGTTTATCTTCGAGAAGGTAGATACGATGCCTCGCCACCCTGGACAGCTCTACGAAGCCATCGCCTATGCCCTACTCTTCTTTATTATGTGGGCACTCCACAAGAAGATGCCTGAGAAGATCGGCACTGGCTGGTACTTCGGCTTCTGCCTGACGTATATCTTTACTTTCCGCTTCTTCATCGAATACACCAAGGAGGTGCAGGAAGCCTTCGAGGCCTCTCTCCCGATCGACATGGGACAGATCCTCTCAATCCCCTTCATCATCCTTGGAGTATATTGTATGGTAAGAACTAAGAAATAACAACTTAACAATGGCTAAGAAACCTGTTTTATATTTATTAGTACTGCTTTTACTGGCGTTCGTAGTAGGTTGCAGAGATTATGATGAGTTACAAAAGAAACGCATAGAAGCAGAAAACATGGTCTATGCGGCATATAAAGCCAAAGACTACCCTCGTATCATCACACTTGCTGATAGTTTTAGGACTAATGGCGGTTTTTCCGAGGGTAAAGCCTGCTATTGGTTAGGCTATGCCTACGACCGGATGCTGCAGAAACGAATGGCGGAATTATATTGGAAAACGGGTATTGCCGCTGTTGAAAATTCTACAGACGATGAAGACGTGAGAGTCTATGCCGGCATCGCCAACCGCCTAACGGGCTTGTTGAATACATGGGCTGAATATGAGGCCGCTCTAAAAGTGGCTGTACCCGCTGTCGAACGGCTGAGAAGCCTGAATTGCGACTCGACAAGCGAATATACCAATATGCTCATATACATCGGCTGCTGTCAGGTCCGTTTCGGATTAGATGAAAACAAAGCCAACGAGAAACTGGAAGAGGGCTATCGTGCCCACCTTCATCTTATCAAGAACCATCCCAATGCAACAAACTATCGTGATGCTATTATTGGCGTCATCAATATCAGTTATACCCTTATGGAGATGGGAGACTATGAGCAGGCTCTTCACTGGCTTGACAGATTTAGCAAACTCATTGAAGAATATGAGAAGCAGAAAGATGCCCATCCAGACTATGCAGATAAGCAATGGGCACGCTACCATATCTATCACGCCAGAGCCTTAGAGGGTTCAGGACATCAGGAAGAAGCCGCCAGCGCCTACAAGGAATTCTGTAAGTCTGACTTCTACCAAACGGCAGAGGGTAAGATTCTGGCCAGCGACTATCTGCAACTAGCAGGCCTATGGCAAGAAGCGGCTGACAATTTCAAAAGCATGGAAACGCTGATGAAGGAATATGGCACAGCCTATTCACTGGAGAACATACAGAAAATGCTCATCAGGAAATATGAAATTAACAAGCGAGCAGGACGAAAAGATACAGCCCTTGCCGTCAGTGTGAAAATCGTAGAACATCTCGACTCTGCCATCACACTGTCACGACTTGCCGAAATCCGTGAAAATACTGCTGTTCACCAGAAAGAACTGGAGATAACAGCCGAAAACGAACGCTATCAACATCAACGACAGATAGAGCGAATGATCGGCATGACGGCTACCATTGTATTTCTACTCATCTATATTATCGTGCGCCATCGTATGCAAAGCCGTCTGGAGAAGGCACACACTAATCTGAAGGTTGCCTACGACCAACTCGAAGAGGCCACCATCACTAAGGAGCGCATAGAAAGCGATCTGCGCATTGCAAGCAAAATACAAATGTCTATGATACCTAATGTATTCCCCAATAAAAAGGGTCTGGACATGTATGCCTCAATGACACCTGCCAAAGAGGTAGGTGGCGACCTCTACAACTATCTTTTGAAAGACGATAAACTATATTTCTGTATTGGAGATGTCAGTGGCAAGGGGGTGCCCGCCTCACTTTTCATGACCATAGCCACTCGCGGATTCCGAACACTGGCCGCTATGGGGAAGAGTCCTGCGGAAATAGCCACCCGTTTGAATCTCGAATTATCAGAGAACAACGAGATGGGCATGTTTGTCACTATGTTCATCTGTATGTTCGACATGAAAGTAGGAAGGATGGAATATTGCAATGCCGGGCACAATCCGCCCGTTATTGGCAACTCTGACGGACAATTCACTTTCTTGGATGTAGAGCAGACCAATGCTCCTATTGGACTATGGCCTGAATTGGAATTTAAGGGAGAAGAGATCAACTACTTCCATAACCGCCTAATGTTGTTATATACTGATGGCCTCAACGAAGCAGAAAACCAGAAGCAAGAACAATACGGCGAGGATCGTATCATTGAACAAATAACCTCGCATGCTACCCAAAACGCTCAGGAAATAGTCGAGGCTCTGAAGGCTGATACCAACCTTTTCCGCGATGGGGCAGAACAAAACGATGACCTCACCATACTTGCCTTCCGCTATAATTAACTATTTCCCTAAGACGATCTTCTTGATGTCGTTGAGTTTATTGAGCGCTTCGAGGGGCGTGAGGTTATTGACGTCAAGACCAAGGATCTCATCCCGCACCTGACAGAGCACAGGGTCATCGAGTTGGAAGAAGGAGAGTTGCATGCCTTCGCGAGAAGCGGCGATCTCTGCCGTAGGCTTGCCAACGGTACCTACTTGTGAGTTCTCGGCCTCCAGCTGCTTCAGAATCACGTTGGCGCGCTTCACGATCGATCGCGGCATACCCGCAATCTCTGCCACATGGATACCAAAGGAGTGCTCACTCCCACCCTTTTCGAGCTTACGCAGGAAGATCACTTTGCCATCAACCTCCTTCACAGAGACGTTATAATTCTTAATGCGCGAGAAGTTCTTCTCCATCTCGTTGAGCTCATGATAGTGTGTAGCGAAGAGCGTTCTGGGATGTCCCTTGGCATTCTCATGCAGGTACTCCACGATGGCCCACGCGATTGAGATGCCATCGTAAGTACTCGTGCCACGACCTAACTCATCGAAGAGCACTAAGGAGCGCGAAGACACGTTGTTCAGGATATTCGATGCCTCTGTCATCTCCACCATAAACGTGGATTCTCCCAGCGAGATGTTATCCGAGGCCCCTACCCTTGTGAATATCTTGTCAACCAAGCCTATTCTCGCGGCCTCTGCGGGCACGAAACAGCCTATCTGCGCCAACAGTACTATCAGCGCCGTTTGTCGCAGCAGCGCTGATTTACCAGCCATATTCGGACCTGTAATGATGATAATCTGCTGACGCTCATTGTCGAGCAGGATATCATTAGGGATATATCGCTCGCCAAGTGGCAGTTCCTGCTCGATAACAGGGTGGCGCCCTTGTTTGATATCTATCACTTCTGAAGTATCTATCACAGGACGGATGTACTTATTCTCCTCGGCAGTCTTCGCGAAACTCAGCAGACAGTCGAGACGTGCCACGATATTGGCATTGATCTGTATCTGTGGGATAAACTCCTGCATCGATAGCACGAGATCGTTGAAGAGCTTGGCTTCGAGCGAGAGAATCTTGTCCTCTGCCCCAAGTATCTTCTCCTCATACTCCTTCAGCTCCTGCGTGATATAGCGCTCGGCCTGAGCCAGCGTCTGCTTACGCACCCACTCTGGCGGCACCAAGTCCTTATAGGTATTACGCACTTCGAGATAATAGCCAAACACATTGTTATAGCCGATTTTCAGTGAGCTGATGCCTGTCTCTGCAGCCTCACGCTCCTGTATCTTCAGCAGATAGTCTTTGCCTGAATAGGCGATGCTGCGCAGTTCGTCAAGTTCTGCATTCACACCGTCTTTGATGACGCCTCCCTTCGCTACCAATTGGGGAGGGTCGTTTTGGATTTCTTTCTCTATCCTGTCTCTTAGCGATTCGCAGAGATTCAGCTGCTCCCCCACTCGATTCAGTGCTTCGTTCTTGGCGTAGAGACAGGCTGTCTTGATGGGTTGTATGGCTTGCAGGGCGACTTTCAGCTGTACTACCTCACGAGGTGTTACGCGCCCTACTGCTGCTTTCGAGATGATGCGCTCTAAGTCGCCTATGCGATGCAACTGGTCATCGATACACTCACGGAACTCTGGCTCGCGATAGTAATACTCCACGATGTCGAGACGGGAGTTGATGGGCTTTTCGTCCTTCAGAGGGAATACGAGCCAGCGACGCAGCAGACGCCCCCCCATCGGACTTACCGTCTTGTCAATCACATCGAGCAGCGACTTGCCATCATCCTGCATGGGATGAACCAGCTCCAGACTGCGAATGGTGAACTTATCGAGTCGCACATACTTATCTTCCTCGATGCGCGAGATGCTGGTGATATGACCAATCTGTGTGTGCTGTGTCTGTTCGAGATATTGCAGGATGGCTCCAGCAGCTATCACACCAGCCTGTAAATGATCCACACCAAAGCCCTTCAGGTTCTTCACGTTGAAGTGGCGCAGCAACTTCTGTTTCGAAGTCTGCTCTGTAAACACCCAATCATCGAGTTGGAAGGTGAAGTATTTCGAGCCAAAATGACGCTCAAACTCCTGTTTCTTCGTTCTGTCGTGCAGGATTTCCTTTGGCGAGAAGTTGCCCAAGAGCTTCTCCACGTAGTCAGCTGTTCCCTCGCCTGTCAGGAACTCACCTGTAGAGATATCCAGGAAGGCTACTCCAAACGAAGACTTACCAAAATGGACAGCTGCCAGGAAGTTGTTCTCCTTGTAGTTCAGCACATTATCTGATAAGGCGACACCAGGAGTCACCAACTCCGTGATGCCTCGCTTGACGAGTTTCTTGGTAAGTTTGGGGTCTTCAAGCTGGTCACAGATAGCCACGCGCTTGCCAGCACGGATCAACTTGGGAAGATAAGTATCGAGTGCATGATGGGGAAAGCCAGCCATCTCGTCGCCCTTTACGCCTGCACCGTTGTTACGATGGGTGAGCGTGATGCCCAAAATCTTCGAGGCAGTGATGGCGTCTTCGCAATAAGTCTCATAGAAGTCGCCACACCTGAATAGCATCACTGCGTCAGGATGTTTCGCCTTTAGATCGAAGAACTGTTTCATCATCGGGGTCAGCTCCCCGTCCTTCTTTGCCATTGCCTGCTACCTATTTCTTTAGATATCTCAAGATAAGGTCTACGATCTCGTCTTCATTATGATTATCTACGTTGAAGACCAGGTCATAGTTTCTGGTGTCGTAGCGCGAGGTGCCTGTATATTTCTTCACATAGTTCTCACGACCCGTATCCACCTCCTCGATAATCTTCTGAGCCTCTTTAGGCGAGATGCCACGCTTTTCTACCAAACGATTGATACGATACTCCTTACGAGCCTGAATGAGGATACTCAGATGATTGGGATGATCGCGCAGTATGAAAAAGCCGCTACGGCCTGCTATCACGCATGATTCATCAGCTGCGATACCTTTCAGGATCTCTGTCTCTGACTGGAAAATATCGTCTGTTATCAGGAAGTCAGGAATTGACGTCTTTCCAGAAATCAACTGTGGGGCTGCATAACTGGGCATGATTTTCAGACTGCGCTTGAAATCTGCCCACCAGTTGTGCTGCTGACCTTTCAGGCGCTCAATCTCTTCCGTTGTCAGTTCGTACTTCTCCTGCAGGCCTTGGATGAGTGCCTTGTCATAGAAGGGCACACCCAGTTTTTCTGCCAGTTTCTCACCAATGGTTCTGCCGCCAGAGCCAAGTTCGCGATTGATGGTTATTACAAATTGTTCACTCAGTTTCATATCCTCAGTTTGATGATTTCAGATTTCTTATTTGCTGCAACAAAGCGTCTGATAGGGTAGGGGTAGCCTCGCAGGGCAGCAGATTCCAGCGCACTGTCCAGCAGACTTGCTCCTTGGGCTTCAGTGTCGTATAGGCTCCCTGACTCTCAAGCTCAATATAGGTCTTGCCTCTATTCACATACACTTGAATCTCAGCCTCGTCAGGTGCTGGCTGTCCTGCAGCAAGATCCTCAAACTGCTTCACCAACAGCAGACCTTTTTCCTTATTCAGATAAGCCAGCCATCCCTTTCCGTCAGCATTCACCTTACGGTTCTCATTGGCCTCATCAGGCTCATAGCAGGCTATGCCGTTGGCATCCTTGAAGGCCATCAGTCCTGCTGGCCAGATGCTGTCAACAGGGGCTTCAAAGAATATCAGGCCACCCTCGTTCTGCACACGGGTAATCTCCCAAGGAGCCACTTTACGCGTCTCATCGCTCTCGTTGATGATAGAGTAGGTGATGGTGATGCCCTGATTCTGCTCATCGACAGCAAAAGCCTTGCGGATTCTGTATTTCAGTTTATCATTCACCTCGCTTGTCATCGTCAGCACCCCGTCCTTTTCCTCTACGGTATAAGGCTTCTTGTCGTATTCAGGTACTGGTGGCCAATACCATTCTTTCTGAGGACTGGTCCAAAAGGTACTACCAAAAGACTCAGGCCACTTCAGTTGTGAGATGACTTCCTGATCACCATACTTGAAAGACAGGATCTTTCCACCTTTGGCAGCATTGATAGTCATTGTCACATTGCCACTCTTCAGAGTGTACAACCCGTTGTTCTCTTCTTGCGCTGTAGCAGGAATGACGAATGCTAAAAGCAGTGAAACTAATAATTTCCTCATACACAGTTGTTGATTAGATTGGTAATAAGCTTTTCGAGCGTTGCAAAGGTAGGAACTTTTTCGCAAAACTCAAAACTTTTTCTGATTTTTCTCACTACAATTTGCGCATGAGGCTCAGTATGCGTCTAATATCTTCTTCAGCCGTTGGCGTTGTTTCTCTTTTTTACTCTTGCGCCACTTTTTGGGAATGATATAGCTCAAAAGACTCAGAAGATTGCCACTACTGGGGTCGATAGCAGCCAGTTGAGCATCTTTTTTATCGATTTCCAACTGTCGTTTCAAAGCTTCAGGCAGTTTATCACGCTGATCATGCCCAAAGACGACAACCTCCTTGATATTCAACAACTTGGAAATCAGGAATACAGTATCGTTCAGTTCCTTGAGATTCACTAGGCGACTCTCATAGTTGACGTGCGAGAATGACAGCGACTTACAACTGTCATTCACGCTAATATATCCCAAAGAGTCTGTCGTAGCAGAACCATCTTTACTGATGACATTAGCACCAACCACAGGCTGCAGCGTCTCCACATCGACAACCACAAGTCGCCTTTGTGCATGAGCCTGAATTGCCCACACCATCAACGCCAGCCATATCATTCGCAAATAACTCATCGCCTGCAAAAATAATCATTCATCCCATACCCACCAAAAGTTTTCAAACTATTTAGTGAATATTCATACAGTGAAAGACACAAGGCAATTCTTGCTTCTGTAAAGGAATTGTGCTGAAAATTAACACTTCGGAACTGAGTGTTCTAGGAGAGAAGAGAGGAAGGAAATGAGGAAGAAGTAAGCAAACGGAGTGTTCCCAGCAAGGGAACAAGGTGCTTGCTTACTGCAAACTTGCGGGATAACTAGGGAAAAAGTATTCCCTCCGGTGGGAAAAAGTGCCAGATTTAATAGTAAAAAGTGCCAAAATTAATAGTAAAATGGCACTTTTCAGGAGATTTTTCGTGCGTTCAGAAATCGTCGAATTTGTAAGCCTCAGAATATCAATCGTTTACAAAACGAGCCATATTTCGCGTGTATGAGTCCTCGTTTTAGATTGGTGACTGACGCGCAATTCTCAAAGATCGGTTTGTAAAAACAATTAATGAAGAATAACGGTTTTAAACCAATCTCTCATGACTCCTCGATGCTGATTCTGTGAATCACAGATGAGGATGAGGACTTGGCGACCATCTGAGAGTTTGGGACCCAGGCAAATGCCTTCATAATTGGCAAAGTTTCTGCGAGTGAGATTGAATTTTGTCTTGAATTCAGTCAAAAGAGTTTTACTCAGCACTTCACCTGGTTGGTGCTGAGAGGTATCCACTAAGTATAATCTGACTTTACAAAACGAACCTATCTGCTTCTTGGGGAAATACATCTCGCGTTCGAGAACCACAATCCGCCCATCCTCAAGAGCCGCTAACCCACTGACTCCCAAGATGCTGCGACCCTTTTCCTTGTGAATCATCGTAGAGTCCGTCTCATACCAATATTGCTCTTTGGGCTGTAAGTCATCACCAAAAGACTGTAAGCGCAAGCGATTCTTGATCTTTCTTTTTATCGTAGGTTTCTCACCATCCGCCTTCAGCGTAAACTCAGTTGTGGTCCAAAAGAGATGGGTCTGCTCCTGATAAGTAAGAGCCTCGAAACCACCATTGGAATAGCAAGACTTAAAGATTTCTGGAATGTTCAGTTTTCTACCCGTCAACTGACCTTGCAGGTTATACTCCAGAATCTCCTGATCTTTCTCTCCACTCACGAAAACCGTCTGATTATGAGGCATATAACAGATGCCTTCCTCATCGCGATTTGGTAGGCCGCTGGTAAGAAAAGTATCTTCACGAACAGACGATAATTCACCTGTGATACTATCGATATCGATCGTCATCAGATAGAATCCGGCAGTAGGCGATTTATCGTTAGCCACTGCATAACGAGAACCTCCCAACCAGGTAATCCCACTATAGTTTCCAGCTGAAACAGTCTTAGGGAATTTGCGCTGTTTCATTACAGTCACCTCCTGTGCCATCAGCATCACTGGCATCAGCAACATCAATATCCAAATCTTCCTCATACATTGGATTCGCCAATAACTCATCGCCTGCAAAAATAATCATTCATCCCATACCCTCCAAAAGTTTTCAAACTATTTAGTGATTATTCATACAACGAAAGAATAAAATCCACAAGATTTCCTTCCTTTTTCTTTTCAGTTTCAAAAATAATACTTATCTTTGCAGCCAAGATTTGAACATTTTGCAGCCAAGATTTGAACATTTTGTAACAAAGATTTG
>ODAI014668366.1_pt1 | contig 11197 bp, 9 predicted proteins | sample 1539321 | NCBI WGS metagenome assembly ODAI01 (sample SAMN02144231, study PRJEB22623) | gut metagenome | biome: sheep rumen | host: Ovis aries | place: New Zealand
CCCATATTCAGATCGATGCCGTCATAGATACCGAGACGGCTGATCCGTCTGGCAGCTTCCGCGACGATATCCGGATCTTTGCCGAAAAGCTGCAGGATCAGAAATCTTTCTTCTTTTGCGCGCTGCATCAGCTGTTTTACGGCGCGCTGCTCAGGAGCACAAAGATACCCCATCGCGCTGATCATTTCGGTATATGCGGCATCACATCCCTGTTCACAGCAAATAGAGCGAAAAACATGGTCAGTAACACCGCACAGCGGTGCAAGACGGATCTGATGCATTGGATGCTACTCCCAAACAAATATCAGCTCATTATTTCGAATTGCCTTCGATCAAACAAGCTGATAATGAAATAAATGATGATGTTAATTATTTGGTGCCAAATAACCGGTCTCCGGCATCTCCCAGTCCTGGCACGATATATCCGTGTTCATTCAGATGATCATCCATTGCAGCAACATAAATATCCACATCGGGATGATCCTTCTGAATTCTTTCAATACCTTCCGGAGCAGCAATCAGATTGACCAGTCTCATGTGATGGCAGCCGCGGTTCTTGATAAAATTAATGGCTGCGCTGGCGCTGCCGCCGGTGGCCAGCATTGGATCGAGAATCAGAAGTTCACGGTTTTTGCTGTCTTCCGGAAGCTTGCAGTAGTATTCAACAGGCGCCAGTGTTTTGGGATCACGGTATAATCCTATATGGCCGACGCGGGCAGCAGGGATCAGGTTGATCACACCATCCACCATGCCGAGGCCTGCCCGGAGGATCGGAACAATTCCCAGCTTTTTCCCGGACAAAACTTTGCATTTGCACCGGGTAATGGGAGTTTCCACTTCCACTTCTTCTGTATCCAGATCCCGGGTTACTTCATAAACCATCAGCATGGCAATTTCAGAAAGAAGTTCGCGAAATTCTTTTGTTCCTGTTCTTTTATCCCGCATAATGCTCAGTTTATGCTGAATGAGAGGATGATCAAATACCACAACTTTACTCATACTGAATCCCTCCTGCGCATTGAAGCCTGATCGGTTTCATTTTCTGTTATTTTATCAGAAAAGAATCCGTTATACAAGAATCGAATCGCAGGATATGTTTCCTGTCATCTGATGGGGATTCGTTGACAGTCAATTCTTATGAACATATAATGTTTTAAAACAGGAAGGAGTTTTTGCTTTAATGTCTGTTCCTTATTCTTCAAAGATATTTGGACTGATTCCATGGTACAGTTTTTTGATTGTGACAGGTGCTGCGATCGCCATTTGGCTTGCGGTCCGGGAAGAGCGGCGAACCGATCTGAAAAAGGATACGGTAATCGATTTTGCACTGTGGGTTCTTCCAGCGGGAATCATTGGAGCGCGGTTATATTATGTGGTGTTTTCCTGGGATCAGTTTAAGGACGATCTCCTGTCCGTTTTCCGGATCTGGGAAGGCGGCATAGCCATTTACGGCGCTGTCATTGCCGGTCTGCTGACCGCGTTGATATTCAGCAGAAAACGAAAGGTTTCTTTCCTGACGCTTTGCGACATGATCGCGCCTGGTTTGATTCTCGCACAGGCCATCGGACGCTGGGCGAACTACTTTAATCAGGAATGCTACGGGCTTGCTGTAAATAACCCTTCGCTCCAGTTCTTCCCCTTTGCTGTGCAAATCAGCAATGGGGCCGGCCGGGAATGGCATATGGCCACTTTTTTCTATGAATCCGTCTGGAATCTGGCTGTGTTTGTTTTTTTATTGATTGCACGAAGAAAATGGTTTCATTACCGGGGAGATGTCATCTCCTTTTATGCCTTTTGTTATGCCTGCGGAAGACTGATCGTGGAGGATTTTCGCACGGATTCACTCTATGCAACTTCCAGCATACGGGTCAGTCAGCTGCTGAGTGTTATCATTTGTCTGTTCATTCTGTTCAGATATTTCCTTTTTTTCGGAAAAAGGAATACCGCATTTCCGGTTCGGGTTTATATTTCCGGAGCAATAGCCGCCGCTGCAGATCTGTTCCTGGCGCTTTGGCTGAGCGGTGCGATAATGCTTGATGTTTCTGTCCTGATGCGGTTCATCGTTTTGCTTTCCGGCAGCATCATCAACCTGATTTCTGTATTTATTCTGTATGGTGCATGCGCAGAAGGAGAAGTGATCTATGCCGGCGTCAAGGGGTAAAAACATTCTTTATCGTATGGCGCTTCCCTTTTTTTCGCCATCTGTGTCTTCCAACCCGCTTGCACGCTCGAATGGACATCCGGTTATCTGCAAGGAGAAGCTTCTCTCCATTCTAGGGAAAAACCACGTCACGGGCGGTGCCATTCTGTTTTCAGGCGGAGTCCATGAAGGACTTGTATATACACGCGCTTTTCATACGGATATGATTCCGGATGAAAAAACATGTTTTCGGGTTGCATCCATCACAAAGATGGCGACAGCGCTCCTGTCAGTCAGACTGATGGATATGGGAATACTGGATCCTGATGCGCCGCTGTCAAAACTGCTGCCCGGGGGAGATCAGATAGAAATATTGAAGAGAATTCATTTTCATCATCTCCTTTCTCATACTTCCGGACTGGAAGATCCGCCGGATCTGGTCCGTTCACTGAAGGAGAGAAGGTCTTATTCGGAGACGCTTGCGGGGGTAAAAGTTCATTCTCCAGGCACATCTTTCCTCTATTCGAATCTGGGGTTCGGCCTGATTGGATCCGTTATCGAAACACTCCTTGGCATATCTGTTGAACAGGCCTTTCAGGAATACTGTTTCGGACCTTTGGAAATGAATGCGACACTGGACGCATCCTCCCTTTCAGATGATCAGGTTATGCCCCTGATCCGCGTTTGTCCATATCATGCAGGGAGGGAAATCCGAAAGCCGTCGCTGCCCGGGCAATCCCTTGAAGCCCCGGATCCTGAATATCATTACGGCTACACAGCCGGAAGCTTATATACAGATATTCTTTCTTTGAAAAAAATGATTTCCTGCATTCGGAATATGGGGAAACCGCTCATTTCACCTGCTTTTGCCGGTTATATGACGCGTGAGCATGCCCGGTACGGTCCTGCTTTCCCTACCCTTTCATACGGTGCAGGCCTTCTGATCATCAGGGACAGAAGAATATCCGATCATACGGTTTACGGACACCAGGGATTTGCATACGGGTGTGTGGACGGCGCCTTCTGGGAAGCTGAAACAGGAAACATGATCATATCGCTGAACGGCGGTGCGAGCGAAGCCAGAAGCGGACGCCTCGGTTTACTGAATCTGAATCTCTGCCAATGGGCATTCAGGGAGGAGCTTCCGCAGTGGAAATAATTAAAAGTGTTGAAATCATACGCGGAAAACGAAAAATCATCTTTGAGAGCGGATGGACGGTCTGGCTGGACAGCAGGCAGACGCCTGATTTTCCGCTGATCCCGGGAACCGGGATTGACCGGGCAAATTTTGAAAAATATATTCTCCTGTGTCAGTATCCTTCCGCTTTGAACGATTCCGTTGCACAGCTGGCGATTCGGAATCGCAGCAAACTGGAAATCAGCCAAAGCCTGCGCCGCAAAAAATATGATGAGTCTGTGATAGAAATGGTTTTATACAAGCTGGAAAAAGAAAAACTGCTGAATGATGAAGCGTTTTCTTCGCAATGGGTTCAGGCCAGGATGAGCAAATACGGCCCGGTTCGTATCGCCCGAGAACTGCGAATGAAAGGGATCGGACAGGATTTAAGCGAACGCGCCATGGAAGAAATGCTGACAGAGGATCAGCTGCTTGAAAATGCTGTCCGGATTGCGGAAAAGAAACTCAGAGCTGAAAAACCGGATACTGATCAGTTAAAACGGTTTCAGCATGTTGTTTCGTTTTTGGTGCGCCGCGGATTTTCCTGGGAAATTGCCCGAAAAGCTTATGAAGCAGCGCTGGATGAAACCAAAGAACGGTGACAGGAAATAGAAAATGCCCGGCAGGATAACTGCCGGGCTGTAAATATCTGAGGGATAATTATGCTTTTTCCGCAATGGCGGCCTGTGCCGCGGCCAGCCGTGCAATCGGAACCCGGAAGGGAGAGCAGCTGACATAATCCAGGCCGATCTTATGGCAGAATTCAACAGAGCTGGGATCACCGCCATGCTCGCCGCAGATTCCCACGTGCAGCCTGGGATTGACCGGACGGCCCAGCTTGATTGCCAGATCCATCAGTTTGCCGACGCCATTCTGATCGAGCTTGGCGAAAGGATCGTTTTCAAAAATTTTCTGATCATAATAAGCGCTGAGGAATTTACCGGCATCATCACGGCTGAAGCCAAATGTCATCTGGGTGAGATCATTTGTGCCGAAGCAGAAGAAATCAGCTTCTTTTGCAATTTCATCCGCGGTCAGCGCGGCACGCGGAATTTCGATCATTGTGCCGACTTCATATTCCAGGTCGATGCCGGACGCAGAAATTTCAGCATCCGCCGTTTCAACTACAACGTTTTTGACAAACTTGAGCTCTTTCAGTTCGCAGACCAGAGGAATCATAATCTCCGGTTTAACGTTCCAGTCCGGGTGTGCCTGCTTGGTTTTAATGGCGGCGCGGATCACCGCTTTCGTCTGCATCCTGGCGATTTCGGGATAGGTTACTGCCAGACGGCATCCGCGGTGTCCCATCATCGGGTTAAACTCATGCAGAGAAGCAATGATATTCTTGATGGTTTCAACGCTCTTGTTCTGCGCTTTTGCAAGCTGCGCAATCTCTTCCTCGCTGGTGGGGACAAATTCATGAAGCGGCGGATCCAGGAAACGGATACAAACCGGATAACCTTCCAGTGCCTCATACAGCTTTTCAAAATCGCTCTGCTGATAAGGTAGAATCTTATTCAGGGCGGTTTCACGTTCCTCCACGGTGTCGGAGCAGATCATTTCACGGAAAGCGGCAATCCTTTCCGGCTCAAAGAACATGTGTTCCGTGCGGCAAAGGCCGATGCCTTCGGCACCAAGTTCGCGGGCTTTCTTTGCGTCCGCGGGCGTATCTGCGTTTGTGCGCACGCGGAGCCTGCGATATTTATCTGCCCAGGCCATAATTCTTCCGAATTCACCGGCAATTTTAGCATCAACGGTGGGAATCAGGCCGTCATAAATCTTTCCGGTCGTGCCGTCGATGGAGATGCAATCTCCTTCGCAGTAGGTCTTTCCAGCCAGGGTAAACTTTTTATTCTCCTCATCCATGATGATTTCACCGCATCCGGAGACACAGCATTTTCCCATCCCGCGGGCAACAACAGCAGCATGGCTGGTCATTCCGCCGCGAACGGTCAGGATGCCCTGGGCGCTCTTCATGCCGGTAATATCCTCCGGAGAAGTTTCCAGCCGGACAAGAACCACCTTTTCTCCGCGGTTGGCCCAGGATTCAGCATCTTCCGCAGAAAAAACCACTTTTCCGCAGGCTGCGCCGGGAGAAGCGCCCAGCCCTTTGCCGATGGGTTCCGCTTTTTTCAGTGCGGCAGCATCAAACTGAGGATGCAGCAATGTATCGAGATTGCGGGGATCAATCATGGAAACTGCTTCTTCTTCTGAGCGCATTCCTTCATCCACCAGGTCGCAGGCAATCCTCAGGGCTGCCTGGGCGGTTCTCTTTCCGCTTCTGCACTGGAGCATGTAAAGCTTCCCGTTTTCCACGGTAAATTCCATATCCTGCATATCCCGGTAATGTTTTTCCAGCAGATTGCAGACCTTGATGAACTCAGCATAGGCTTCAGGGAACTGTTCTGCCATCTGGGAAATCGGCATCGGGGTCCGGACACCGGCAACGACGTCTTCGCCCTGGGCATTTACCAGGAATTCGCCCATCAGTTTATTCTCACCGGTGGCAGGATCACGTGTAAAGGCAACACCAGTGCCCGAATTATTGTTCAGGTTTCCGAACACCATAGGCATGACATTGACAGCAGTGCCCCAGCTGTAGGGAATATCATTGTCCCGGCGGTAAACATTTGCGCGCGGATTGTCCCAGGAGCGGAAAACAGCTTTGATGGCGCCCATCAGCTGTTCTTTGGGATCCGACGGGAAATCAGAACCGATCTTGGATTTGTATTCCGCCTTAAACTGATGCGCCAGTTCCTTCAGATCTTCTGCCGTCAGATCAACGTCATATGTGACGCCTTTCTTTTCCTTCATTTCGTCGATCAGCTGTTCAAAATACTTTTTGCCGACCTCCATAACTACGTCGGAATACATCTGAATGAAGCGGCGATAGCTGTCATAGACAAACCGGGCGAATTTGGGATCGTCGTTTCCGGCGATCATCGCGGCAACAACTTCGTCGTTCAGGCCGAGGTTCAGGATCGTATCCATCATGCCGGGCATTGAAGCGCGGGCACCGGAACGGACGGATACAAGAAGAGGATTCTTCAGATCACCAAATTTCTTTCCGTTGATCTCTTCCATCTTGGCAATATATTCCATAATTTGCGCTTGGATTTCATCATTGATCTGACGGCCGTCTTCATAATACTGTGTACAGGCCTCTGTTGAAATGGTAAAACCCTGAGGCACAGGAAGTCCGATATGTGTCATTTCTGCCAGATTAGCGCCTTTTCCGCCAAGCAGCTCACGCATCGTGGCGTTTCCTTCGCTGAAGAGGTAGAGATACTTTTTGGCCATGAATGATTCCTCCTCGTTTATTATGCATGTATGAAAAATGAAAAGGGAAGAACTTTACAATATTCCATACAACATTTAATTATATCTGCTGGCAGATGAATTGGCAAGTGTTTTTGTCTGCGAAGAAGAATCATTTCAAAGGGTTTTCGCCGCTGAAGGGATTTTGTGAAACATACGCTCGGTAACGCATTCAGAGTTCATCTTTTTTACGCCTGATTGCCTCCAGCATTCTCCCTGCATACTGTTCCGCATCGTCTGTAATCCCTTCTGCACCGCTGATCATCCGCGCTATTTCACGCACGCGTTCTTTTCCGCTGACAGCCTCGACACTGGTCAGGGTTCTTCCTTCGGAAACACGCTTTTGTACGCGGTAGTGATAGTCCCCGGCGGCTGCAATCTGCGGGAGATGACTGATGCATAAAACCTGCTGATGTCTGGAAATCCGGATCATCTTTTCTGCAACAGCCTGGGCCATCCGGCCGCTGATTCCGGTATCAATTTCATCGAAAATCATGGTAGGAACACCGCTGCGTCCGGATTCTATTGTTTTGATCGCCAGCATCAGGCGGCTCAGCTCACCTCCGGACGCGATTCTGGAAATGGGCTTCAGCGGTTCACCCGGATTCGGGCTGATCAGGAAGCGGATTCTGTCATCGCCCTCCGGGGACGGCATAACCGGTTTTCCGTCCGCCGGGGATTCAAAAGACACTTTAATCACCGTATGCTCCATGCCCAGATCCTTCAGCTCCTGCATCATCTGACGCTCAAACACAGCAGCAATGGATTTACGGCTGTTTGTCAGTTCCTTTGCTTTTGTCCTGTATTGTATGAGGAGCTTTTTATGTTCAGCTCCGGTAATCCTGATCCGATCTTCAAGCTCTTCCAGCGTTTTGTATTCCTCTTCCATCTTTTCCTGGTTGCAAATAACATCATTTTCAGTCGGCCCGTATTTTTTAAGTGCCTTCCGGACTGACTCAAGCCTGGTTTCTGTTTCTTCCAGTGTATACGGATCAAGCTGGTATCGGTTGTTCAGTTCATTCAGATCGCCAAGGATATCCTCAAGCTCATAGCTGAGGTTCTCTAAACGTTTTGCCAGAGCAGAAAAATCAGCCCCCTCATCAGACAGCAGGGTCAGTTCATGTACGGATGTCTGAAGTCCGTGAAGCGCATCGCTGCCTTCTCCGCCGTTAAATGTCAGTGAGCAGATATGATTCAGTTTTTCATGAATCCGAAAAATCCTGTTCAGCCGTCTGCTTTCCTCTGTCAGTTTTTCTTCCTCTCCGGGCTGGATTCCCGCACTCTTCAGTTCCTGAAGCTCATGCTTCAGCTGATCCAGGCGCCGCTCTCTGGTTTCATTCATTTTAACCAGTCTGGCATACGCTCGGTGATTGGCAATGAAATGCTCCCAGGCTTCCCTGGTTTCACGAATCAGCATCCGATGAGTTTCATCCCCCATCAGATCCAGGTAGCTCCGGTGCATATCTTCCTCGGCAAGAAACTGATGCTCGCTCTGTCCGTGAAGATTCATCAGGGAGGCGGACAGTTCCCTCAGAACCGCAACAGAAACCATGACACCGTTTATTCGGCAGGTGTTACGGCCTCCGCGCGTTATTTCCCTGTAGAGAATAATGGTTTCATCTTCATCATCAATGCTCTCCCGGGCAAGGACAGAATGAGGGATATGCAGTCCTTCCGCATCAAATTCCGCTTCCACGGAAGCACGTTCACACCCGTTTCGGATCAGGTCCCTGTCTGCCCTGCCTCCGAGAAGCAGGGAAACCGCATCGATAATGATACTTTTTCCGGCACCGGTTTCTCCGGACAGAACATGCATTCCGGCGTGAAATTCGAGAGAGATTTCCTCTATCAGCGCAATGTTATGAATTGTAATTTTCCGAATCATCCTGTCGTCTCTCTTTTCTGCGGAATTATTCCTTCCCGGTCAGCTTTTTAATTCTTCCGGCGATGTCTGCTGCGTCGTCCTCATTCCTGACGGCAAGAAAAATCGTATTGTCTCCGGCAATGGTGCCTAGAACCTCTTTCCAGTTCAAACTGTCAATCGCTTCACAGGCCATATTAGCTGATCCGCTTAACGTTTTAACCACAATCATCTGTCCGGCATAGTCAATGGATACAACAGAATCGGACAGCATACGGATCATTCTGCTGCTGACAGCGGATTCATGCTTTCCCGGCTTTGAATAGCAGTATGTCCCCTGCTGACCGGATATTTTGATCAGCCGAAGCTCTTTGATGTCTCTGGAAACGGTAGCCTGGGTCACTTTATACCCCTGATCCCTCAGCCTTTTTGCAAGCTCTTCCTGAGTGTCGATCTCGTTTTCTTCAATGATCCGGAGTATGGTTTCCTGTCTGTCAGATTTCATGAAGGCTGCACCTCAGATATCAGTATTTTGAACCCCATTCGATCAGCTTGCTTCTCAGTAATGTAAAAAAATGGAAGGGATGAATCCGCAGCAGGCGGATGGTCTTTTCAGAGCCGGTGATGATGACCGAATCCCCGGCGTCCAGTTTCCCCCGATCCATTCCGTCTATCTGCAGCGATGCTGTTTGCTTTCTTTCCGGGACCAGGCGAAAAAGGATCCTCGAATGACCGGATACAATACAGGGACAGGTCTGAAGACTGTGGGCGCAGACAGGAGTCAGCGCAATACAGTTCATAGAAGGGTGGACAATGGGCCCGCCGGCGGAGAGCGAATACCCGGTTGAACCGGTAGGAGTCGCCGCAATCATTCCGTCAGCGGTAAAAACGCCGAACTGCTCATCGTTTACCGTGCATTCAACCTGAATCAGCCTGGCAAAGCCTCCGCGGGTAATGACCGCGTCATTCAGTGCATAAAAATGTTCATGGCTTTTCGGAAGTTCCACATCCAGCAAAAACCGTTCATCAATTTGATAGTTTCCGTCCAGAATTGTCTGAAGGCATTCCGTGAGGTGATCCGGCTCCTCCTCCGTCAGAAATCCAACCGTGCCGAGATTGATTCCCATGAGCGGAATATCCTGTTCCATGGCAATTCTCGCGCCGATAAGGAAAGTACCGTCTCCGCCGAATGTCAGGATCAGATCTGCGGTGGAGATAAGCTCCTCTTTTGTGCCGGAGATCCGTTCCGTCTGAATGCCACGATCGGCAAAGAAGCTTTCGGCAACTTCCGTCATCAGAAGCGCTTCAGTTTTGTCCGGATTCATAATCAGACCGATTTTTCTGAACAAGCGGCAGCAGCCCCTTTCGCTGGATTGACAGCATTGTATCATGCAGTGTATATTTATTCAAGCCGTGCAGCTGTGAAGTCCTTCCGGGATCAGCTGCGAAATAAATCCCAAAAAGGAATGATTCATCTGAATATTCAGATTCTTTGCAGCCGTCCCGGGTTTCTGGTATGTGTTAAACCCGCAGGCGTTCTCTCTGAATCTCCCGGGCTTCCGGACCTTTTATGCACACAGGAAAAACTGCCTCGCCTTTATCCGGTTCATCGGCTTGATCTGGGTACCGGCGGATTGATGGTTCTGGCGAAAACATCCGCTGTCTGTGCAAAGCTGACGGGGTGTTTTGCCGGAGGGCTGGTTCAGAAAAGCTATTATGCCATTGTGGAAACCGGCGAGCTTCCGATCCGGGGAACCTATTCGGATTATCTGTTTCATGACCGGTATAAAAATAAAACATTCATTGTAAAAACGCTTCGGAAAGGAGTAAAAAAAGCTTCCTGCGACTGGCAGAAAATAGCAACTGCCGAGGAGAACGGAAGCCGTCTGCATTTGATTCGTGTGGAGCTGCACACCGGGCGTACGCATCAGATCCGTGTGCAATTTGCTTCCCGCGGCATGCCGCTGCTCGGCGATCAGCGATATGGGAGCAAACATAAAGATTCATCTATGGCCCTGTGGGCTTCCGGTCTTTCCTTCCCGGATCCGTCCAATGAACAGGATATCCTTTCCTTTCAGATCAATCCGCCGGAAGAAGAGCCCTGGGATAAGTTCAGCCGTTTTTTCCGGATGCGGGATACAGCGACTGATGTGCTTCCAGGACAAGCCGATGGATTTCCTCTTCTGAGATAACAGAATCCTGAACTTCTTTCCTGCGAATTTCTGCAAGGAATTCGATGTTTCCCTCCGGACCGGTAATCGGAGAATAATCCATCCGGCAGATATGAAGTTCATGGCTTTCACAGAACAGGAGAATGTCCTTCAACACTTCCTCGTGGGTCGCTTCACTTCGTACAACACCGTTTTTTCCAACCTTGCCTCTACCGGCTTCAAATTGCGGCTTAATCAGCGTATATAGCTTTCCGGTATTCCCCATAATGCCGAAAAGTGCCGGAATAATCAGACGAATGGAAATAAAGCTGACATCCATGACGGCAGTATCAGGAAGAAACTCAAAACAATCTCCTGAAAGATAACGTGCATTGGTCCTCTCCATTACCGTGACACGCGGATCGTTCCGGGTCTTCCAGTCCAGCTGTCCGTATCCGACATCGATGGAATAGACATGTTTCGCGCCGTTCCGCAGGCAGATATCGGTAAAACCGCCTGTGCTCGCCCCCACATCCATCACAACATGCCCG
>ODAI011398356.1_pt1 | contig 11195 bp, 10 predicted proteins | sample 1539321 | NCBI WGS metagenome assembly ODAI01 (sample SAMN02144231, study PRJEB22623) | gut metagenome | biome: sheep rumen | host: Ovis aries | place: New Zealand
TACGACTTTCAGTCTTCCTGCATACTTTTTTACCGTGGCAGCCAGTTCAGGAAGTCCTTCGATACAAGGGGCGCACCAGCTTCCCCAATAGTCCACCAACACGGGAGTTCCCTTGCCTACGAAATCAGAAAGATGCACGAGGTCGCCTTCCGGCGTCTGACCTGCAACGTCGGTGAATTTCGCTCCCTTCGCTAAAATGTTGTTACGTTTTATCATTTCCTGAATTTTCTCCCTGAAAGAAAGCAGTGCGTATTCAGCGTTGCGCAAGGGACCCTGAATATTGTCAAAGACTTCCATGGCGCGGTCGGGGGCTATCTCGTTGATATGTTCTTCCAACGCCATCAGAATCAACGCTTCCTCAGGTTTGTCCTGCAGAAATGTTTCGAAAACAGTCATCTTGGCAGCAGGGTCGGCAGCATTGGATAAATCGGTTTCCAGTTTCACCCAACGGTCGTTGAGGGGCAGTCCACTCACGGGGCGTTCCATGTCCTCATCCTTATTGACATCGCCGGTCAGATAGATTTCACCCGGTTCGAGCAGGAAGTCCCTCACCTGCACGTTATTTTCGCTGTTCGAGCAATATAAATAAACATGCGTCGGTGCTGTCGCGTCTTTCACCACAACCGTGAATTTCCCGTTTTCGACATTCGCTCTGGCCAGCACACTGTCACGCTGCCAGTGATCTGTTACCTCTATCACCGGATTCCGGAAATCTATCCCGGTGAGGTCTCCGGTGATGATGCAGGAACGCTCGTCAGGAGTTTCCTGGACGATGGGCCGGCTCATCTGGCCGATTGCCAAAATGATATAAAGGATCATCAACACAGTGCTGAGGGCAATCAACAGATAACTCCCTTTGCTCTTCTTACCTTTTTTCTGGTCAGCACGCATTTTCCACCATCCCGCAATCATCAGAATGGCGGCAGCAATCACCAGAATCGAAACAAACACATTCATAAAATAGTAATTAAACAGTTAATAATATAGTCGCCCGCAAAAATAAGAACTTTTCCCGAACAGATGAACTTTTTCGGGGGAAAAGCGGGATTTTTACATATTATTTCAGTTTATTTTTCTTCTCTTTGCACCACGAAACCTAAGTCCGGTGTTTTTTTGTTACAGATATACACATGTTATACTTTTTACTATTTCCAACCTTCCATTCTTTTTTTTAATCTACATCCTCGATTTGTTGACTTTTGTATGTAAAAGTGTAACGTGATAAATGAGGTTCCCATAAGGGGCTAATGACACGCTCATTTGTGGCTAATGACAGGCCCATTTGTGGCTAATGACAGGCTCATTTGTGGTTAATGACACTCCCATTAGGGGCTAATGACAAAAGAAAGAGAGGTAATAAGCATTAGCTTCCCGCCTCTCTTTTATCCTTTCATTTTCCCGCTGAGGACTTTTTATCTGAGGCCTTTGGTGGCTGGTATGTAATAGTCGGTTTCCATCGCTTCGAGGGTACGTTTCAGTTCGTCCATCTGTTCGGGATAGAATAGGCACATGCGGTAAGCGAACTTCATGCAAAGCGATTGAATGCCGGGAAACTCATCGACCTTCATCATATGCTCTAAACAAAAGTCCAGAAAATCTGCGAGCATAATAAGTGTTGATTTCACACGCGTACGAACGTACAGTATAACAGTTTTTTTATCGAGAAAAAGTGGTATAAGAATTTTTATTTATATATTATATAAATAAACTCACTTTTTCATTACATTAAAGTAAACTGTAACTGTAATACTGTACGGGTGTTGGATTTACACTCTTCTCTAGCGAAAAATAGCACATTAACAGATTTTTATGACGCATAAAGTCTATTTTTTTTGGAAGTTGCAATAGTTTGTTGTATCTTTGTATTCGCCAAATATAACTCTACCCCGATGAACCTCACCGTTAGCATCATATCCAAGAGCGAAGAGCTGCCACAGATGGAATGCAGGGACTTCTTCCACAGCACGAAAATGTTTCGGATTGCTGAGAAGACGCCCGGCTTCACCCCCTTCATGGCCATCGCCAAAAGGGAAGACGGAACAGTAGCTGCCCATCTGCTGGCCACCATCCGCCGACGTGGCTCGTGGATTCCACCCTATTTGTTCACCCAAGGGCGCATCTATGGCGAAGGCGAATACGATGCCGATGTTGACAAAGACGAGGCTTTCGGACTAATGCTCGACGCCATCACCGCCAAGTTTGTGCGCCGTCTGTGCCTCTATGTGGAGTTCAGCAACATGAGCCAGAAAATGTTCGGCTACCGACATTTCCGCCGCAACAAATACTTCCCCATCAACTGGCAGGAGGTGCACAACTCGCTCCATAGCGCCCCACCCGAAGAGCGGTTGGCCGACAAGATGCTTCAACGCATTGAGAGGACCTATGCAAACGGTGTGGAGACTCGCGAAATCAAGAACGAGCAAGAGCTCGACGGCTTCTATCGGCTGCTGAAAAACTTCTACAGAACGAAGATTCGCCGCTTCATGCCACCCAAAGAGTTGTTTGAAGAACTCAACAAGCAAGGCAACGCCCGCCTTTTCGTGACGTTGTATCATGGCAAAATCATCGGCGGAAGCGCATGTGTCTACTCCGATGCCAATGCCTACCTGTGGTATATGGGCTCGAAACGCAAGTCATTCCCCCATCTCCACCCCGAAAGAATGACCGTGTGGCACGCCATCAAATATGCCTATGACCAACACTATCGCCACATCTATTTCATCGACGTGGGACTTCCCTACCCCAAAAACCAATACCGCGAGTTCATCCTCAGTTTCGGTGGGAAACCTGTAGCCAAATACCGCTGGTTCAGGTTCACTTTCCCGTGGATCAACCGGCTGCTGTCTTGGTTTTATCGGGAATAAGTGCAATAATTCGGCGATTCCTCCGTTTTTTATGTTGGTTATGAAACAGAAAACGGTTTGTATCATCCTCATATTGCTGGCATTCTGCTTGAATGTCAGCGCCCAATCTTTTACACTTCAAGGCCGGGTAACCGATGACAAGATGAACCCTGTGGAGTTGGCATCGGTCAGTTGCGTGAAGCAAGGAAAGACCACACTCACATCGTTAAAGGGAGAATTCAACATGCAGTTGCAATCAGCTGATAGCGTTGTAATTACATTCTCGATGATTGGCTATAAATCAAAAAGCCGAGTGCTTCGAAATCCACGCGGAAAACAAACGTTGCAAGTGGTGCTTTTCGAGGAAGACTATCAGTTGGGAGAAGTGCAGGTGACCGAGATGAAACGACAAACCGGACAAACGCAAGAACTGAGGAAAGAAGACCTGAAGCACTTGCCCTCAACAACGGGTAACGCCGTTGAAGAGATGATTCAGGCACAAGCCGGCGTTTCAACCCATAGCGAACTGTCGTCACAATACAATGTCAGAGGTGGCTCGTTTGACGAGAACAGCGTCTACATCAACAACCAGGAGGTGTTCCGCCCTTATCTTGTGAGGAGCGGTCAGCAAGAAGGTTTGTCGGTCATCAATCCCGAAATGGTGGAGAAGATTGGCTTTTCGACTGGTGGTTTTGAGGCCAAATACGGCGACAAAATGTCGTCCGTGCTCGACATCACCTACAAGCGTCTGAAGCCCCGCGAAGGGAAGAAAACGGCCGTTGAGGGCTCAGTTTCTGCAAGTTTGTTGGGTGGCGGTGCCTATTTCGGAATCGGAACGCGGCGGCTTTCGTGGTTGTCGAGCGTGCGCTACAAGACCACACGCTATCTGCTCGGTTCGCTTCAGGAGAAAGGCGAATACAATCCTAATTTCCTTGACTATCAGACCTATTTGAGTTTCTCGCCCAACAAACGTTGGACCATCGACTTCATCGGCAACATCTCTGACAACCACTACAATTTCAAGCCGCACGACCGCGAGACCTCTTTCGGAACCTTGGAGAACGTAAAGGCATTCAAAGTGTATTTCGATGGTGAAGAAAAAGACTTGTTCCGCACCTATTTCGGCTCGCTCAACCTGACGCATCACCTTAACGGAAACACCGACGTCAGCCTTTTGGCTTCGGCTTATAACACGCGCGAGCAAGAAAAGTTCGACATTCAGGGGCAATACTGGCTGACACAAACCGAGACTAGCGAGAATCTGGCCGTAGGAACCTATTTCGAGCACGCCCGCAACTATTTGAAGGCAAATGTTGAGAGCTTCAAACTGATGCTGAAACACAAGTCCCAGCACCATCAGGTAGAAGGCGCCCTGACCTTCAAAATGGAACAAATTGAGGAAAACAGCATTGAATACGAGATGCGTGACTCTGCGGGTTATAGCGTTCCGCATACGGGCAAAGACCTCTTGATGATCTACTCGCTCAAAGCTCAGAACAAGCTCGACGCCAACCGATTCGAGACCTACCTGCAAGACACCTATCGGTTCACGTCGGGTGGCGATCCTGAAGACCCTGACTATCAGCCCACACTATACACGCTGAACTATGGAGTGCGTTTCGCCCATTGGAACTTCAACCGCGAATCCATCGTCAGCCCTCGTGTCTCGCTCGGCATCATTCCCTCGTGGAACCAGAACGTCACCATGCGTTTCGCTGCCGGATTGTATTATCAGGCCCCGTTCTTCAAGGAGTTGCGCGACACTTCCACCGTCAACGGCATCACACTCGCAACACTCAACAAGAAAATCAAGAGCCAACGAAGCATTCATTTCATCGCGGGATACGACTATAGGTTCAACCTCAACAACCGGCCTTTCAAGTTCACCGCCGAGGCCTACTATAAATTATTGGCAAACCTTGTGCCCTATAGCGTGAGCAATGTGAAGGTGGTTTATTATGGTGACAACGAGTCGAGCGGCCATGCGGCAGGAATCGACCTGAAGCTTTATGGCGAGTTTGTGCCGGGAACAGATTCGTGGATCAGCTTTTCAGTCATGGACACTCGTATGAAGCTAAACGGAAAGAGCATTCCGTTGCCCACAGATCAGCGCTATTCGCTCAACCTGTTCTTCACCGACTACTTCCCTGGTACCGACCGTTGGAAGATGTCGTTAAAACTGGCTTTCGCCGATGGACTTCCTTTCTCAGCACCCCACCAGGAACTAGAGAACCACTCGTTCAGGGCCGCTGCCTACAAGCGTGCCGACATCGGTATGAGCTATCGTCTGCTCGACAACGAAACACGGCTTAATAAAGGCCCATTCCGGAACATTTGGCTCGGAGTGGATTGTCTAAATCTTTTCGGTATCAACAACGTGAACAGCTACTATTGGATTACTGATGTCACCAACCACCAATACGCAGTCCCTAACTATCTGACGGGAAGGCAAATCAATGCAAGGGTTTTGTTCGAGTTTTAAGCTGCCAAGTAAGCGATAAAAGCAACTTTAGACACACAACAGACACTAAACGTTAAAATATTCTAATTGCCAACATTAATAATCGCGATCCCTTTGTTTGCGTCTTAATTTTTTATTAAATTTGCTGCGTTTTAAATACTAACCTTTATGAGAATCATTCTAACCATTTGTTTCGTGGTGTTATCAGTTGTTTCGACATTTGCCGGAACAAACGACAACGTGATTCTTTTTAATGGGACGAAACCTTGGCGGACTGTTGTAATGGTTTCATATGACAGAGATGACGTCGTGTTGCATTGGAGCGACAACACAACCATGAACAACGGTATGGCCCGGCTGATGCTCGAGTTGGCTTCGACAGAAGGAATCAATGAAGCTCGAATCCATTGTGTTAATGGCATCTACAACGACGTGGTGCGGCTAAACGGCCTCATTCCTAATTCCTCTCTCACTATTTACGACTTCTGTGGTGTCAAGCGAATGGAAACCTATGTATCAGACAGTTCTATGAAACTGGACCTCAGCCAGTTGAACACAGGAGTGTACCTGTTGAAAAACAAAAACATCGTGGTTCGTTTTGCCAAACAATAAGCAACGCTTTCTGCTTTCAGAATGCTGACAAAATGCCACAATATTTCACATTATTATATTATATCGTAAATAAATCGCATGGTTTTGTGGTTATTTCCCAAAAAATTAGTAACTTTGCCAACGTTTTTAAAAACATTGACAGATTTATAGAGAATGAAACCAAGTGCTATATTGCTTCTGCACTGCCCCGACAAACCCGGCATCATATCGGAAGTGACTAAGTTCATCACTGACAACAAAGGAAACATCATCTATCTCGACCAATATGTTGATCGCGAAGATGGTATTTTTTTCATGCGTATTGAATGGGAATTGGAGCTATTCTTGATACCGCGCGAGAAAATCAAGGAATACATTGAAACGCTCTATTCCACGCGTTACCAAATGACATTCAACCTCTATTTCACTGACGAAAGACCGCGCATGGCCATCTTTGTCAGCAAAATGAGCCATTGTCTTTACGACTTGCTTGCCCGATACAAGGCAGGCGAATGGAATGTGGACATTCCTTGCATTGTGAGCAACCACGAAGATCTGCGCTACATTGCCGAACAATTCGACATCCCCTACTACGTTTGGTCTATCAAAAAAGACCATTCGAACAAAGCTGAGGTGGAACAGGCAGAAATGGAACTGCTCAAAGAGAAGCGTATCACTTTCATTGTGTTGGCACGCTACATGCAAATCATCAGTGACGACATGATCAAAGAATACCCTCATCACATCATCAACATTCATCACTCGTTCCTCCCGGCTTTCATAGGCGCAAAGCCCTATCATCAGGCATGGGAGCGCGGAGTGAAGATTATCGGCGCCACCAGCCACTATGTGACTGCAGAACTCGACGCTGGTCCTATCATCGAGCAGGATGTGACGCGCATCAGCCACAAAGACACACCAGAAAGTTTAGTGATGAAGGGTAAGGACCTTGAGAAGATTGTGCTCTCGAGAGCCGTTCAAAAACATATTGAACGCAAAATTCTGACTTATCACAACAAGACCATCATATTTAGTTAATGAAAGTCGCAATAGTTAAGTACAACGCAGGCAACATCTATTCGGTGGTGAATGCCTTGAACCGCCTGAATATTGAACCTGTCATCACAGACAATGCAACGGAACTGATGACGGCCGACCGTGTGTTGTTTCCTGGACAAGGTGAGGCCAGCACAACGATGGCCTACCTGCGGGAACACAAACTTGACGACATCATTCGTGACCTCAAGCAGCCTGTACTTGGAATATGCGTCGGTCAACAGCTGTTGTGCAAGCACTCTGAGGAAGGTAACGCCGATTGCATAGGCATTTTCCCCGTTGACGTGAAGCGGTTTCAGCCAACCAGACACGAGGATAAAGTGCCGGCAATGGGATGGAACGAACTGACGTTCCCACACGAAGATCCTATTTTCAAAGGACTTCCCGAACACCCATACGTCTATTTCGTACATAGCTACTATGTGCCATTGTGCGAATGGACCATTGCCCAAGCCGATTACATACTCCCCTATTCGGCCGCTCTTCATAAAAACAATTTCTGGGCAATGCAATTTCACCCCGAAAAGAGTGGAAGCATAGGTGAACAGATTATCAAGAATTTCATTGAACAAGAACTGTAGTGAGCATGATAGAACTGATACCTGCTATCGACCTGATTAACGGGAAATGTGTCAGACTGACCAAAGGCGACTATAAACAGAAGAAGATCTACAACGAGAATCCTGTTGAGGTGGCCTGTGAATTCGAACGGTTGGGGTTCAAGCGTTTGCATGTGGTTGACCTCGATGGTGCCAAGTCGCAGCATATAGTTAACATAGATGTGCTCAAAGAGATTACCGAAAAAACATCTCTGATAGTGGATTTTGGCGGAGGCATCAAGACAAGTGCAGACATCGAGCTGGCTTTTGAGGGAGGAGCTTCAATGGTAACCGTAGGGAGTATTGCCGTGAAACAGCCACAACTTTTCTTGGAATGGCTCGACAAGTATGGAGCCGACCGCATGATATTGGGAGCTGATGTGAGAAATGGAATGATTTCGGTGAATGGCTGGAAAGAAGACTCTGCAGAGCCTCTTCTGCCTTTCCTTCACAAATATATAATAAAAGGTGTGAAGAATGTGCTTTGCACGGAGATTTCTAAAGACGGCACCTTGCAAGGTCCCGCTATCGGTCTTTACCAAGAAATCATGAAAGAATACCCCGATTTGCACTTGATAGCAAGCGGAGGCGTTTCGTCGAACGATGATATTGAGGCGCTCGAAAGCGCTGGTATTCCAGCTGTTGTGTTCGGAAAGGCCTTCTATGAAGGAAGAATAGATATTGGAAAATTGAATTTGGAAAACAAGGAATAACATGAGTAAAGGATTGGCAAAACGCATCATCCCATGCCTTGACGTCAAAGATGGCGAAACCGTAAAAGGGACCAACTTTGTCAATTTGCGCAAGGCAGGCGACCCTGTCGAACTTGGCAAGGCTTACAGTCAGGCAGGTGCCGATGAATTGGTGTTCCTTGATATTACGGCCAGCTTCGAAGGACGCAAGACATTCACGCAGATGGTCACTCGTGTAGCTCGGGAAATCAACATCCCGTTTACAGTTGGCGGTGGAATCAATGCGCTTGAAGATGTAGAGCGGCTACTGTATGCAGGAGCAGATAAGGTTAGCGTCAACTCAGCAGCCATTCGACGTCCCCAACTCATCAATGAGATAACCTCAAAGTTTGGTTCCCAAGTATGCGTGTGCGCCATTGATGCGCGGTTCGACCCTGATGGTTGGCATTGCTACGTGAAAGGCGGACGCGAAAGAGTGGAACGCGGGCTTTTCGAGTGGGCAAAAGAGGTGGAAGACCGCGGTGCAGGAGAAATTCTCTTCACAAGCATGGATCATGACGGAGTGAAGACAGGTTACGCAAACGAAGCTCTTGCCACACTTGCCGACACGCTCTCCATTCCTATTATTGCAAGCGGTGGCGCTGGCGCAAAAGAACATTTCCGAGATGCTTTTACCATCGGAAAAGCAGATGCCGCCCTTGCTGCCAGCGTGTTTCATTTTGGAGAAATATCCATCCAGGAACTGAAAGCATATTTGCATGAAGAGGGCATTAATGTTAGATTATAGAAAACAAACAGACATGACAATAGATTTTGAAAAAATGGGAGGGCTGGTCCCTGCAATCATACAAGACGCCAAGACGAAGAATGTCTTGATGTTGGGTTTCATGAACCAAGAGGCATACGAGAAGACTCTTGCAACAGGAAAAGTGACCTTTTGGAGTCGCTCACGCAACCAATTATGGACAAAAGGAGAAACATCTGGAAATTTCCTTAATCTTGTAAGTATTCAGAACGATTGCGACAACGACACTTTGCTTGTGAAAGTAAATCCCATAGGGCCTACCTGTCACACGGGTACTGACACTTGTTGGGGCGAGGAGAACAAGCAGAACCCATTGCTTTTCCTTACCGAGTTGCAAAACTTCATCGAGAAACGTCACGAAGAGATGCCCGAAGGTTCGTACACCACGAGATTGTTCAAAGAAGGCATCAACAAGATGGCTCAGAAAATGGGAGAAGAAGCTTTGGAAGCGGTCATTGAAGCCACGAACGGAACTGACGAGAAATTGATTTACGAGGTGTCTGATATGTTCTATCATCTTCTCGTTCTGCTCACCAGCAAAGGACTTCGGATTGAAGACATTGCAACTGAACTGCAAAAACGTCATGACCCTGATTGGGACAAGAAACGAAGAATGGAAAAAAGCCAAAAGGGCGCTTGAAATCATAAACTAAAAAATACAGCATATGTTAGTTGATTACCAAAAGGCTAATATATATCAAGCCGACACCCAGATTCTCCAAGATGTAGACTTTCATGTTGACGAAGGCGAATTCATCTACATCATTGGCAAAGTAGGCTCTGGAAAGAGTTCTTTGTTGAAGACCATGTATTGTGAGTTGGACATTGACAAGGATGATGCCGAAAAAATTGAGGTACTTGGAAGAGACTTGAAGACGTTAAAGCGGAAAGAAATACCTGCCTTGAGAAAAGAAATGGGAATCATTTTCCAAGATTTCCAACTGTTGCACAACCAGAGCGTCAGCCAGAACCTGAAATTTGTGCTTCGTGCAACAGGATGGAAAAATAAGAAAGAGATTTCCGTTCGCATTGACGAAGTGCTGAACGCTGTAGGTATGATTGAAAAAAAAGACAAGATGCCTAATGAGCTTTCTGGTGGCGAACAACAGCGAGTGGCGATTGCCAGGTCGTTGTTGAACAACCCTAAAATCATCATTGCTGACGAACCTACTGGCAATCTTGATCCCGAAACAGCCAGCCACATTGTCGGTCTTTTAAAAGAAATCACTCAAAGGGGAACTGCTGTAGTAATGTCTACACATAATATCCCAATGCTTGACAAATACCCCGGTATTGTCTATCGATGCAAAGACGGGCACATTTCTGATGTGACCAAAGAATTCAACAAAATGAACTTGTCTGATTATAAAGAAGAGACTCAAGAATAAAATAGAAACTAAAAATATTACGAAAATGAAAGTAATGAAATTTGGAGGCACTTCTGTTGGCTCTCCCGAACGCATGAAAAGCGTTGCACAATTAATCACTGATTCTGGTGAACCTACATTCGTCGTTCTTTCTGCTATGAGTGGAACCACCAATGCACTCGTTGAGATTTCGGATTATCTCTACAAGAAAAACCCAGAGGGTGCTAATGAGATCATCAATAATCTCGAAAAGAAATACATGCAACATGTAGAAGAACTCTACTCTACTGACGAATACAAGCAGAAAAGCATTGATTTCCTTCATAGCGAGTTCGATTACCTTCGTTCGTTCACAAAAGATATTTTCACGAGCTTCGAAGAGAAGAGCATCGTTGCGCAAGGAGAAATTATCAGCACTAACATGATGACCAACTACTTGCAGGAGATTGGCGTCAAGGCTGTGTTGCTGTCAGCTCTCGATTTCATGCGCACTGACAAGAATGCCGAGCCCGACCCTCAATACATCAAGGAAAAACTTTCAGCCATCATGAACGATAATGAAGGCTACCAAATTTACATCACACAAGGGTTCATTTGCCGTAACGCTTACGGTGAAGTTGACAACCTCCAACGTGGAGGTTCAGACTATTCCGCATCTCTTATTGGGGCCGCTCTTCCCGCTGAGGAAATACAGATATGGACTGATATTGACGGAATGCACAACAACGACCCTCGTGTTGTTGACAAGACAGAAGCCGTGCGCCAACTGAATTTCGAGGAA
>ODAI010355752.1_pt1 | contig 11194 bp, 3 predicted proteins | sample 1539321 | NCBI WGS metagenome assembly ODAI01 (sample SAMN02144231, study PRJEB22623) | gut metagenome | biome: sheep rumen | host: Ovis aries | place: New Zealand
GACCACAAACACTTGGCCGTTGCGGCTCATCTCGAAGTTGATGGCTTCAGCGAAGATGTCAGCCGAGAAGGTATGTAGTTCGGTCTGGATGGGGTATCGGTTGGGAGGTGGTGTCTGTATGACGGACAAGTCTCTTGCCCCCATGAGCGAGAACTGCAGAGTGCGTGGTATAGGTGTGGCGGTGAGGGTGAGTGTATCTACATTGGTGCGCATCTGGCGGAGTTTCTCTTTCACCGAGACTCCGAATTTCTGTTCCTCGTCGATGATGAGCAGTCCTAAGTCCTTGAACTTGACGCTCTTGCTGACGAGCTTATGCGTGCCTATGATGATGTCGATTTTGCCTTCCTCAAGGTCTTGGAGTATTTGTCTGGTTTCCTTGGCAGTTCGGGCCCTTGTGAGGTAATCTACCCTGATGGGAAAGTTGCTGAGACGGGAGGTGAAGGTGTTGAAGTGCTGGTAGGCCAGGACTGTAGTTGGTACCAGCACGGCTGTCTGTTTGTTGTCGCATGCCGCTTTGCATGCCGCTCGGATGGCTATCTCTGTCTTTCCGAAACCTACGTCACCGCAGACCAGCCTGTCCATCGGGCGTGGTTTCTCCATGTCGGCTTTCACGTCTTGTGTGGTGCGTAGTTGGTCGGGGGTGTCCTCGTAGGCGAAACTGGCCTCCAGTTCATGCTGGATATAACTGTCGGGTGAGAATGCGAACCCTTGTTGCTTCCGGCGTTTGGCGTAGAGCAGGATGAGGTCGCGTGCGATGTCCTTGACCTTGTTTTTCACGCGCTCTTTCATGCGCTCCCACGCTCCTGATCCCAAGATGTTGATCCTGGGTGGAGTGCCGTCCTTGCCTCGGTATTTCGACACCTGGTGCAGGGCATGTATGGGCACGTAGATGGAGTCGTTGTTCTGGTAGCTGATCTTGATCATCTCCTGCGTGGTACCATGCAAGGGCAAGCGTACCAGACCACCGAAGATGCCTATGCCGTGGTTGATGTGCACCACATAGTCACCGATGGACAACTCGCTGATTTCCTTGAGGGTCAGTGCGCTCTTGCTGCCTCTGATCTTGTCGCTCTTCAGGTTGTATTTGTGGAAGCGGTCGAAGATCTGGTGGTCGGTGAAGAGCACCATGTTGGCGTCCTTGTCGATGAATCCTTCGTGCAAGGTTTTCTCAACGGGTGTGAGTGTGATACGTGCTTTGTCTGGCCTGTCGTTATAGGTGTCGCTGTCGAGTATTTCCTTCAGGCGCTGGTGCTGTTTCTGACTGTCGGCGAGGATGAAGAGTTTGAAGTGCTTCTCTTGCATGTCGCGCAGCGTTTGACTCAACAGTTCGAAGTTTTTGTGGAAAAGTGGCTGGGGAGAGACAGAAAACTCCAGGATGTGTCCGGTGGTTCCTTGTTTGTTGTTCATCTCCACCAGCTTATGGCTTTTCGTGAATTTCGTCAAGTCGCTGTCCTTGATGACCAGACTGCCGATTTTCTCTGGTTCTTCTTCCTGCTCCATCAGAGCTTGTGCGGAGTAGTCCTCCTCACTGATGTTCTTGATGCGCCCCAGGGTATATTCCAAGTCTTTGACCACCAATACACTGTCTTCTTGCAGGAAATGGAATAAAGGCACTCTTTCACTGTCTTTGGCTGCCATTTCGGGCAAGATGGTTGCGGCTTCAATCTTGTTGTCCGACAACTGGGTCTGTACGTCGAAAGTGCGTAGCGACTCCAGTTCGTCGCCAAAGAAGTCGAGACGAAGGGGTTGCTCGGACGCGAAGGAGAAGACGTCGAGTATGGATCCTCTGGAGGCGTACTGGCCTGGCTCATAGACGTAGTCGGTGGCTGTGAATCCGATGTCGGTCAGTCGTTCCTGCAGTTGGTCGAGGTCGAACGAGTCGCCCACATGGATATTGATGGCAGTGTCAGACAGTTGGCTTTCCGACACTACCTTTTCGGCAATGGCTTCGGGATAGCTGACCAACAGCAGGTTGTGGGGCTGTCGGGTCAGGCGTGTGAGCGCTTCCGTTCGCATGATTTCATTGGCTGCGTCCTTTTGGTTGTACTTGATGGCGCGTCGGTAGGACGAGGGGAAGAGCATGACATTGTTGTCGCCGAGCAACTGCACGAGGTCGTGGAAGAAATAGCCCGCCTCTTCCATGTCGTTGAGCACGAAAAGGAGGGGGGGAGCTTGTTGTCCCTTGTTGGCAGCGACATTGGCCAGGGAAGCGAATGTGAGTGCCGATGATGAACCTGCAAGACCTGCGATGTGGATATTGTTGGCTTTATCGTCTTTGAGCAGTGAAGCGAGTGCTTTGAGTTTGGGGTGCTTGGCCCAAGTGTTGAGTAATGATTTTGTGTCCAACTGTCTGTCTGATGTTTTTGGCCGGCAAGAGTGTTGATTTGTCGCCCAACTGATTTTTGTGCAAAGTTAGCACTTTTTTCGCAACTATTCGATGATCAGCAAAAACAAAAGGGACCACTCGTGAGCGGTCCCTTAATAAAAGATGTATGAGTAGGGTTATTTGACGAGAACCTTCTTGACTGTTCCGTCGCTCATCTTCACGATGTTGATGCCCTTTTGAGGAGCGGCAAGGCGTTGGCCATTGATGCTGTAGTATCCTTCGGGCGCTGTCTTGCCTTTGGTGGATTCCCCTGCTAATAATCCCTGGATGTCAGTGGCTTTGCCATAATAGTACAGGTTCCATGCTCCTACCACTTCGTAGTCGTTGGGCAATACCTCGGTCTTCTCCAGTCCGATGGTCACTGTTCCGTCTTCTGGTACGGTGAAGTGGAGGGTGTTGAGGTAATGTCCGGCATTGAACCATGTCACCGTGGCGCTCGTTCCGTTGGGTACGTAGAGGCCGTTGGAGAGCTGGTCGCATTTGCTGCCGCCCACTTGCTCGCTCTGAGCTCCCTCGCAAAGGTTCATCACGGGTGTCTCGAAGGTGTCCTCTGAGGTCTTGGCATAGAGGGTGGTGAGGTGCGACTTCTTCTGGTCTTCCTGCCAGAGTGCATAGTCTTCGTCGGCATATCCTGCGCGATAGTAGGTGTGAACGGTGACATCGTATTCACCTGCGGGCAGACCGCTGAGCTTCTGATAGAGTGTGATGCCAGCGCGGTTGTAGCTGACGGTGTTTTCCTTGTAGCCGTTCATGGCACTGGTGGTCCATCCCTCGATGGTGCCTTGGTCCTTGCTGCCGCGAGCGGGATCGAAGGTCGGATTGACAATCAGTGAGGTGACATCCACTTTCTCCTGCTGCTCGTCGTCGCCATAGTAGTACAGGTTCCATGCTCCTACCACTTCGTAGTCGTTGGGCAACACTTCGGTCTTCTCCAGTCCGATGGTCACGGTGCCGTCGGCAGGTACGGTGAATTCCAGGCTGTTAAGGTAATGTCCGGCGTTGAACCAAGTCACTGTGGCGCTTGTTCCGTTTGGCACGTACAGTCCGTTGGAGAGTTGGTCGCATTTGCTGCCGCCCACTTGTTCGCTCTGTGCGCCCTCGCAGAGGTTCATCACAGGTGTCTCGAAGGTGTCCTCTGAGGTCTTGGCATAGAGTGTGGTGAGGTGCGACTTCTTCTGGTCTTCCTGCCAGAGCGCATAGTCCTCGTCGGCATATCCTGCGCGGTAGTAGGTGTGAACCGTCACCTTGTATCTGCCTTTAGGCAGTCCGCTGAGCTTCTGGTAGAGTGTGATGCCGGCGCGGTTGTAGCTGACGGTGTTTTCCTTGTAGCCGTTCATGGCGCTGGTGGTCCATCCCTCGATGGTGCCTTGGTCTTTGCTGCCACGTGAAGGATCGAAGGTGGGGTTGACGATGAGTGAGGTGACATCCTGTTCCTCGCCGCCGAAGTCGGGTATCTTCACAGCCACCACTGCGGAGTTGATGTCGGTCACCATCTGTGCGGCTTCGTCTTTGTCGTAGCTGCCTGCATCGTAGCCAGCCTTGGCTTGCGTTGTCAGAGTCTGCAGTTCGTTCAGCGCCTTCTCCGGTGCTTGAGAAGCATAGTCGCGCAGGGTCTCCTCTGCGTTGGAGATGGCGGTGCTGAGCAAGGTGTAGTTGGTGGTCGATTCGTCCACTCCGTCCATGGCTTCCTTGAGGTCAACAAGGGCTTGGTAGGCATCCGATGGGGAACTTTCTGCGGCATTGATGGCTGATTTCAGTGTCTCAATGTCTTTGTTGCCGCATTTGTTGCCTAATTTCTCCTTTGCGGCAGGCAATGAGGCAGTGAGCACTTCTGCCAGCACTTCTGGATTCTTGGCGCGGAAGATGAGCTTGAAGTCCGACCAGACGCCCCAACAACCTTCGTAGCGGAGGTCGTTGCGCACGCCGATCTTCATCTTGCCGTCGGTCACCAGTCCATAGAGCACTTGCTGGTATCTGCCAGCTTCGAAAGCGGCGGCAGCGCCGGCGACAGAGTTGGGCACGTATTTGCCGTCAATCACGGCGTCGTCGTCAGCCTGTGCTTCATCTACGGCTCCATCGTCGATGAGGTTCATCTTTTTCTCGAAACCATTGAGATAGACATAGGCGCGGTAGTTGTCGGCAGCAGTGTAAGCGCCTGGGGTGGCTGGGCGGAAGAAGTCGTTGAGGGTGAGTTCGTAGAGTCCGTCCTGCAGTCCGGTGAAGGTCTGATAGACATTGAACAGGATGCTGTAGCCTTGTGCCAGTTTGTAGGTGTCAGATCCCAAAGGATATTCTGCCAGACCGTCCTTGGTCCAACCACCTTCTGTCTCGAAGTGTGGGTTCTTGATCATATAGGTGCAGTCGGTGCCGTCGCTCATGCCATTGGCGATGGCGGTCTCAATGAGCTGCTCAAGCAGTTTGATCTCTTGGGTCACTTCCTCTGCTGTCAGCGGTCCGTTGTTGAGAATGTACTCGGCTCCGCCATTGACGAAATCAGGAAATTCGGGGCTTGGCGGTTCTACGCTGCCGAGGTAGTCGGAAAGTACCATCATGCCATCGCCCATCAGTTCGTCGCTTCGCTCGTTGAGGAAGTCGTTGGCTTCGCAGACTTTCGCATAATATGCCTGGTAGGCTTCCACACTGGCCTGGAGGGTCTTGGTGGCGGTGTCGAATGCGGATATGGACTTGGAGAGCTGATCGGCTGTCGTAGCGGCGAGAAGTGCCTGTTTCTCGGTCATGTAGGTGTCGTAGGCTGCGTGTTGGTAGTATTCGCATTCACCACTGCTGATCAGGTCTTCAAAGTCAGGGGCAAAACTCAGGTATTCCTCGCGCACTTCGTTGTAGGCCTCAAGGCTTGTGCCAAGGTAGGTCAATGTCCAGTCGTCGAAGAGTGTCCAGTCGTCGCCTATGGCTGTCTCTTTCTTCAGTCCTATGGTCAGCGCACCGTCCTCACCCACCATGCAGGTGGCGGTGGTTGGTTCATACTTGCCTGCTTGGAAATAGACTTGTGCGGTGTGCATGTTGTTGGGGATGATGCCGTAGGTGTTGGTGCTGGTGTCGTCGCCCATGGCCTCGTCCGTAGCACCTGTGCTGGCGAAGGGCAGAGGTCTATAGAATGAGGAGTGCATGGAGGTGGTGGCATATAACATGGCGTTTTGGGGTGCATCGCCAGTCTCTTTCAGGGCTGTCAGCGCTTCAGCGTCCGCACTGGCGTTGCCCGCGCGGTAGTAAGCAGTCACGCCTACTCGATAGACTCCAGGCTGGAGGGTCACCGACTGGTGGTAGTCGTAGTTCTTGTTGAAGAACTCCGCGTTGCCGTATTGCTGGAAGCCGGGAGCGGTACCTGTCCAGCCCGTATTGTCGTTGTTGTCGTAGGTGGGGTTCGTGATCCACTCGCTGACATTGACGGGAGTTTCGGGTGTGGCATGGCTCATCAAGGTTTTGGTCAGTGCGGTCTTGGCGGCTTTCAGCTCAGCCTCTGTCGATGAGGAGTTGTTATAGACACTGGTTGCTGAGGATATATCGACAGATGGAAATCTTGTCTTTGCATCCTCGATGACGGCTCCAAGTGCCATGGCTGCATCGTACTGCTTGACCGCAGTGGTGTAGGCGGTGTAGTCGGATGCCGAAACAAAGTACCAGTCAATCAGGCAGGTGCTGAAATCGTAGGTCGTGGAGTAGGGGTCGCAGAGATAAATGCGTGTGTCGCCTCTCGACGGGATGACCCCAAGGTAGGCTCCTTCGTAGGCTTCTGCATTATATTCCTTATTTAAAGGCGATAGACCTATCCTGTAGGTGCCTCCGGCTTGAGGCTCGAAGGTGAAAGCTTTGTCTTCGGGGTCGGTCTTGGCACGGTCAACCCAGATGTTGTCCCATCCAGTGATGAATGTGCAGAGGGTCTGGCCGGCAGGAGCGCCGTCTTCGACATAGCTGGTGATGTAGTAGGACTTGCCGTCCCATTCTGTATTGCTCTCAGTGACATACTTCTCGATCGTCACCTTGTAGCCACGAGTGGGGGAGAAACTGGCGCGGGTGTACCAATCGTTGGCTCCCAGGAAGAATCCTTCTGCGCCTGGGTTGAACAAGTAGAGTTGCTGGTCAACCTCAAATGCCGCTTTCGCTGGCAGAGTAGGTTTGGTCCATTGTGCCGACATAGACAGCGTGGCTATGAGGGCAAGAATTGTAGAAGATAGTTTTTTTAGCATATAGTAAAGTGGTTAGTTAATTAGATGTCGGTTGAATGTTATGCAAATATAGAAATAAAATGCTGAAATGTATCAGCATTTGAATTATTTTATTCATTTTTGCCCTCCTTTCTGAAAAAAAAACTTAAAAAGTCGAGTTTTTGGGGATTTGTTTATAACTTTGAAAACCGTAAGATTTCATCTTGACAAGGAAAGACAAAAACTACCTAACAATTATAACTAATATAACTATTATATGAAAAATTTTACCACACTACTTTTTTCATGTATGATGGCACAGGCTGTTGTCGCTCAGGAAATGACAGAGGTGACCATTACTGAAATGAACCAAGTCAGTCGTACGAAGTCGCATCAGCGCGTGAGTGTTCACGACCCTTCTATCGTCGATCCAGGTACAGGCACATATTATATTTTCGGGACGCACAATGCTGTTGCCAGGACCAACGACCTGATCAACTGGACCGGTGTTGACAATAGCCGTCTTTATGGACTGAGGAGTAGCAGTGGCAATGTCACGGCCACAGACTTCAACAATGCTTTCGAGAAGAACATGACCACCAAGGTGACCGCTTTGGTGAATGGAGTGGCTAAGGAGGTGACCTTCGGCAACTTCAATGCCGAGGAATGGATGACAGCGCATGGTACAACCGTTGCTGGCAACATGTGGGCGCCCGATGTCATCTGGAACAAAGACATGAAGAAATGGTGTATGTACCTCAGTCTGAATGGTGACAGATGGAACAGCGTGATCGTCTTGCTGACTGCCAGCAACATCGAAGGACCATACGTGTATGAGGGACCGGTTGTCTATTCTGGCTTCATCAACACGTACAATGCCAAGATCAGTTGGAAAAAAACAGACTTGGAACTGGTCATCGGCACACAATCGGCCCTGCCTGCACGCTACAATAGGGACGGTGACTGGGGTACCTTTTGGCCCAACAATATCGACCCTTGTGTGCTCTATGATGAAGAAGGGCAGCTCTGGATGTCGTACGGGTCATGGAGCGGTGGAATCTTTCTGCTGAAACTCGACAATAAGACGGGTCTGCGCGACTATACCTACACCTATCCTATCACGAACGATGCCGGTGGACGTGCGCTCAGCGATCCCTATTTCGGCAAGCGTATTGCAGGAGGTTATTATGTGTCTGGTGAAGGTTCGTATATCCAGCATATAGGCGATTATTATTATTTGTTCATGACCAATGGTGGTCTTGAATCGACCAAAGGATATGTGATGCGTACGTTCCGTTCCACCAACATCGACGGACCATATACGGACATCAAAGGCAAGAGCTCCATTTATTCGAGATATGAGATGAATTATGGTAACCCCGATGCCAATATGGTGGGCAATTTGCTGATGTCGTCCTACAATGGACTTGGCTTCCAACGTCTTGGAGAAATGGCGCAAGGCCATAACTCGGCATTCGTGGACAGCAAGAACCGTAGTTTCGTCATCTACCACACACGTTTTGACGATGGAGGTGAGGGGTTCCAGGACAGAGTGCACCAGTTGTTTGTCAACAAGAAAGGCTGGCTCTGCGCCGCTCCTTTTGAGTTCGACGGAGAGACACTCAACGACGACAGCATCAAGGCCAACTTCAAATATACCAGCAAAGATATTCCAGGTGACTATCAAGTCATGCAGCACAGGTACAGGCTCAACAACGAGAGCAGTGAGTGTGTCAAACCTATCAATGTGACCCTGACAGATGAGGGTAAGATCACTGGGGATGCCACTGGTACATGGTCATTGGATGAGGGTACAGGCTACATCACAGTGAAACTGGGTAGCTATACCTATGACGGAGTGGTCTGCGACCAGACAGTGGATGGATTCCAATACAAGGCTATAGCTTTCACGGGTCTGTCAAGCGCTGGAACAACTGTCTGGGGATGGAAGATGGAGCCAGCATCCGCCATCGCCTACACGATGAAGCACTCTACCACGTCGATGAAGTCGGGTAATGTCACGATGAACCAGGATTTCAATTTCGACACGTATTATGGAACTATCAGCCAGTGGATCTCATCAAATGAGGATGTGCTGACCAATGAGGGTAAATACAATCCCGCAGACGAGGACACTGATGTGACACTCACCCACCGCCTGATCAATGGCAATCGCTACTACGATGTGGTTTATGACATGGTGGTTAAAGCTGCAACCGTTCCAGAAGGTGACTATAAATCGGGGCTCGCCGCTTACTACAATTTCGATGAGAAGCCCATCACCAACATGCTGGATGCGGAGCAGAAAGCTACCCTGGCCAAGCAAAGCAGTGGTACGATGCCTGAACTCACCTACGACATCGCGCGCTTTGGACAGACCATGAATGTCGTGGGTGGTGATGATGTCGCCAAGACATGCGGTATCGTGAGAATGGACAATCCGCTCTACGGACAGACCGACATGAAGGGCATGAGCATCAGCTTCTGGGTGAAGAGACTGGACAATGACCTTTGGGGCACCTTGTTCTCTTTCGTCAACACCAATCCTTCTTTCACCACCAAGCAGAACAACCTGTCGTTTACAGGCAACACTTACCTCGGCTTCACCAATGGCACAGATACTTTCGCAGTGAACTATCCTAACGTGGAGCGAAATGTGCTGGAAGTTGATAAGTGGAAATTCGTCACCATCACGATCGACCCTGAAGAAGGTGTGAAGATCTATGTCTCTAAGATCCGTCGTAGCAGCGTGTTCGCTTCCACTGAAGGCACTTTAGCCAAGAACTTCGATTTCCAGAAGGTGCTCGACCTGCTGGCTTCCTGCCAGTATCTGTGTCTGGGCAAAGGCAATGGACATGGTGGAGCATCGGCCATGTTCGACGACTTGTTCGTCCACAACCGCGCGCTCACTTCCGATGATGTCGGTGCACTCTATGCGGCTGTCAGCCGAGTCACAGACTTCGAAACAGAACTTTCTACTGATATCTACAGTGTGCTTGACGATACAGACGAACGGGTAGGGGATGACGCTTGGTACACCATCCAGGGACAGCGTCTCACCACACCACCTGCCACCAAGGGGATTTATATCCATGGAGGCAAGAAGGTTCTCGTGAAGTAAGTATCTGAAAGTGGCGATTGAAAATCTATTCTCATGCACCTCTTTGGCAAAGTGTCATTGAGGTGCATGTCTCACTCATATCATTCATAACTATGTCAAAACGAATACGTCTGTTGAAGAGGGACTTTCTCTTCTTGTTGATAGGAGTTGTCGTCGGATTGTTGGCGATGGTGCTGTTTGCCCATTTCTCCAATCGCCGAGGAGAACTGCTTCATGTCAGTGGCGACACCATCCGATATTCTGATGGCAGTACTTATTATGGAGTGGTCGATGAGTTGCTCGTACCTAATGGATATGGGGTGAAAGTGACTCATGATAATATCCGTTATGCCGGAATGTGGAGTGATGGCAGGCTCGCCAGTGGAACGATGATCAAGGGCGACAGCGTCTATCGGGGAGAGTTCAGAAACCTGCAGCCCGACGGGTTCGGAAGACTCGAACTGCCCGATAGCGATATCTTCATCGGCCGATGGATCAAAGGACACAAAAGCGGGGTCGGCAGAAGAACGGTCAAAGGGGGTAGGGTGGAGTTCGGACAATGGAATGCCGACACCCTTGAACGAATCAACCCTTTTACGATTGGCGACCTGGTTTATGGCATAGACATCTCACGCTTTCAGCACAGCATAGACTGGACCAACCTCTACCTTCGCGCCGACTCTCTTGGACGGGTGGCGAAGAACGGATGGGAGAAGGGCATAGAAAGCAAGTACTTCACCAATAAGACACTCAACTACTACCAGCCTGTGCAGTTCGTGATCATGAAATCTACGGACGGCGCCTATCGTATCGATCCCTTCTACTATCGTAACGTGAAATCAGCACGTCGCAACAACATGATTGTGGGTGTTTATCATTTCTTGCGCTATGAACCTGTAGAGGAGCAGATAGACAACTTTATCGCTAATGTGGATATGGTCAGGGGTGACCTGCCTCCAGTGCTGGATATTGAGGACGACAACCGCGACCATGCGCTCACCACCCATACTGAGGAATATGTAGCCATGGCACTGCGATGGCTGCAGGCCATCGAACAGCATTATGGAGTACGTCCTATGATTTATATGAGTAAGAACACTTTCCTCAAATACGCCGATGGAACAGGACTGGAGAAATACAATAAATGGATTGCCAACTATAATAAGTCGGCTGAGCAGCCCGATATTGAAGACTGGTGGTTCTGGCAGTTCAGTTGCACGGGATCTGTCGGAGGCATCCAGTATAAAGACAAAAGTCATGTCGATATGGATGTGTTTAATGGAAATATCTATCAACTGAAAGAATTCATCGACAATAGTTGGGAATGAAAAGGACAATGCCTTCAAGCATCCTCCTCCAAAAAAATCCCAAAATTTCCCAAAATTCCCATAGCTCCCATAATTCCCATCACCTCCCAAAATTCCCATCAACTCCCATAGCTCCCATTATATAAATAATGTATTCCATGCCCCATTTCCGCTCATTCCGCAAAAAGATTGCATTTTTTTGAAAAAAGTGTCTGAAAAGTTTTGCCGGTACGGAAAA
>ODAI011156619.1_pt1 | contig 11194 bp, 9 predicted proteins | sample 1539321 | NCBI WGS metagenome assembly ODAI01 (sample SAMN02144231, study PRJEB22623) | gut metagenome | biome: sheep rumen | host: Ovis aries | place: New Zealand
CGCTGCTGCGGACGTCTGTGTATCAGCAGGCACTGATGGCTGTTCCGGCGCAGTACTCTGACCGGTCTCGATTGAGTTTTGTTCCATAATTTCCTCTTCTCTCATTATATTGGCCGGCCAAAGTATTATATCTGTTTGCAATATCCATCCTTTAAAAGCCTTATTTAAGCGTTTTTCGGCCAGTCTGCCCATAGTATAGCATAATTCTGTTAAAAAGTCAATATAAATACAGGCAGTCTCAAAGCTCCTCGGATCGGTATTGAGAAGCTTGACTTTTTACCGTCTTTCAGCACACAAAAACGCTCCCTGAATATTCAGAGAGCGTTTAAATTTCACATATCGGAAGCTTCGGTCATCATGCATTTATTCCGAACAGAAGTGTCAGAAGATCAAGACCCTTGATGCCGAAAGCCTTCAGAAGAGCTTCAACATAGTCGCTCTTCAGCTTATTTTCTCTTACAAAGCTTACAAGACTTGAAACAAGTGCAGTAAGACTGTCGGTATCGCTGAATATCATTTCCAGCTTGCCCTTCTGATCGTACTTCTTCCCGTTCTCGTCCTCGCCGACTATGACCACAGGAAGTATCTTCGCAAGATACTCAACTATTCCCTCTGCATTCTCTCCCCGTGTAAGAAGACAGTCTACAAAAGAATGGAGCAGCTCTACATTTGAATCCTCGCTCACGGTCTGTATCTTAGGTACGACATATGATGTATTCCCCACCATTATCACCTGTGTTTCTATCCTTTCATCAGAGCTGTCCGACGACTGAAGAAAGAAGGAATTGGGAGCATGGTTCTCCCCTATCGATTCAACACTGTACCCCTTGCAGAAAAGCTGATGCGAATCCGGGATCTGATACAGAAGTATATGCACAAAATCTCCGGTAAGAGAGTAATTCTTGATAAGTCCGGCTCTTCTTTCTATCCGTTCTGCTACCTCAGGATCTTCCAGAAATACCTTCGAGAAGCCCTGCCCGTCAAATCCCACACATCTTTTTACCTTATCGCACATCAGCGCCGTATACATCGCTTTATTGCTTCCCTTGGAATGACCTGTAACTGTGATCTTGCCAAAGCTTTCAGCCATTTTCTCTACAAATCCGAGTGCTCTTCTCTGGGGAGGAGTATCAAATCTGGTAGCCGCCCTTACGTTGTCTGCCCACTCCTTAGGACCGGTAGTTCCCTTGAACGCTACTATCGCCTCATGACTTCTGCCGGAACCGTCAGAAAAACATAGAGCCAGCGGATAATGATAGCTCTTTCCGTCAGCACCGCATACAGAATGATATCCTTCCTCATCAAGCATAAGCTCCTCAAGCACAAGCGAAGAAGATCTGCCGTTTTTCAGGAATGTTATCATTCTCGCCCATTCCACACCGCTTATCTGTGCATCACATACCGGACCGGTATGCTTCCTCAGATTTGCAAGGGCATTTTCGTCAAACACCCTGAGTATCTCTGAAATTTTCTCGCCCTTGTTTATTTCGCTTATTTTGTAGAAATCCACTATATCATTTTCATCTGAGGCAGCTCTTGCCACATCCTCATCAAGATATGTGAGCTGTTCTATCAGACAGAGTTCTGAATCCGTTAGTAAGGATATTACACTTCCCATTTTCAGGCTCCTTTTGTTTTTTTCAATAATAACATATTTTTCCGCTTTTTTCAACCTTTTCTCCGATAATTTATCCCGCAGAGCCGTCCCTTTGCTCAAAGCCCCGCTAAAAAAAGTCCCTGGGCCGATACCATACAGGCTATTCCGGGGACTTTTCTCTATCATATGTTTTTATCATATGGCAGTATCTCTCTGCCGTATTTCCTATTCAGCTCCATGATCCGGGTGCGGTAGAATTCACGCATCATATTCCTGTCTGCAAGAAGATCTTCATCCGGCAGTGAGCTGATGATACCGGCAATATCTCCCGCCAGCTCATAGGAGCCGCTTTTCAGTGCAGCAAGAAGTTCGTTTACTGAGCTGAGCATCAGTCCGGTGATCCTGTTCGGTATGTGCCGCCTGACATCACTGTCTCCGGCAAAGACATTCCCGCTCTCGCCGTAAAGCTCTGCCCTTAGCCCTTCTGCCGCCTCAAGGCTGCCGGCTGAGCATATATCCGCCATTATCCCGGCGGCAGTCCGCCTTGCTCTGTCGTACATAGCTCTTACTTCCCGTTTACATAGTCGATAAGCCTGCCGAGACAAAGCTCAAAACAGCTTCCGTACCACTGCTCCTCGAAGCAGTCAAGAGTAGCTTCGATGCAGTCGACTGTATAATTCACAGATATATCTATCGCCTCCTGGAGAGACTTTCCAAGAGCAACTGCTCCTGTGAATACGCTGGAGAATATGTCGCCTGTACCATGTACTGTCTTATCTATCGTATTGCGGAAGGAATAGAAGAACTCTCCTGTCCGTGAATCGTATGCCGCAGCTCCCTGCTTTTCCTTGTCGAAATGAACTCCGGTGAGCACCGGTGTGGGACATCCCAGCCCGGCAAGCTTTCTGAGTACATCCTCAGCATAGCTCCTGTCGTACTCTTCCGTATAGGGTATGCCAAGCAGGAATGAGGCTTCCGTCATATTCGGGATGATATAATCCGCCTTAGCACAGAGCTTCTTCATCTCGTCTACAAAATCATCAGTAAATCCGGTATAGAGCTTTCCGCCGTCTGCCATTGCAGGGTCACATACTATAAAATTGTCATCGGTGCCAAAATCATCAAAAAAGTCTGAAACTATGCGTATCTGCTCCTTTGAGCCGAGATATCCTGTATATATCGCATTGAATTTCAGTCCCAGCGATTTCCAGTGTGCAGCAATATCCGGGATATCGCTTGTAAGGTCATGGAAGGTAAAGCCTGTGAATCCGCCTGTATGGGTGGAAAGCACTGCTGTGGGGATGACCGCTGTTTCTATGCCCATTGCCGATATTACCGGAAGTGCCACTGTGAGCGAACACTTTCCGAAACAAGATATATCCTGAATGGTAACGACTTTTTTCATATCACACTCTTCTTTCAGTACGATGTATCAAAGGGGAAGCAAATATCCTTCCCCTGATCCAGCTAAAGATTTTTATCGATTAATATTATACACCAAAGCAGTTATAAGGTCAATAGTGCATTATTAAAAATGCACATTTACTTTATCGCTTTATACCTGCAAATCGTTAAATTGATAATTGACACTTTGCCGCCGTCATGATATAATTTATGTGTCCTAAATAACCGCCTTACTGCGGTTATTGCCCTGAACTTTGTTCAGGGAGCGCAAATTCTTTATAAAATATGGAATTGACGCATCTCATTTTAAGGAGCTGAATTAAGTGAAAAACACCTTTGGTTCAAGCGTTTCTATAACTATTTTCGGTGAGAGCCACGGTGCCGCTATAGGTGCTGTACTCGACGGTCTCGCTCCCGGCATCCCCGTGGACGAGGAGTTCATCGCCCACCAGATGGACCTCAGAAAAGCAGTGGGCTCTATCTCTACTGCAAGACATGAGGCAGATAAGGTCAGAATTCTCAGCGGAGTGTTCAACGGCAGGACTACCGGCACTCCCATAACTTTTATGATAGAAAATCAGGATCAGCACAGCCGTGATTACGGCGAGCTTGCTTACAAGGCCCGTCCAGGTCACGCTGACTTCACTGCTATGATGAAGTACCACGGCAATCAGGACTTCCGGGGCGGCGGACACTTCTCAGGCCGTATTACCGCAGGTATCGTTGCTGCCGGAGCTGTTGCCATCAGCGCACTGAAAGCTAAGGGCATACTCATAGGCACACATATTCTCTCCTGCGGCGGAGTCTGCGACAGAGGCTTCTCTGCTGAACTTGAAAAAGATATACTCAGCCTCGGGGATAAGGATTTTGCAGTGCTGGATGACAGTGTGCGTACTCCTATGACTGAAAAGATAGAGGCTGCAAAAAATAACGGCGACAGCGTAGGCGGCAGGCTTGAAACTGCTGTATACGGCTTCCCGGCAGGTGTTGGTGAGCCATGGTTCGATACCCTCGAAAGCGTGATCTCACATATGTTCTTCAGTATCCCTGCTGTCAAGGGCGTTGAATTCGGCGACGGCTTCGCTCTTGCTGATATGACAGGCAGTGAGGCAAACGACAATTTCCGCAGCTGCGGAGGATCCGTCTGCACCTCCACCAACCACAACGGCGGTATCCTCGGCGGTATTTCAAGCGGTATGCCTATAATCATCCGCACTGCCGTAAAGCCTACTCCTTCAATTTACAAGGAACAGGATACCGTAGATATGCGGGATATGTCTGATACAACACTCGTAATAAAAGGACGCCATGACCCTGCAATCATCCACCGGGCAAGAGTTGTTCTGGACAGTGCAGCTGCTCTGGTGCTCTGTGACCAGCTTGCCCTCAGATTCGGTACAGACTGGCTGGCTGCCGGAAACTGATCCTACAAAGCAGTCCATCGTCACAAGATAATCTGCGGATAACTTTCCGCTGAAAGGAAGTATAAATATGTCTATGCACATCGTAAGAGAGCTGCCGCATCCCTCAGAGATAAAGGCCGCTCACCCGCTCTCTCAGGAGCTTATCGACATCAAGGCAGAACGTGACAAGGAGACAGCTAAGATATTTACAGGAGAGTCAGACAAATTCCTCCTGATAATCGGCCCATGCTCGGCTGATAATGAGGACAGCGTCCTCGACTATATCACAAGACTAAGGGAACTCCAGGAAAAGGTCAGCGACAAGATCTTTATGATCCCCCGTATCTATACCGGAAAGCCCCGTACTACCGGTGACGGCTACAAGGGTATGCTCCATCAGCCTGACCCGACTGCTATGCCTGACCTGAAAAGCGGTATCATTGCCGTCAGGAACCTCCATATGCGAGCTCTGGCAGAAACAGGATTCAGCTCGGCAGATGAAATGCTCTACCCCGAGAACTTCAGCTACCTTGACGATCTGCTCTCCTATATCGCTATCGGAGCCCGCTCCGTGGAAAATCAGCAGCACCGTCTTGTTTCCAGCGGCGTATCTATTCCTGTGGGAATGAAAAATCCTACCGGCGGAGATATCTCAGTTATGATGAATTCCATAACTGCCGCTCAGCATCCTCACGCTTTCATCTACCGTGGATGCGAAGTCAGAAGTGACGGAAATCCCTATGCCCATGCTATACTCAGAGGCTATGTAAACGACCGTGGTCAGTCCTTCCCTAACTATCACTTCGAGGACCTCAACCGCCTTGCTGCTACATACGCAGAAAAAGGACTGAAAAATCCCGCTCTTGTTGTGGATACCAATCACTCCAATTCCGGAAAGCAGTACCTTGAACAGCCCCGTATCGCCAAGGAGATACTCCACAGTATGCGCCACAGCAGCGAGGTAAAAAAGCTGGTGAAGGGTCTTATGATAGAAAGCTATATCGAGGACGGTTCACAGAAGATCGGTGAAAATATCTACGGCAAGTCCATAACAGATCCCTGCCTCGGCTGGGAGAAGACTGAAAAGCTTGTCCTTGAGATCGCAGACCAGCTCTGATAGTATCACGCTGTATGTGAGATCAGCATATTTCAAAATAGTAAAGGCCTTGCAATAAGGCTGCTTTTCCGGCAAAAATACAGGCTGCTGAGCCACAGACCTCAGTCAGTCTTTACACCGCCGGAGCAGTTCTTATGCAGGGCCTTTTTGTTTATACAGAAACAGTTCAAAAAAACGGGGGAACTCTTTTCAGAGCTCCCCCGTATTCAGTACATTATCATTCTCCAAGATCCATTTTTTCGCCCTTCAGGATAAGTATCCTGCGGAGGCTCTCATCAATACGCTCTTCGGAGATCTGACCGCTTTTAACGGCCTCTTCCAATGCTGATACAGCTGACTTGACGTCCTGAGGCATGAGCAGTATATCAGCTCCGGCCTCGATAACCTTTACTGCAAGCTCGCCGGAATCATACATATCAGCTACAGCTCCCATTGCAAGGGAATCTGTGACCACAACTCCATCATAGCCGAGGCGGCCTCTGAGCTCATCCTTTATGATCTTTTCCGAGATAGTTGCAGGCTGATCGTCAATGCTTGTAACAGTTATATGTCCAACCATTACCATATCTGCACCGGCCTTTATTCCGCTCTCAAAGGCCAGATATTCCTCATTTGCCAGCTCATCCGGAGTCTTTGAGGCTGTTGCTGTACCAAGGTGAGAATCCTCTTTGGTATCACCGTGTCCCGGGAAATGCTTGAGTGAACAGTACACTCCGCCGTCCTTGAATCCCTTTACAGCGGAAGCCACAAGAGCAGCAGCTTCAGCAAAATCATCACTGTATGCTCTTTTGCCTATGACAGTATTTTCAGGATTTGACCAGGTATCTGCTACCGGCGCAAAGTCAAGATTGAAGCCTATCCCGGAAATATCCTTTGCTATGGTATAGGCATTGCTGTAGGCTGTGGATTCGCCCTGCTCCTTATAATCATACATGGGGCTGAACTTTGTGGTGCCTATGGTATCTGCACACCTTGCAACATCTCCGCCCTCTTCATCAACTGCTAAGAACAGCGGGAGCTGTCCAAGCTCTCCGGCGATATCCCTTGCACCGCTCAGCATGGCTTTTGCCTGCTCTTCATCTTCCAGATTCTTTGCAAAGTATACCAGTCCTCCTACAGGATATTCCTCCAGAGCAGACTTTGTTGCATCTCCGGAAGCTGTTACCACATCATATCCTGTAAGCGATTCAGGTGTGACTATGAAAAGCTGGCATATCTTCTGATGCAGATCCATCTTACCTATCAGCTTGTCGTACTTGTCACCTGAAACAGGCTCTGTACTGCTGTTTTCCTCAGCAGATGAGGGCTCCGCAGATGTATTATCCTCCGTGCTCTCCTCCTGCTGTTCATCAGGAGCTGTCTCTTCCTGGGCTTTTTCCTGTGATGATGATGATGACGAACTGCTGTCACGTTCGTTTTTTATGAAGTATACTCCAACTGCTATCACCAGAAATAGTGCTGCTATGCAAATTAGTGTTATAATTTTTAATAGGACGCTGTCCTTTGATCTTTTTGACATTTCTTCCTCCGGTATCAATCCTCGTATTCACATATATATCCGGTCTTTCCTACAAAATAGGTTATGCCGGGAATATTGAACACATCGTTTCTCTGGTCATTCCACGACCACTTGTTATCTACAAACCACAGCATAAGGTACATCTCTGCAACGCCGTCCTTGTCGTTTCGTGAAGGCTCTCCCGGATACCACTGCTGGTAATTGAAGGGCTCTCCGGTTATCCAGTGTCCGAAGGCACTTGTGCCTCTTATGGACGTATATCCGCCCATCCAAATGTACTTAAGGTCTGCGTCCTGTGCAAGCTGACTTGCCTTTTTCATCTCATCCTCAGAGTTTATGGTGATGAGATGTCCTCCTCGCCTGATGCACTCTGCATTGGCCTGCTCCCATGTTACGTCTGCCTTTATGAGCTCATATCTTGAAGCGTGTGTCTGCTTCTTGAGAGTCTCTGTGGGAGTAAAGTTTATCTTTGTCACTGTGCCGTAGTTTTCATCCTCCACAGCAAGCTCTATGTCTCTTTCGGAGAACTTGTCCAGTGCAGAATCAGAGACGTACTCCATACAGTACATATCCTTCTCCTGAGCATATATCTGGTCAAGTATCTGCGACATATCATTTATTGAATTTACATTCCAGTACTGTCCTCCTGTTGCAGAGGTTATATTGGCATAATCAGAAGCGCCTTTTGTTCCTATGATGAATACAGGAACAGAATAGAAGTTTGCAAGGTCTATTACCTCCTGAGAGGTATGGCTGCTCTGGTTGTCAGAGCCGTCGGTGAATCCGATAACACATCTTGCTCCACGCTGTGCGCCGGCATTAGTGACTCCCTCATACAGTGCGTCATAGAGAGCTGTCTCACCGTATGGTTCCATGTTATTGATGCCGTTTTTGAGCAGTGATGTATCAGATGTATAGGTACACATATACATAACGAATGAATCAAAGGCTATGAGCTCAGCTCTGTCGCCGGACTGATAGTCAAGAGCATCAACAAACTGACTCATTACCCTCTGCATTGCATCCATATCATTTCTCATGCTTCCGGACTTATCTGCGACTATATCGAAGCTTACGCCTTCACGGCCCTTGAGCTGCTCAACAGACTTTACCTCACGTTCAAGCTCTGCGCCGCCCTTTACGGACTCCTTGACAGCTACATTGGGAGAATATAGGTCAACAGTATCACCCTGCTCGTCCTCAGCCATAAAGTACACCTTCACGTTGGGATAATCAGATACATCTGAGGAAACATAGTTTATCTTCACCGGCTGACGGCTGGCTGCTCTCTTTGCTATTCCCTCATAGGAATTATCAGGCGGCTCAGGCTCTGCAGGCTCGGTTTCCTGCTCCTCGCTTACGCTGACCTCTTCACTGTCAGACACAGCTTCGGTCTCTTTTTCAGACAGAGACACATCCCTTTCTGAAACAACTGCTTCGGAATCACCCTTTCCGCCGCCGGAGCTACTTTCGTCCTTTCCCACCATTAAGTATATGAGCAGTCCGCACAGTACGAGCACAAGCAGCGTCAGTGCGGCAAGTGCTATTATTATGGCAGTATTGCTGCTCTTGCCATTCTTCTGAACATCTGTATATCCTGCTCCGTCCTGATAATACGGGTCCTGATAGACAGGTGCCTGCTGATACTGAGGCGGAGGGTAATTGTTCACGGGCTGCTGATACTGTGCCTGCTGCTGATCCTGCTGCCGGACATTCTGCTGAAACGGATTCCCGCTGACATTCTGCTGGAAAGGATTCACATTTCCATTCTGCCTGAAAGGCGATGCAGCTTGCCCCTGATCAAACTGTCCGCTGCCCGACGGAACTGCCGCACGGTTTCCGCAGCGTTCACAGAACAGACTGCCGTCCTGCATGGGTGCCCCACATTTTTCGCAAAACATCATATACACCACTCCTTTGACAGCCGCATCCCCTTACGGCCTCTTACGGCTTCAATGCCTATACATAAAGTATAGCATTTTTTGCGGTATATGTCAATTTATAGCGAAAAATACCGGCTTTAAAACTGCACAAAATTATCGGCTGAGTTTTGTATACTGTTTCAGTACGGGATAAGGATATCACCTTCCCTTTACCTCAGTGTAGTAATATACTGCAAGCTGTGTGCGGTCACGGAGGTCCAGCTTGTCCAGAAGACTGCTTATGTAGTTCCTAACGGTACCCTCTCCCAGAAAAAGCTCTCCTGCTATCTCCTTATTGCTGAGGCCCTTTGCTACCAGCTCCATTATCTCCCGCTCCTTATCACTTATGCCATGAGCGGCAAAATCGAACTCCTCTTTCAGCATCATAAGTCCCGGCAGCTTTCCTGCCACCTTGTCACCATAGACATTCTGTCCGCCCATTACAGCCTCAAGTGCCGGAGCAATGCCCTCAAAATCCTGCTTGAGTATATAGCCCTTTGCACCTATGCTCATAGCCTTGACTATATACTCGTCATCGGAAAAAGTAGTCAGATAAAGTATCCTTGCATCTTGGAACTCTCCCAGTATCTTCTCTCCTGCTTCAAGTCCGGTCATGCCCTCCATTCGTATATCCATAAGCATAACGTCGGGCTTATGGCTGCGGTATATCTCTATCGCCTCAGCACCGCTGCTTCCCATTGCCTCAACAGTGATATTTCCGGTATTTTCAAGAATCGTCCTCAGTGACAGTGCCACCAGGCTGTCATCATCTATAACTGCTATCCTCATATCATTCTCCTTGTTTTTTCGGTATGGACATAAATATCCGGAAGCCGCTGTCTGACGGCGTGAACCTTATATTGCCTCCGCAGCTCTTGGCCCTCTCTTCCATATTCTTCAGACCTATACCTGTCTCATGTATCTTTCCTGAGCTTCCGTTGTCCTCTATCATAAGCTGATAAAATGCAGGATGCTCCCTGAATATAACGCTCAGCCTGTCTCCGGAAGAGTGCTTGACCGCATTGGATACGCCCTCCTTTACTACTCCCGCTGCACAGAACTTGATATTTCCGGGGATATCCTCTCCTGCATCGTACTCCAGCCTTACTGTGAAACGCTCTCTTGCCGGAACAAGACTCTCCTCTATGGAAGCTTTAAGGTCAACGGAGTCATCATGCAGGTCATGTACGCTCTGACGGATACTTGTCATTGCTGTATCAAGAGTCTCCTTCAGACTTGCAAGAGGTTCTTTCAGCTTCTCATCCTTGTTTACTATCATAAGCGCTCCGGACTGAAGAAGTGAACGGGTCAGCATATGTCCCACATTATCGTGTATCTCCCTTGCTATACGATTCCGCTCTTTAAGAGTAGCCAGCCTGACAGCATTATCCTGTGCCTCCATAAGGCGGTAATTCTGTTCAGTCAGCCTGATGTTCGTTTCCTTGCCCTCATCACGGAGTGCTGTCAGCTTTTCAACTGTCTCCTCCAGTGCTGAAGTACGTCTGTATATTATGTATGATGCTAATGATGCGCAGAGGGTAAGCAGCATTTGTGAAATGCTGAGATCTCCGCCTCCCAAAAGAGCTGCGGCAGCCGGAATCATAAGCCAGCTCCTGTGCTGCCTCAGGGCATCGTAGAATATAAGGGGAGCAGTACAAAGCATTGCCGGAAATATCAGACATGATACTGACACAGCTCCTGTAACCGCCGCCGCAGACCTTCTCTCCTCAAGAAGCTGTATGACCGCAGAAAGTGCCGCTGATACAAGAAGCACCAGTACCGGCATCGTACTGCTTCCGTATGCTGAAAGTGATACCATACATATTAGAAGTATTATAAGCTTGTCAAGCAGTCTGTCCATATTCTCTCAGCACCTTTCTATCAATGGATGGAACTTATTGCCGCCATAGCATATGCGGGCATTGATACGGCAGCAAAATACAGATACCCAAAGTACAAGATTCCCATTCGGGATAATCCGCCACAGCCATATCCATACATTCCTGAATCAGATAAATTATATCACAGCACTGTCAAAAAAGCAAGGGCGGTCTCAGGAAGGAGCATGGAAACGGCATTTACTTTCTATTAAGATGAGCGAAAGCAGAGTAACAGCCTCGTACAGAGCAGCAGCGTGAAAAGGGATGCAAGGGATGTTATCCCTTGCCAGAGTCCGGAGGCAGCGCCTCTGGTCGCCGTTTTCAGCTTTAAAGACGGCGAAATAATACGAAG
>ODAI011874837.1_pt1 | contig 11194 bp, 9 predicted proteins | sample 1539321 | NCBI WGS metagenome assembly ODAI01 (sample SAMN02144231, study PRJEB22623) | gut metagenome | biome: sheep rumen | host: Ovis aries | place: New Zealand
GCTCTGCCGTCCTCAACCAAAATATCGCCGACAGTATCACGTTGAATTCCAAGCGACATTAACGAACCGAGAAAGTCCCTGTGAGTAAGCTTGTCGTTTTTACGAAAAGTGAAAAGAATTGCTTTAATCGGAAACGGCTGAGGTTCGTCATAAAACAAACCCAATACTTTGCGTTCACTGTTATCATAACCGCCGAAAAAGCTGTAGTTGTCATAATGCACCGACTTTAAATATTGCCTGGCATATGCCTGCTCTTCCTCGGTGAAAAAAGAGGTGAAATACGGGCTGTGCCTTTTTTCACAAAGATAAACAGCGTCGTCGAGCTTAGAATTAAACAGCTTTAAATCAGAAGTAAACACCGCTGTTTTCTAACTCATCAAGTAAATCGTCGCCTGTGAGGTCGACGTTAGCCGGGATAATAATATATGTATTTGTGGCAACTCTCTTTATTTTGCCGTTGTTTGCATACGCAACGCCGCTGAGGAAGTCAAGAATTCTTCTTGCCATATCTTTATTAGTATCCTCAAGGTTTAAAACAACGGTATGAGTTTTAATAAGTTCGTCGGCAATTGAGCGTGTTTCCTCGCCGAAACGTTCGGGTTTAAAAATTCCAACCTGAAGCTTTGCGGTTGCGTTGATGTTAACTACCTTATTTCTTGAACCGGAAACAGACTGTCTGTCTCTGTCGCGTTCTCTTTCTCTGGGAGCCGGTTCTTCATAATTATCATCGTCGCCGTCATCCGAGTAACCGTACTCGTCATACTCATACTCGTCGTCGGGTGCGTCCCACATACGTTTAAATTTGTCAACTATTCCTGCCATGATAGTTCCTCCTGTTTATGTATAGTTTCTCGCGCCGAAAAGCGCCGAGCCGACTCTAACCATATTTGCGCCTTCAAGTATTGCCTCATAGTAATCGGCAGACATACCCATTGAAAGTATAGTCATACTTATATTATCTAATTTTTTTTGCGATATGTCAAGGAATAACTTGTGCATATTATGAAAATAATTCGAAATTTTATGTTTATTATCACAAATTGGCGGTATTGTCATAAGCCCTTTGACGGAAATTGACGGAAGTTCAGAGATTTGGCAAAGCAATTCTTCAAGTTTTTCTTCAAACACTCCGCTTTTATTTTCCTCTCTGCCGATGTTGACCTCGACCAATATGTCCGTATTTTTGTTATGCTTTAGCGACTGGTTTGAAATTTCTCTGGCAAGCTTAAAAGAATCAACCGACTGAATTAAGTCTACCTTGTCAACAATCTGCCTGACTTTATTTGTCTGCAAATGACCTATAAACTGTAAAGAACAATGCTCAAGGTCATAGGCTTCATATTTAGACAAAAGCTCCTGTACCCTGTTTTCGCCGATATGGGTCAGTCCGAGTGAAACAGCGTGGTTTATCACTTGAACATCAACTGTTTTTGTTGCCGCAAGAAAGGTTATATCCTCCCTTTTTCTTCCGGACTTTTCCGCGGCCTCGGCAATTCTTTCGTTAATAAGCCTGTAATTGTATTCCACATCACGCAATAACTTTTCCGTCATATAAATCGTCCCCCTTAACAATTACTTTATCATAAAGCGAAACTGTTTCGCCGTTAAACAGCAAGCCCGAATCCGGTTCGGTGTCGCAGATAACGTAGTCATCATCCGCGTAAAGAATTGAAATTTGCTTGAACTGAACTTCGCTTCCGTACAGAACGTAAACACCCTGAACTTTTTTCTTCTCCTTATGCGCTTTACCGTTGTCATCATAAGTGGTTTTTGTTACATAATCGTCATGAACCGCGCGCTTTGTTATCCTCAGTCCGGTATATGTACCCATTCCTATTTCAATAGGCTCCTGCCTTGCTTCAAGTATACCGATATCCATGTAATCGCATCGCAAAACAACCAAGGCTTTACCGCTTTTTGCATCCTGGGAAATGCGGTAAATTTTTGCGGGGATTGGTTCAGTGGACGCTTCCTCAAACAAAACCGTTACCGCGCTGTCCCAAATATTCAAACGTGACGCTTCATCGGAACTAACTTCACAAGCCACATACCAGTTTACGTTGCTTATTACCTTGCCGGCAATGTTTTGAGGAACGCTTCCCTTCTTAAATGACTTAAGGTCGGAAAGGCGCATTTTTGAAACATCCTTGTAAGGATAAACGTTTTCATAGCCGTCGCAAAATTCTGTGAAGTAACCGGCTTTCGGCGTGGTAATGGTACCGATACTTTCACCCGCAGAGCTCCTGAGCTTTTCGGATTCCGCCTTAAGCTCGGTTATTTTTTGATTAAAGTTGCTGACCTTTCCGGTATACAGCTGTCGCTGGTTAATTGCGGAAAGCAGGTTGTCCGCCTCATTAAATGCGGAATCCGAGTCGTTTTTATTGGTATCATGCAGGAAATTAATAATACTGTTTTTGATGTTGTTATTAATAACGTCCAGGCTTAACGCTCCGGCGACGCTGTTTTTCTGGATAGTTTCCAGCGACTTTACGTCTTTTTCAAGATTATCTGCAAGCGTATTTCTTACCGCGTCTGTTTCGTTTGAATACACCTTCGCGATAACTCCGTTTGCGTTTACGGTGTCGCCGTTAGCGCAGGAATAGGATAATATTCCGCTGCTATCCTTCGGGATAATGGTTTCATCACGAATAATAAAACCATTTGAAAAAATATTATCTGTAACCGTCACACGTACGGCGTTTTCGGTAGGATACATATCAAAATTCGCACTTATAAGCAGATAAGCGACATATACCAACGCAAGCACTGTCAAAGCGGCTACAAGAATTCTTTTAAACAGTAATTTATCCATATAATAATCCTTTGTTTATAATGTCAACAGCTTTACTGAACATTTCATCATATGATGTAAACGTATCCGCGTAGAGCCAATTTATATCTTTGTCACGTTTAAACCAGGTTATCTGTCTTTTGGCATAACGTCTGGTTTCCCTTTTAAGCTTTTCAATACATTCTTCCAACGGCTTTTCGTTGTTTAAATAAGGCGCAAGCTCCTTGTAGCCTATCGCCTTAACGGAAGTAAAACTCAGGTTTTGACTCAAAACCTGTTTTGCTTCATCCAAAAGTCCTTTCTCAAGCATAATGTCAACACGTTTGTTGATTCTTTCATAAAGCGCCTCACGGTTTTCAAAGTTTATTCCGAGCTTGACGGGATTATAAGGACTTTTTTCTGTCTTTGAATTGGCAATCTGCTCGGTTATTGTTATGCCCGTCGTTTTATAAAACTCGATTGCCCGTATTATTCGTTTTGGGTTGCGCTCCGCACCGAGCCGTAAAGCAGAAGCCGGGTCAAACTCCTTGAGTATATCAAGCAAATAATCTATACCTTTTTCCTGATAAAGCTCCCACAGCTTCCGACTGTAAGCTTCGTCGCGAATCTCATCGTTAAACTTTATATTATTCAAAAGAGAGTCAACATAAAGCCCTGTTCCGCCGACAATCAGCGGAAGCTTACCTCTTGAAACTATATCGGATATACATTCGGAAGCTTCTTTCGCAAACCTTGCGACGGAATATGTTTTGTCGGGCGGCAGAAAGCCCATAAGATGGTGCGGTATACCGCGCATTTCTTCATCGGTCGGCTTTGCGGTGGCAATTTGCATATCACGGTAAATCTGCATTGAATCCGCGGATATAATTTCCGCGTTAAAACGTTTTGCCAAGTCAACTCCGAGCCTTGTTTTTCCCGACGCCGTAGGGCCGACAAGAGATACAAGCTTTATTTGATTTTGCACAAAATCACGCCCTGCCGAATTGTCTTTCAATTTCGCTTTTTTTCATAACTATACAAATAGGTCTGCCGTGAGGACAATAACGGATATCGGGATTATCCTCAAGTGTTTTTACTATGTCAATAAGCTCCTGCGCCGAGTTTTTATTTCCGCCCTTGATAGCCGAGCGGCAGGCAACATTATGATAAAACCAATCCATCTTTTCGGTGAAAATATCATTCCTGCCCTGAGAGATATAATCTGCCATTTCGGTTACGCAGTCCTCTATTTCCGAGGCGTCTATATACTGCGGCGCACTGCGCACAATCACCGTACCGTTACCGAAATCCTCGACATCAAAGGAACATTCACGAAACATATCCAAATGATTAATCGCGGCGTCATACTCTGCTTTTCCGAGGGTAATTGTTAAAGGCTGCAAGAGCAGTTGAGCGGATGAACCTGCTTTTTCTTTTTTAAGCTTTTCAAATATGATGCGTTCGTGAGCCGCGTGCTTGTCAATAAGCATCATTTCTTTTTTGTTTTTTTCAACTATTATAAAAGTGTCAAACAGCTCGCCGATATATTTGAGCTCATCAGCGCTTTCGATTAATGAGGGCTGCGAGTTTTGCTTTTGAGTTACCGCGATTTCTTCGTGAACAGGTACATACTCCTTTGCGGGTTGTACGGATTCTGTTACGTTTTCAGTTTTATCGGGAGTCAGTATAAGCGGCTGTTTTGAGTTATTGCCGAATCTTTCTTTTGATTCGTCGGAGCGCACAGCGCTTTTAGAATAAATGTCAAAAGGCTTGCCGGAATCAAGCACAGAGGCTGAATCAATGCTTTTGGGATGAGATGCCTGAGGCTTCACAGCAGGCTTAGTGTTAAAATCAAGCGATAAAAAAGGATTAAACTCATCCTCGGTTGATTTGCCGGGAGTTTTCGGCGCCTTTTGCTGTTCAGATTTGCCGATAATAGCCTGCGCGTTATTAAACGGACTGAATTTACGAATATCGTTAAAAGCAGTTTCGTTTTTAAACTTAGCCTGTTTTTTACTGTCATACTTCATAAGAGATGACTTTATTGCATGATAAACCGCGTCAAAAACAGGACGTTCGTTTATAAATCTTACTTCTATTTTTGCCGGGTGAACATTAACGTCAATCATCTCATAAGGAAGCTTAATTTCAAGAACACAGGACGGAAATTTTCCGACCATTATCGAACCCTTAAAAGCTTCCTCAACAGCCGCCATAGCGGTGCGTGATTTTACATAACGGCCGTTGATAAAAAAGTTTTGCATATTGCGATTGGGACGGGAATTAACAGGTTTTGAAACATAGCCCGTAACTCTGACTGAATCCAAAGTGTAGTCAACGGGAATTAAACCTTTCGCAAATTCTTTACCGAAAACAGCGTAAATTGCCGAAATCAATTTTCCGTCTCCGTAAGAACGAAGAACCTGTTTTCCGTCGCGGATATATGTAAAAGCAATTTCCGGATGTGACAAAGCGGTTTTGTCAATAATGTTTGAAACAGCGTTGCCCTCCGAAACATCTTTTTTTAAAAATTTAGCGCGGGCGGGAATGTTATAAAACAAATCACGTACAACAAATGTTGTGCCTACGGGACAGCCTGCGTCGTCAAGGCTTACCTTTTCCCCGCCTTCAATTATATAGTTTGTGCCTATATCTTCATTTGCGTTTCGGGTTATCAGCTGCAATCTTGACACAGCGGAAATTGAAGCAAGCGCTTCGCCTCTGAAACCAAGAGTAGATATGCTGTCAAGGTCAGTTTCTTCCTTTACCTTGCTTGTAGCATGGCGTAAAAACGCGGTTTCCGTATCTTCACGCATAATTCCGCAGCCGTCGTCGGTAACACGCATAAAAGTAGTTCCGCCGTTTTTTATCTCAACAGTAATGTTTTCAGCGCCTGCGTCAATTGCGTTTTCAACAAGCTCTTTTATTACCGAAGCAGGTCTTTCAACCACTTCGCCTGCCGCAATAAGCTCGGCAACATGCTTATCAAGCACATTTATAACTCCCATTTGTGTCACCGCCTTTCAGAGTTAAATCATATTTTTAAGTTCATAAAGCAAATTCATAGCTTCAATCGGCGTAAGCGTATTTAAATCAACGCTTCGTATTTTTTCAATAACAGGACTTCCCGCGGCGCCGAGCAAAGTAAGCTGAGGTTCGTCGTCAACTATTACCGCGGTTTTCGGAGGCTCATGTTTGCCGCTTTCAAGCTCGGCAAGTATCTGCTTTGCCCTGCTAATTATTGAGTTTGGTACGCCTGCAAGCTTTGCTACCTCTATACCGTAACTGTCATCGGCTCCGCCCGGAATAATCCGCCGTAAGAATGTTATGTCGTCGCCGCGTTTTTTTACGGCGATACTGTAATTTTTTACACCCTCAAGCAAATCCTCCATAACCGTAAGCTCATGATAATGAGTCGCGAACAAGGTTTTTGCTCCGAGCTTCTTTTTGTCGGCACAGTATTCAAGCACCGCCCTGGCTATGCTCATGCCGTCAAAGGTTGAGGTTCCTCTGCCGATTTCATCAAGGATTAACAGACTTCTTGAAGTAGCGTTTTTGACAATATTCGCAACCTCGTTCATTTCAACCATGAAGGTGGATTGCCCGGATGCCAAATCATCCGAAGCTCCGACGCGGGTAAATATACTGTCAACAATACCGATTTTTGCATATGACGCAGGCACAAAGCTTCCCATCTGCGCAAGCAGAACAATAAGAGCAATTTGCCGCATATATGTGGATTTTCCCGCCATATTAGGACCTGTGATGATAGCCACACGGTCGCCATTTGTGTCAAGATTAACATCATTGGGAACAAACGGCGCGTCATTTAACAGCGCTTCAACAACCGGGTGACGCGAATCCTTAATTGTAATCTTTCCGGACTGAGTAACCTCCGGTCGTACGTAACGGTTATCGGAAGCAACATTCGCGAACGAAACCAAAACATCAAGCGTTGCCACAGCCTTGGCTGTCTTTTGAATTCTGTCAAGATTATCGGCAACAGTAGTGCGTACCCGATCAAAAATTGCGTATTCCATAGCTACGCTTCTGTCCTTGGCGCCCAAAATCCTTGACTCTACCTCTTTTAAGTCGGGAGTTATGTATCTTTCGCAGTTTGTAAGCGTTTGCTTGCGGATATATGTTTCCGGAACCTGGGATTTATATGAGTTCGTTACCTCAATATAATAACCGAAAACCTTGTTGTATCCTACCTTCAGCTTTGGAATTCCGGTCTTTTCCCTCTCCTGCGCTTCAATTTGCGCCAGGATGTATTTTGAATTATTCATATCCGAGGTAACGGTATCAAGTTCTTCGTTATACCCCTGTTTTATCATACCGCCCTCGCGAACCGAAAACGGCGGCTCCTCAATTATTGCCGAATCAATTAATTCGTGAATATCCTCAAGCAAATCAATATTTTTGAATACAAGCTTCAAATGCGAGGAACGGCAGCCGGCAAGAAGCTCCGAAATATTGGGCAGACTTGAGATTGCGGAGCAAAGAGAACGCAAATCTCTGGCGTTTGCCGAGCCGTAAACAATTCTTGTCATCAGGCGTTCAATATCAAAAATGCCGCTTAAGTTATCGGTAATATCCATGCGCAGCATATTGTCGCCGACAAGCTCTTCAACAGCCGATTGACGGTTGTTGATAGTAGAAATATTCATAAGCGGGTGTTCCAGCCACGAACGAATAAGCCGTTTGCCCATTGCGGTTTTGGTTTTATCTATTACCCATAAAAGCGAGCCGCGTTTTTCTTTACTGAGCATTGTTTGAGTCAGTTCAAGATTACGCTGGGTATTATAATCAAGGCGCATATACTGTCTTTCGCTGTATACCTCAATATGGCTGATGCGCTCAAGACCGGTCATCTGAGTTTCTTTCAGATAATTAATTAAAGCGCCGATTGTACATACAACCGCCTGCATATTTTCAACCGCGGCGGCTTCGGCTTTAAAATGCATATCAACCGTTTTTTTGCAAAGCTTATAATCAAACTTCGGGTCTTCAAGCATTTCAACGCCTGTTGAAAGCTTGTTTTTGATAAAAGACGGAAGCACTTTAATTTTCACGGCTTCACCGCCGATTAATATTTCCCTCGGGTTGTAGCTTGCAAGCTGGTTTGTGAGAATACTCACGGAATCCTTGCCTGATATTTCCGTAGCATATAATTCCCCTGTGGAAATATCGCAGAAACAAAGACCGATTTTCTTTCCGTCGGAAAAAAGGCAGCAAATATAATTATTTTTGCCTTCTTCAAGCATGCTCTGCTCCATAACCGTACCCGGAGTTATTACACGAATGATATCACGTTTAACAAGCCCTTTTGCGGTCTTGGGATCCTCTGTCTGTTCGCAAATAGCAACCTTGTATCCCTTTGCCACAAGCCTTGCTATGTAACCTTCGCAGCTGTGAAAAGGAACGCCGCACATCGGCGCGCGTTCTTCCTGACCGCAGTCACGGCCGGTAAGTGTGAGTTCAAGCTCTTTTGAAGCAATTTTAGCGTCCTCATAGAACATTTCGTAAAAATCCCCGAGACGGTAAAAAAGAATACAATCTTTATTTGCTTCTTTAATTTTAAAATACTGCTTCATCATCGGAGAAAGCTCCGCCATTTATCTCACACCCTTCTGAAAATGTTGATGTTATATCAGCCGCATCCGCCGCATGTGCTGCAGCTTCCGCCGCAGGATTCGCTGTAATCTGCAATTTCGGGGTCTATGCCCTCCGCTGACTGCTGAACTATAGCAAGCACGCGGTTAATAACCTTGTCAAACTCGGACTTTGCTTCGTTGTACGCAATCATATTATCATTGGACATTATGTCGGAATAAACTTCTCTCATTTCTTTGTTGAGAGCCGTAAGCTTATCTTGGTCTCTGTCCTTTTTTGAAGCTTCGTCGTTAATCTGCATTCTTTTTGTGTTGAATTCACCGATAAGCTTCTGAAGCTCAGCGTCTGCGTCAGCCTTAGCCTGAACCTTATGAAGATTCAAAAAAACTTCTTCCTTCTGAATCGCTCTGCCGAGCTCTCTCGCCTGCTCAATAATATCCATTTAAATTCCTCCGTTTTCCAATTCACCCTTTAATATCCAGTTTCTGGCTTGGGTAATTTTAACATTTTGAAATGAGCCTATAAGATTTTTGTCACCGTTAAGCTCTACTATTATATTGCCGCTTGTTCTGCCGTTTAATTCACCTGTTTTTTCTTTAACGCTTTCAATCAGCACCTTTTCTGTTTTGCCGACCATTGAAGAACACCGCTTGGCGGCAATTTCTTCCTGAACATCAAGCAATTCTTTAAACCATTTTGATTTTTCATCGGCAGAAACCGGGTCGTCCATCGTTTCGGCAGGAGTTCCTTTACGCGGTGAAAAAATAAACGTAAACAGCGAAGTGAACTCAACCTCACGTATAAGCGAAAGGGTTTGCTTAAAATCTTCATAAGTTTCGCCCGGGAAACCGACTATAATATCACTTGTAAGCGACAAGCCGTCAATCTTTTCCTTGGCATAATTAATTATATCAAGATATCTTTTGCGGTCGTAATGCCTGTTCATTGCTTTTAGCACACGGTCGGAGCCGCTTTGAAAAGGCAAATGAAGGTGCTTGCTTATATGCTTGCTTTGTCCGATAGCGTCAATAAGCTCCTTTGAGCAATCCTTCGGGTGAGAAGTCATAAAGCGAAGCCAGTAGTCACCGTCAATTGAATCAATTTCGGAAATCAGTTCGGCAAAGCTCACCGGATTTTCAAGAGTTTTGCCGTAAGAATTAACGTTTTGTCCAAGAAGCGTTATATCCTTATAGCCCTGCTCAATCATAGAACGCGCTTCCGATACGATTAAATCCTTGTCACGGCTGCGCTCACGTCCCCGCACATACGGAACAATGCAGTAGGTGCAGAAGTTATTGCAGCCGTACATTATGGGCAGCCATCCCTTAAAATTTCCGTCACGACGTACGGGAAAGCCCTCGTAAATTTTCCTGTCATCATTGCCGCGTTCAAAAACACGCTTTCCGTTAACAAGAGAATTATACATAAGTTCGGGAAAACGGTGCAGTGAATGAGTACCGAAAACAAGGCCTACAAACGGAAAGCTGTTATATATCCTGTTTGCAATATGCTCCTGCTCCATCATGCAGCCGCAGAGCGCAATCAAAATTTGCGGATGCTTACGCTTAAGATTTTTCAGCGCGCCGACGTTTCCGAAAACCCTGTCCTCAGCGTGTTCGCGTACAGCGCAGGTATTAAACAAAATAAAGTCGGCGTTGTCGGGATTGTCGGTAAAATCAAATCCTGATTTCAAAAGCATTCCCTTTATTTTTTCACTGTCGGCAACATTTTGCTGACAGCCATATGTTCTGATAAAAGCAAGAGGTTTATCGCCGCGTTTACGGATTTCCATTATTTCGGCAATCAGTTGCATGTATTCATATTGAGATTCAGACAATTTATCAGCCTTAATTACTCTGCCGGACAAATAAACGCCTCCTTACCCATTTTGCATATTAACTTCTTTAGTATACCACAAATGAAAACGCATTTCAATATTTTATATTCAATATTTTGATTTTATTGTTTAAATGAAGTCCAATACCCACCATATGTTGTGGGAATCTGCCCTACAATTACTGTTTGAGCAAGCTCAAAATCAGTATCAAAGGTTATTTCCTTATCATAATCAACCGAACCTGTTACAATTTTAGATATCAGCACCAAACGAATGTGATGAACCGTTTGATTCATTCCGGCGCTTTCAAAGCTGTTTTCTATGCGTGAGTCAAAGCTTCCGGTAAGACAAAAGGTAAGCTTGATTTCGGGACCGTAGTTAGAGAAAAGCGTCAAACCGGTAAAAGCGCCAAGCGGAACATACATAGCGCTGTGCTTAATCTTTATAATTTCATCCTGCGCGGTTTTTGTTATTTCAGCCTTAATTCTGTTTATTTCGGCTGAATTTGTTTCAATTGCCTTTACATTGCCGCTGTTGTCACGGTTAATTTTAGCCAAGTCACCGTATTTTAGGTCAAGCTCATTAAGCTTCTTTTCCACAGCGCCGCAAACAGCCTGAGTGGTTATCTTTTGAGCAAAGTTCGGGATATAGTTTTTTCCGAAAACGTCTGCTTTTTGCTCGAAGCAGTGTACCGCGTAAATAAATACCAATAACAGCACGGTTGTTATCCAAAACTTTTTACGAAAAATCAGCGGCTTTCTTTTGCGGTAAAACATAAAAACACCCCTCGTATATTGTATACAGGGGGTGTTCTTTAGTGATTTAAATTTATTTTTTATCTTCCGTATTATTTTGCTCTGCTTCTTTTTCCTCTGTTTCTTCTGCGGAGCAGCCTTTACAATCGTCGCAATCAAGGTCGCAATTTTCGAAGTCATCATCGGAAAACAGCTTTGAAAAATCAAATTCAAGGA
>ODAI013629039.1_pt1 | contig 11194 bp, 11 predicted proteins | sample 1539321 | NCBI WGS metagenome assembly ODAI01 (sample SAMN02144231, study PRJEB22623) | gut metagenome | biome: sheep rumen | host: Ovis aries | place: New Zealand
AAGAAGAAGTCTGAGGCAGCTCGTAAGCGCAAGTTCAGAGCTTAATTATTAAAGCTTAATATGAAATTAAAGGCTATAGTCGTCCCATTTTCATGGGATGGTTATAGCCTTTTCTAATGATTAAAATTTAATTATAAATGATTTAAAAATAAATTATAAAAGCTCATCACTCATTAAACTTGCGTTAAATAAGGGCTTGACGTATTGCGGTTACTTTTATTGCGTGCTATTCTTGGGGTAAGGATAGTGAAAAATGGAAAAGGGTGATGGATATGAAAAAGAAGCTGGCAGTGGCTATTGCTTTGGCTTTAGGCTTGAATCTTGGGGCAGGGCAGATAGTACAGAATGATTTTACCGCCAATATGGGACTAAACAGCAAAGCAGAGGCCTTTAATATTTTCAGCCTCTTTGCTCCGTCCAAAAGGGAAATTCAAAATTCCTATAAAAAAATGATTTCTTACTACATGGCAGGCTTTGAACTGAGCAGCCGGGCGGCTGCAGTTTCCAACGAGCTGCTCAATGATTATGGAGTAGAGGCGGAGCTGGTAAATGTAAATGGCATAAATGCTTCCACCGCTGGCTATGATTCCTCGGTGGATATGGTAATGCAGAAGGGAAATTCCAGCAAGACAGTGAAGATGCCTGAAATAGATGCCAACAGGTTCTTTAATATGATACCTGCTGAGGATGCCCGTCTGGCAGAGGCCAAGAGGCTGGTTATGCTAAAGGATGAATGTTTTGCCCGTGGAAGGGACGAGGTAACTTTCCTTGCAGCCCAGGCCTTACTTTGCGGCGGGGACCAAACCAGAAATATCGCTATGCTTATAGGCAGTGCGATGCTTTTGAACGAATGGAAGGACAGTGTGGACAGTTCCACAGGCGTAAATTATCAGAACTTTGAGAAGTCCCTTCGGGCCATGAATAAAGTGGAAGTGGACAAAAGGAAAATAAAGGAAGCCGCTGATCGCTTGCGGAAGGGATAAATACTGGGAGAAATATATGCAGTATGGGAAAGTAATATGGGCAAAGTTTGTTGAACGGCCTAATCGTTTTGTAGCCAAGGTTGAAATAAATGGTACTTTGGAAACGGTGCATGTAAAAAATACGGGCAGGTGCAGGGAGCTTCTCCTGCCCGGAGTGGACGTAGTGCTTTCAGAAGCAGACAACCCTAACCGCAAAACCCGTTACGATTTGATAGCCGTGGAGAAAGCAGGCTTAGGCCTTATAAACATAGATAGTCAGGCTCCTAATAAGGTTATGGCAGAATGGCTGGCCACCCAGGACTTTGACTATATAAAGCCGGAGTATACCTATGGTGCTTCAAGAATAGACTTTTACATGGAGCGCCAGGGGCAAAGGGATTTACTTGAGGTAAAGGGATGTACCCTTGAAAGAGATGGCATAGGATTTTTCCCCGATGCCCCTACAGAGCGTGGGGTGAAACACATCCATGAGCTTATTAAGGCTAAAAAGGAAGGGTATTGGGCCGGAATAGCCTTCGTGGTGCAAATGCCAAAGGTCAGTGAGGTACGTCCAAATATTGAAACCCATCCTGCTTTTGGGGAAGCCATGGAACAGGCAATGGCTGCAGGAGTGCAGAGCATCATCCTGGGCTGCACGATAAAACCGGATTCTATGATAGTGGATAAAAAACGAATAAATGGAAGTTTTTAATTATTTTCTAATTAGCCTCTAATTGCCTTATAGTGCAAAGGGGCTATATTTATTGTAAGGAAGTTGATGATGCTAACTAATGGGGGATGAAATATGAGGCGGGCACTGGGGATATTTTTCATATTGGTAGCTATGGCGGTACTTCCAATAAGGAATGTATCTGCTGAAAAACCGGTGGTTTATATTCAACCGGCCCTAACATACGAAAATTCCATCAATATAATAAATATTGATGAGGATACCCGCCGGCAGGTGGAGCGTATAATTGGGGAAAGACTGAAGCAAATGGCTGATGCAGGGGATTTGCCCTATGAGGTCAGAGTGGCTACAGCAGATTCCTATCATAGCACCAATGAGCATATTATAGATAGTGATAAGATATTTCTTTACCCTACCATAATGGTCAGCACTTCTATAGATACAGTTAATAATAATTCATTAGAAACGGCATACACTTCAACTGTTATTGCAGGGATTTCGCTGATGTTCTGTATGCCGGAGGAAAATTTGGATATAACCAGGGTAACTGACGGCGGAAATCCGGTGAGCTTGAGACTTTTGGGGATTGTTCCTATGGTGGAGGCTGAAACTATAGGGCTTTCCAGATATAATCCCAGCAATGACAGCTGGCAGAATATTCACAATGCTCCCATAAGCGAATGGGAAAAGAAGGGAAAGTTTATTTCCCTTGTGCGGCAGATGATGAAGGATGATATCAGCTTTTCCAATATAAAGGGCAATCTTAGGGATGACAAGGCAAAGCTGGGTATGGATACGTATCAGGTAACTGATGTTGATATGTCCTCGGCGATGGCCAATGAGCTGTTTACAGGAAAAGAAGCTGAGGATTTAAAATTTCTGGTGGGCTACTGTTTCACATCAGCTTATCAGAAAAAGACCAAACGGGTAATGTACCCACCGGCAGTTGGGGGGCAGGATCTGGTTAACAGTATGATAAACGGAGCCTACAAGCTAAGCCTTGACAGTGCCAATGGTAAGGTGGATGTACATATGAGTAATCCTGGACATTCTATTCGATTAGATATATCCGGGTTGGCCAGTGAAGTAGTGGATTCGGGAAATAACGTATACACGACTCTGCACAAGGTATGGCTGACAAAGAGTCCTGTGGAAGGCAAGGAAAAACGGGAGCTGAGCCGATTGCATGAGAGAACGGTTAAGCTGCCACCGGGCACCAGCACCGATTCCGATGATAATCAGATTTACGCCGCGTTGCTTTTGGGACTGGCCCAGGAGCTGGGAGGACAAGATAAATAGTATGTATTGAAATTACGAGGGAAATGATAGTGGGCAGGAAAAGGATGATGGGAATATGATTAAATGTATAAAGGAAAAGTGGATTATTCCTATAATAGCTTTTGGAGCATTCCTGCTTGGCGGCGGATTCCTTAATCAGCAAATTTGCTTTGCAGAAATTGTAGAGGGAGTAGCCGTATATAACGGGGACGCCCAGAAGTCCAGGGAAATGGCACTGCGAGATGCCATGAGAACCCTTTTGGAATCCAAGGTTGGCATGTATATCCGCAGCAATAGCGAGGTGGATATGGGGGTATTGGTTGTAGACAAAATAATAGCCCGTTCCACTGGATATGTTCGTATTAATAAGGTGATATCAGAAAGCATTGAGGGCGACGTTTATGTGGTAAGGGCAGACCTGGATGCTGATGATACCAACATTGAAACAAAATATAAGGATGATGTGGCCAAGGCCATGGTGGCAGCATTGGAGCCCAGGGTGGCAAATGTAGCTGTGGTGGATTACGGTATAGATGGAAGTATAAGACGGGATGAGCGGGCTGTGAACATTGTAGGTCAGTACCTCAGTGACATGGGAATCCAGATGGTGGAAAATGAAGGGGTGTCCCAGCTTTTATCCCACAGCCTTAGCCCTTATCCTTCGGAGCTTAGACGAATTGCCAGAAATGATGGTGATAATGAAGCAAACTCCGTATTGGCGGGTTCCTTGAGAGATGTAAATGTTAACCGTGACAGTAGTGGCTATTACAAGGGAGTTGTGGAAGCAAGCTTCTCTCTTGTGGGCATTCAAAATGGATATGCCAACAGTTATATGGAACAGTTTGTGGGGCTTGGCAAGACCGCAGACGAGGCCCTGTTTGCAGCCAGAAGGGAAGCAGCAGCCACAGCTACGGAGCATTTGGCAAGAGCAGCTCTGAAGACCATGCAGTTTGAAAATCGTGGTGGCGTAAATAACCTTAATACCACAGTGGAGATTCACGGATTGTGGGATAGGGCAAACCAAAGCACATTTTTTAACAGCTTATTGGAGGGAGCCAGGTGCCGAATTACCAGAGCCGGCTTTTCTGCAAACGGTGCGTACAAGGTGAAGATTATAGCTCAGGGCTGGGAAAATCTTTATGAGCTGTCACAGGAAATAGTTAGTGCAGCAGCCAGTAATGGATTATCTCTTGTGCCTTTGGAAAGCACCACAAAAATTATTCTTCAGGTTCAGTAAATTTTAATGATGTATCATGATTGCCGTGGAAGGAGGATGGGCACCATGAACAGACGCTACGTAAAAATGAAATGGCAAATACTATTTATTTTCTTATTGATATCCTTGCTTTGCGGCATAGTTACCCATGGGGAAACCGAAGCATCACCTTTGGATGTGGTGAAGATAAGTGGTAGCGCTCCGGCAGGTATGGTTAATAAAGCCGTGGAGGATGCCAAAAAAAGAGCCGTTTTCAAGGTGCTATCCCATGAAACTAGGGCGGAAGGGGATCCCACCAGTATATTTTCACAGATGATAGACCGATATGGCGATTACGTCAGCGACTGCAAGGTACTGAGCAGGGACACCAGTAACTCCAAAATGATGGTTATTGCTGAGGTTACTGTAAATCATTCCAAGCTAAACAAGGATTTTCAGGAATATGTTGGAAATAAACAGGTAGCAAATGATGCTATGACAGCCAGTATATTAATGAGGGCCGTGAATACTTCAGATAATCAGGGCTTTAGTGATAGCCTTCATGAAGCCTTTAATCACAGATTTAGCAATTCGGGATTTCAGACAGAGGTGGAAGATGACGATATAAGAATTGTGAGGTCTTTATCTGATGCAGAATCCTATGGCAAATATCTTGGTTCTGTAAAAAGTCTGATAGATAATAACTCGATTATGGCAAACTTTGCTATTATCGGTGAGGCCAGTATTGATAAGCTGGTAGCCGCTCCTGCAGGAACAGGCTATATTGCAAAATCATCAGTGAAGGTTCAGGCCTATGATTGTATGAGAAAAACAGTTTTGAATGGATTTTATGAAACCTATGAAATTCTCGCCAATACCCCTCAGGAAGCGGAAAGACTGGCCATGGAAAAGGCAGGGCTGGATGCGGCAGAGGATATTGCCAATGGCACATTGAAATATTGGCGTACACATAAATAAAAGGTTTAAATAAGTGATCATAAAAATAGTACATATAAATAAAAAATTGGGAGGAATTTTTATGAAAAAGGTATTTTCGGTAATTGTTGCTTTGGCAATGATGCTCATGGGTTGTACAGCTTTTGCGGCAACTGACATCACAGATGGGGTTATTAAGGTTGAGGGCGTGGGTGCCCTGCAAAATCCTAATCCGGCGGCAGGCTACAGAGCCGCCAAAATGGATGCTATGCGCAATGCACTGGAGGAGGCTCAGGGTGTATATATCGATTCCGAGACCACTGTGCGGGACAGCGTTATGGCCAGCGATGTAATCAAAACCCGTATTAATGGTATGATTAAGGGCGCCAAGGTAGTCCAGAGGTATAAGGATGCTGATGGCTATCATGTAGTTATTGAGTTCCCTGTTCATGGTGCCCAGTCCCTGGCAGCAGCTGTAATGCCGGCAACTGCCACTACTCCGGCTCCACTTCCAGCAGCCACTACATTTGTACCAGAGATTCCAGTAAGCACCGGCCCATACACTGGTCTTATCGTTGACTGCACCGGTCTTGGCCTTGAAACAGCTATGGCTCCTGGTGTATTTACTGCAGATCATCAGCTGGTATACGGTCAGGCCAACTTCAGCTATGATCAGGTTGTAAACAAGGGCTATGTGGGCTATGCCAGAAGCATCAACAGTGGTGTATCCAGAGCCGGTTCCAATCCACTCATCGTCAGAGCCCAGTCTGTACAGGGCTTTGTAAATCCAGTGGTATCCGCTGCAGATGCAGCCAAAATTTTAAGCGAAAACCAGATTACCGGTTTCCTGAGCCAGGGTAACGTGGTATTTGTGAAATAAAGGAATAATATAATCTGCAACAAACGAAAAAAATGGAGGCTATCGTGTTGTGAGCCTCCATTTTTATTTATTACTCTGTGATTGGCAGCAGGTCAATTACCAAGGATTATACCGCCATGAATAAAAATAGGTGTTCCGTTGGCAGCAGTCCAGGTTGGAACCTTTGTTGACAGCTTATAAGAGGTATCTAACATGTAGGCAGTAACAAGGATGGCACTGTCCTTGATTTTGTGAAAGATTTTGCTGTCCAGTTCTACTTTATAAACCACAAAGCTATGGGCGTCAATGGAAGAAGATGTCAGTGCCTGGGTAAAGACCATGTTATCGGACCATTGCCATAGTTTTTCACCGTTTTTATCAGTAATAACAAAATCATAAAGCTGTCCGTCCCGATGGCTCACACTGTAAGGTAAATCACCACTGTTGGTAACCTTGAGCTCCATAAAAAGTGTTCCGTTACGTTTTTCAACGGTAAGCTCCTGAATAATATTATCAAATTGGATGGCGGCATAGTTACAATTAGTGTTTGGGACACTGGATCCCGAGCCGGACACAGGGAAGGTGATACCGATTCCCGTACCAAAGCCAGCATTAGCTATGCTGGGGACACAAATGGTAATTGCCACTACAAGGGTCAATAAAAATTTATACATAATGCATCACCTCGTGAAATATATTTTTACAACATTTTACAAAATTTTACGGTTTTAGTGAAGGAGGTTGCAGATTAAAAAAGTGGTGAAATATGATGTGGTGTAAGATTTCAAAAAACTTCATATTATGATATACTTCTATAAGTAACCTACTAAAGGGGCTGTGGATACAGCTCCTTTGTTTTTACTTGTAAAATTATAGAAGAATCGAATATGAATAATTAAGCGGTGATATATGATGAAAGAAATTGTTAAAAGAGCCCATATTTGGATGGACAAATATGTTAAAACCTTCTATGAAGATGATGAGGAGGTTATGCTGGGCATAAAAACCAAGGAACTGCATACCGGCTATGTAACCTCCTACTCAAGAGAGCTGGCCCGGCATTTGCAGCTTGATGAACATGACGTGCTGCTGGCAGAGCTGGTGGGACTGTTTCATGATGTGGGGAGGTTCCGTCAATGGAAGCTGTATCGCACCTTTTCTGATGCCTTGTCGGAGGACCATGCCAATCTTGGCTTGAAGGTTATTCAGGAGCTGCCATTTTTTCAGGAGCTGGGTGAGGATGACAGGGATATTCTTCTTTTCGCCATCGGTAATCACAACAAGAAGAATATAGCTGCCCCGCCAACCAAACGACATCTTCTCTTTGCCAGAATTATCCGCGATGCGGACAAGCTGGATATATTCAGGGTGCTGGAGCCTTATCTTACGGGAAAGAAAATCCAGACCTTTTCCAAGATTCCTTTTGAGGATGAGAAAATGCTCTTTGCACCAGGATTTATAGATAAATTCGTCCGGGGAGAGCAGGTGGACTACAATGAAATCCGCACTAATAATGATCGCATTTTGGTACGGCTTATGTGGGCCTATGACATAAATTTTGCCTGGACCATGCTTCGCATTCGGGAAAAGGGCTATCTGCCACGAGTTATGGAGCATTTGCCTCAGATTGACAAAGTTAAGGAGGGCTATGCCAAGTTAAACAGATATGTGGAGGATAAGTGTAATTCCTCAGATTTGGATATGCTTGACTAAGGCGGTTTACTTAAATACAGAAGGCGTGTAAAAACTCCTACTGAATAATCTCATTTTATGATATACTTAAAGTTACTGATGACCAAAGGGTCATCCCAGCCCCGTTGGTGGGGTAAAAGAAAGAAGGAGCGATTGATTATATGGCTGAGAACACTTCTGTTGGTTCCAACTTTATACAGAATGAAATAAATGATGATTTAAAGAACGGATATTACCCTGAAGGGGTTCATACCCGTTTCCCACCTGAGCCAAATGGTTATTTGCACATTGGCCATGCCAAGTCTATTTGCCTGAACTTTGGCCTTGCCAAAAATAACGGCGGTATTTGTAATTTGCGTTTTGATGACACCAATCCTGTAAAAGAGGATGTGGAATATGTAGATTCCATTCAGGAGGATATAAAATGGCTGGGCTTCAGCTGGGATGACAGAATGTTTTTTGCTTCTGATTATTTCGGTAAGCTCTACGATTATGCTGTGGAGCTGATTAAGAAGGGCCTGGCTTACGTTGATGACCTTACCGCTGAGGAAATCCGTTCCTATCGTGGAACTCTCACTGAGCCAGGAAAGGAAAGCCCTTATCGTAACCGCAGTGTGGAGGAAAATCTGGAGCTTTTCCAGAAAATGAAGGCCGGTGAGTTCGGCGATGGTGAGAAGGTGCTTCGTGCCAAGATTGATATGGCAGCGCCTAATATTGTTATGCGTGACCCGGTTATTTACCGCATTGCCCACGTTTCCCATCATCGTACCGGGGATGAGTGGTGCATTTATCCAATGTATGATTTCGCTCACCCCCTTTCAGATGCTATTGAGGAAATAACCCATTCCGTATGTACACTGGAGTTTGAGGACCACCGTCCATTCTACGATTGGCTTTTGGATGCACTGGGCTTCAAGGTCGGTGCCCGTCCACGTCAGATTGAATTTGCCCGCTTGAATCTTACCAATACTGTAACCTCCAAGCGCAAGCTGCGTCAGCTGGTGGAGGAGGGCTATGTATCTGGCTGGGATGACCCTCGTATGCCTACTATTTCCGGTCTGCGTCGTCGTGGCTATACTCCTAATTCCATCCGCACCTTCTGTGAGGAAATCGGTGTGGCCAAGGCCAACAGCCTGGTGGATGTGGCTATGCTGGAGCACTGTGTCCGTGATGATTTAAATAAGAATGCTGACCGTATCATGGCTGTTCTCCACCCATTGAAGGTGGTTATTACCAACTACCCAGAGGGGCAGAAGGAATTTATGGTGGCTGATAATAATCCTAATACCTCTGCTCATCGTTACGTACCCTTCTCCCGTGAGCTGTACATTGAGCAGGAGGATTTCATGGAGGATGCACCTAAGAAGTTCTTCCGTTTAAAGCCTGAGGGTGAGGTTCGCCTAAAGCACGGTTATATTATTAAGTGTGAGGAAGTTATTAAGGATGAGGCAGGCAATGTGGTGGAGCTTCACTGCACCTATGACCCTGAGTCCAAGACTGGTGGTGCTACGGCTAACCGCAAGGTGAAGGGCACCATTCATTGGGTATCCGCTGAGGATGCCATTGAGGCTGAGGTTCGTCTTTATGACTACCTTATTGAAACTGATGAAAATGGTGAGGTCCCAGCGGACTTTTTGGCAGCTGTAAACAAGAAATCTCTTGAGGTTGTGGAGCACGCTCTCATTGAGCCAAGTGCCAGCTTTACTGCTGTGGGAACCCATTATCAGTTCCTGCGCACCGGTTATTTTGTTGTAGACAAGGACACCACTCCTGAAAAGCTGGTATTCAACCGTGTAGTAGGCTTAAAGGATAGCTGGGCCAAGGCCAAGAAGGGCTAAACAGGAATAAGAAAGGATAAGACTATGGGAAAGATACCAAAGGGATTATCTGATAAGGATATGCTGGATGGTTACGTTGAAGAGGTAACCATGGAGGCACAGTTTATGGCGGCGGAGGCTGCCGAGGACAAAAAGCGCCGGGAAAAGATTTTCGGCACCGGAAAGAATAGTCTTTCCATGTCCGGTCTTGATGACGAAACCCTGGAAAAGCTGGGACGAAAGCTTCTGGAATTAAAAATGGAGCTGTTTCGCGAGGGCATCAAGAATTATACCCTTAAGGTAAAACGCGAGGATTGGGATATTGTTATCACTCCGGTGGTAAAGGGCCAGTCCATGAAGAAAAAATAAATTTGTGTAAAAGTAAAGAATTAAATGTATGGAGGGCTTCACTGTGGAGAAATACATGCCACAAAAGATTGAAAAAAAATGGCAGAAAAAATGGCTTGAGTCCAATGCTTACAAAACTGAAATGGACCCTAAAAAACCAAAATACTATACTCTGGAGATGTTCCCATATCCATCCGGAAATCTTCACATGGGCCATGTGCGTAACTATTCCATTGGTGATGTACTTGCCCGTTACAAGACCATGGAGGGATTTAATGTAATTCATCCAATGGGCTTTGATGCCTTCGGTATGCCTGCGGAAAATGCTGCTATCAAGAATGGTGTAAAGCCGGCAGATTGGACCTATTCCAACATGGACAACATGAAGCGTCAGCAACGTGAAATGGGTCTGTCCTATGACTGGGACCGTGAGGTGGCTACCTGTCGTCCTGATTATTACAAGTGGACCCAGTGGCTCTTTGAGCTGTTCTACAAGCGTGGGCTGGCATACAAGAAAAAGGCCTATGTAAACTGGTGCAACACCTGCGGTACTGTATTGGCCAATGAGCAGGTTATTGATGGTCTGTGCTGGCGCTGTGATAACGAAGTAGTAAAGAAGGATTTGTCCCAGTGGTTCTTTAAGATTACTGACTATGCAGATGTGCTGCTGAAGGATTTGGACCTTTTAAAGGGCTGGCCAGAGCGTGTTAAAATCATGCAGGATAACTGGATTGGCCGTAGTGAAGGCTTGGAGCTGAACTTTGAGGTTCCAGAGCTAAATGAAACCCTGTCCGTATATACCACCCGTCCTGATACCGCCTATGGTATTACTTTTGTGGCATTGGCTGTTGAGCATCCAATGGTGGAGACTATCTGCAAGGCAAAGCCAGAAAAGGCAGATGAAATCCGTGCCTTCGTGAAGAAGGTTCAGAGCCAGTCTGATATTGAACGTACCTCCTCCGAGTCCGAGAAGGAAGGCGTTGGCACTGGTGTATATATGATTAACCCATTTAACGGCAACAAGGCTGAGATTTGGGTAACCAACTATGTATTGGCAGATTATGGTACTGGTGCAGTTATGGGTGTTCCTTCAGAGGATCAGCGTGACTGGATGTTTGCCCAAAAGTACAATTTAGATGTAATTGTTACCCTGCAGCCAAAGGGTGTTGAGCTGAAGGTTGAGGAAATGACTGAGGCTTACACCGACAAGGATGGTATCCTTTGTAATTCCGGCGAATTCGATGGCCAGGATATTAAGACTGCCAGCAAGGGAATTATGGATAAGGCTGAGAGAGAGGGCTTTGGTAAGCGTCGCGTAAATTATCGCCTCCGTGACTGGCTGATTTCCCGTCAGCGCTAGTGGGGAGCGCCAATTCCTGTTATATACTGGGATGAGAGCGCTGAGCAGCTGGTGCG
>ODAI010898623.1_pt1 | contig 11193 bp, 8 predicted proteins | sample 1539321 | NCBI WGS metagenome assembly ODAI01 (sample SAMN02144231, study PRJEB22623) | gut metagenome | biome: sheep rumen | host: Ovis aries | place: New Zealand
GCATTATCCCAGGCGCCGCCGGAATTGGCCAGGAAGATGGCCAGCACGAAGCCGGCTCCGAGGCCGCCGGCCAGCAGGCCGATAACGCCGGCAGGCCCCAGGATGACGCCCACCAGCATGGGCACGACGATAGCCAGGATGGAAGGAAGAATCATTTCCTTCTGGGCGGCTTTGGTAGAGATGCGGACGCAACTGGTATAGTCCGGTCTTCTTTCCCCTTCCAGGATTCCCTTCATTTCACGGAACTGGCGGCGTACTTCCACCACCATCTTGGAGGCGGCCCGGCCCACAGCGTCCATCGTGAGGCCGCAGAAGAGGAAGGCCATCATCGAGCCCACGAAAACGCCCACCAGAACCATCGGGTTCATCAGGGTAATGTCGTAATACTCAACTACATCCGTGATAGAGGCAGATAGGGTATCCACCGTGCGGTCCCCTACCTCCAGAACGGTTTTTCCGATGTGGCTGAAGCCGATTTTCAATTCTTCGATGTAGGAAGCCAGCAGGGCCAGGGCGGTAAGGGCGGCCGATCCTATGGCAAAGCCCTTGCCGGTGGCGGCGGTGGTATTGCCCAGGGAATCCAGCACATCCGTCTTTTCACGGACGGAAGGATCCAGTTCGCTCATCTGGGCGTTGCCGCCGGCATTGTCTGCGATGGGGCCGTAGGCATCCGTGGCGAGGGTGATACCCAGGGTGGAGAGCATACCCACAGCGGCAATGGAGATGCCGTAAAGACCCAGGCTGAGGGTGCTGGTGGAGAAGACGAAACCGGTGGCGCAGCCGTAGGCCAGAAGGATGGCGATGGCAATGGTAATCACCGGGATAGCCGTGGAGCGCATTCCCAAGCCCACGCCGCTGATGATGACGGTGGCCGAACCGGTTTGCGCGCTGGAAGCCAGCTTGCGGGTGGGACGGTAGGAGTGGGAGGTGTAGAATTCCGTCACCTTGCCCACGATGACGCCGGCAGCCAGGCCACTGAGTACGCTCAGGGACAGCTGCCACCACTGCGGCAGGCCGTTCTGTCCGTCGAAGCCCAGCAGGTAAAACACACCGAACGCGGCTACGGCAATGAGGCTGGCGCTAAGGTTGGTACCCACGCTCAGAGAGCCCAGGAGGTCTTTCAGGGTGGCCCCTTCCTTGGTGCGCACGGCAAAAATACCCAGGATAGAAAGCACCACGCCGATGGCCGCGATAACCATAGGGGCCAGGATGGCTTTCATCTGGATGTCCGTTCCCTGGGTAAAGAAGGCCGATGCTCCGAGGGCCATCGTGGCCAGGATGGAGCCGCAATAGCTTTCGTAGAGGTCTGCCCCCATGCCGGCCACGTCTCCGACATTGTCACCGACGTTGTCGGCAATGGTAGCCGGGTTGCGGGGATCGTCCTCGGGGATATCCTGCTCAACTTTTCCAACGATATCGGCCCCCACATCGGCCGCCTTGGTGTAGATACCGCCGCCCACGCGGGCAAAGAGCGCCTGCGTGGATGCACCCATTCCGAAGGTGAGCATCGTGGTGGTAATCACAACCAGGGTCTGGGCAGGCGTCACTTCCTCAACGAACGCGTTCAGGACCACCCACCAGATGGAGATATCCAGAAGGCCCAGTCCCACCACGGTGAGGCCCATCACGGCGCCGCTGCGGAAGGCGATTTTAAGGCCTGCGTTAAGACTGTGCATGGTGGCATTGGCCGTTCTTGCACTGGCATAGGTGGCCGTTTTCATTCCCACAAAGCCCGCCAGGCCGGAGAAGAAACCGCCGGTCAGGAAGGCAAAGGGAACCCAGGGGTTCTGCACCCCGAAGCCATATGCCAGGATGGCAAAGAAGACGGCCAGTACAAGAAAGACGATAACCACCACCTTGTACTGCTGTTTGAGGTATGCCATCGCACCCTCGCGCACGTACTGGGCAATCTCCTGCATCGTGGGGGTTCCTTCGCTCTCTTTGTACATCTGCCGGAAGAAAATCCAGGCAAACAACAGTGCCAGCAGCGCTGCTACCGGTACCAGGTAAAACAGAGGGGTCATAGTTTAGTGCTCGTTCTTGGGTTAATTCATTTCTTCGATGGTAAAGCCGTCCAGGCTGTCCATCAGGTTCTTTATTGTGGTCAGGTAATCTTTTTGGCGAAGGCGGAGGGTAAGATGGACTTTCCCTCCCTGAATGGCGTAGGTTTCTACATTGATGCGCTGCTGCTTGAGAAGCTGGGGAAGCGTCGGGAGGTCATAGGGTTTGCCGGGAATCAGCGTAAGGTCTACCACTTTCTCGGTGTAGTGGAGGTTTACAAAGTGCATCATCTCCAGGCAGAGTACCGTCAGGAGGGTTGCGGCTATGGCCACGGGATACATTCCGTCTCCGCAGGCCAGGCCGATGGCCGCTGCCACCCACAGACCGGCGGCGGTGGTGACACCACGGACCACATTGCGCTGGAAAATGATGACACCGGCGCCGATGAAACCGATGCCGGAGACCACCTGCGCAGCCACGCGGGCAGCATCGTGCTGCTTGCCCTCAAACGCAAATTCCGAAATAATCATAAACAGGGCACTGCCCAGGGCCACGATAAAATGTGTACGCACACCGGCCTCCTTGGCGCGGAATTCCCGCTCCATACCAATGAGGCCGCCCAGCAGGCCGGCCGCCACCAGCCGGAAGATCAATATCCAGTCAAAATGTTCCATTCTTATGCAAAAATACAAAAACTAAAATAATCCCGGTGTAATATGAAGCCATTTTAAAACGGTTTCTCCGAAAAGAAGGATCAGGAACCAGGAAAAGGTCATCATGGTGATACCGTATTTGAAGGCGTCCGTCATACTGTACTGGTTGGTGGTGTACAGAAGGACCGCGGGCTTGCTGTTGAAGGGGAGCACGTAGCAGTGCTCGATAAGCATCGATACCGGCAGGGCCAGGCTCATGGGCGGGAAGCCGAAACGCTTCTCCACGCCCAGGGCAATGGGAACAAACACCATCGTCCGGATGGTCTTGCTCTGGAACACCAGACCGGAATACATCATCAAGAAGGTAAGAATCACGTAAAGTACCCAGAAGGGCGTATCGGCCGTAATGCCCAGCGAATTGAACGCCGCGTTCACCATCGTGTTGGGAAGATCCGTGGCGTTGAGGCCGCTGCCCAGGGTGTAGGCGCCCGCGCTGAAGAGCATCAGGTGCCAAGGGATGTCTACATCGTTCCACTTCACCACGCCTATTCCCGGCAGCAGGGCCAGGATGGCGCCGATGAGGGCCACGATGGTTTCGTCAATGTGGTGGAAGGTGCCTTTGGTTACCCACAGGAAGAGCACCAGAAAGAAGATGCCCACGGCCTTCCATTCTTCGGGGGACATCTTTCCCATGGCGGCAAGTTCTTCCTTCAGGCGGTCCAAGCCACCTTTCAGCTGGGGTTTCTGCTCTTCCTTTTTCATCGGGAAGAACACATACATTCCAAGGAGAAGACCCACCACCAGGATGATCAGGCTCATCGGCCCTACGGCCACCAGCCACTCCTTGTAGCCAAAGTCGCAGCTTCCCACGAAGCCCGCAATCAGGGAAATGGCCAGCAGGTGGGCACCGCTGCCCGTATAGAAGGCATTGGCGCCGATGTTCACCTGGAACAAATTCTGAATCACCAGGTTCCGGCCGAAATTATTGCGATGGCCGTCCGAGGCCCCATAAATGGCGCAGATGACCATAAAGATGGGCAGCATAATGGTGGCCTTCACGGTGGTGGCCGATATGAAGGCACTCAGAACCAGGTTAATAAGAAGGAAACTCCACAGAACCCCTTTGGCGCTTCGGCCGAACTTGATCACAAAAGCCAGGGCCAGGCGCCTCGCAAACTGGGTTTTCACCAGCATCGAAGCCAGCACAAAGCTGAGGATGTTCAGCCACATCACCGGGTGGCCCAGCTGGGCCAGTGCCTCCTTCTGGGAGGTCACATTGAAAAGGACTACGCCCAGAATGAGGATGAGGGAAGTCAGGTAATTGGGAATGGCTTCCGTAATCCAGAGGATGAGGCTGGCCACAAAGATGCCCAGCATGGCATAGTTGGCGCGGAGGAACCCTTCCGGCCCCAGCACATCCAGGCGTTTCTGGGCCGCGGTGGCCAAAGAGCCCATATCCAGGTTGTCTATGAAGTCGAAGTGACAGAACCAACAGATCCAGACAAAGGCGATGAGGGCCAGAGGACCACCCAGCCGGGCCATCCATACTTCGAACTTCGATTTCTGCATCTTGGGCAGTTTCTCGATCTTGTAGTTGTTCATATCCAGCGGGTCGAAGCTCACCGCCTTTGTCGTATCTGTTGCCATAATCTTACTTCCAGTTCTTATAAGGGTTCTTCATAAGCATGGAGTTGAAGTACTTGGGGTCTCCGGTCACTTCCTCACCCAGCCAGGCGGGTTTGTCGAAAGCTTCGTTCTCGTCGGAGAGCTCTACTTCGGCCACGGTCAGGCCTTCGTTGTCTCCATAGAACTCGTCCACTTCCCAGGTGTGCTTGCCGTCGGTGTTCTTCACCAGGTAGCGGGTTTTGTCGATGACGCCGGGTTCGGCCAGCTCCAGCAGGGACTTAACCTCATCCACGGGGATTTCCTTCTCCCATTCGAAGCGGGCGGCGCCGGAAGCGTTGCCGATGCCCTTGATGGTGATGAAACCCTTCTCTCCCTTGACGCGGACGCGCACGGTGCGCTCCGGAACGGAGGAGAGATAACCCTGCGTAATACGGGTGGCCTTGAAGGCTTCGGCCTTGAAGTCTCCCTTTACCAAGAATTTCTTTTCAATTTCCTGTGCCATGGCTTATTCGTTTGCTAAAGGTTTGTCACTCATGCCGATAACGCGCTTGATGGCCTGCAGGTAGTTGATGTTCTCCACACCCTCCAGGTGACAATCGGCCACGGTCTTCTTGATGTCTTCAATCTCCGTGCTCTCGGAGTTGATGGTCACCACCTTGGCGCCGTTGATGAGCACGTTGCCCACCTCGCAGATGGTGTTGTTTACCATATAACCGAAGCGCTGCTTGTGAACGCGGACGGCGGCCAGGTCCGGGCAGGCCTTCACCATAGCGAGGAACTCCTCGAAGGTGTAAGTGTCCTTGGTGAGCTTGGGCATTTCCACCATGAAGGCAGGGAACACTTCCTTTTCCAGGACTTCCCTGGAAATGGGGAATTCACCCTTCATCAGGGGATTCCACTGCTCGAAGCCGTCTACGGTCTGGACATACGTCTTGATGTCCATCTTGCCGTCACGGATCTTGGTGTTGTTGATGTCGTTCTTGGCGCTGATGATGTAAATCTCATCACTGGTGCGCTCCCATACCTTCTCGGGGACGGGTACGCTCAGGCGGGCCATTCTCTTGTGTGCCTCGCAGAAGCACTGTCCAAAGCTGCGGAATTCGAAGCGAGGTTTGGAAATCTCGCCAATCTTAAGTTCTGCCATAATTGTTTAAGTTATTAAGTATTACTGTTTTACGTTGGGATCATCGGTTCCGGAAGTGGCGTTCTTGGCGCCCTGGGTGGGGGCGGCAATCTTGAAGGCACCCGTGCCGTCGGGAATGCGCTGCCAGGAATCCGTCACATTGGGCAGGCTGGCGCCCCACTTGCCGTCGGCACCCTTTTCACCGCGCTGGAACTGGTCAATCTTGTTGCCCTTGTTGTCGAAGAGTTCCACCAGCACGCTCTTCTTGGAGGAGAAGCCGCTGGAGAAGCCGCGCTCCGTGGTACCCTTGGCACCTACGATGGCGAATACACCGTGGGCGGGAACCACTTCACCGTCAATACCGGTCCAGCACAGGGCTTCGTCCTTGTTCAGGGTGACGCCGGTGAGCTTGATGGGGAAGTCGCTGCCGTTGTGGAGTTCAATGAACTTCTCTTCATCGGCGCCGGCACCGTACAGCTCGTTGATCTTGAGCTTGGTCCAGTCGGTGGCCGGGTCTCCCACCTTGTAGGAGAACTTGTCCGATACGGTTTCGAATTCGGCTTCGTTGATCACTTTGATGTTGAAGGTGATTTCCGTTCCGTCCGGCATGGCGGGGATGGTGGCCTTGAACTGGTTGCCGCTGTTGTCCGGAGTCATCGGAACGGCGGCGTTTCCGTAATACAGGGTGGCCGTCTTGACAGCCTGCAGGCCGCTGACCGTGGCAACTACAGTTACGGCATCGTTGGAAGTGGGCGCCTCGGGGGTGAAGACTACCTTCTCAATCTTGGAAGGGCCTTTGAAAATATCGTCCTGGACGCATCCGGTAAAGGCCAGAAGGGCCGCTGCGGTAATAAAAAATATCTTTTTCATGACTAAAGTCTGTTAAACGTTATACTAGAAGTCCACTTCGAGGCGAAGGGCTACCATATGGTAATCTACGCCGGCCTTGCCCTTGGGAGCCACCACCTTGGTGTAGTCCTTGGTAGGATTGCCCTGGGCGTCCAGGCCCACGTTCAGCTTGTCCTTGCCGTTGGCGTAACGGTCGTTGTTGTTGAACTGGTAATTGAGCTGGAAGCGCACGTTGTTGGTGATCCACCAGTTAAGGCCCACGGTGTAGGCCTCGGCGCTGCCGCCGTAAACCTTCTCCTTGGCGTTCTCTCGGGTGTCGTTCAGGTTGATGTACTCGTAGCGGGCGCAGAGTTCCAGGTCTCCCCACTTCTTGCCGCGCTCGGCACGGGTGTACTTGGCGCCCTTGGAGTCGTAGCGCTGCTTGCCGCCGAACAGCAGATAACCGGCCTGGACATACCAGCCGCCGAAGTCGTTCACCTGCTTGGTATTCTTGTAGTGCACGTTGTCTCCGATGTAAGCGGTCTCAAAGCGGAAACCGCCCCAGTGACCGGCCAGTTCCACCGTCCAGAGGTTGTTGTAGTCGTAGTCCTTGAGGTTGTTGGTGTCTACGTACTTCTTGCGGTTGATGCTGGTGGAGTTGCGGGCGCTGGCGCGATAGGTGCCCCATTCGCCAGTGGCCATGCTGCCCAGGGTGGTGCGGAAGGAGTGGGCCAGGCCGATGTGAAGGCCGGCATTCTCCAGGCGGAACAGAGGACGGAAGACCACCTTGCTGGTGACGGCATAACCGGTGTTGTTCAGGAAACTGATGCCGCGGCCGAAGTCCTTGTTGTTGTCCTGCACGTTGGTGAGTTCTTCAATGCCGGCGCCTTCCTGGCCGAAAACGCCCACAGAAGCCCAGATGAAGGGGTTGTCATATTTGACGTTGAAGCCCAGGTGACGGGAAGGAGCCAGGGCGGAGCATACCATAGGACGCTCCATAAACATCAGGTAGCGGGAAGAAGAGTTGCGCTGGATGGAGAAATTCTCCTTGAAGTTACCGGCCTGCAGCTCCAGGTTGCGCACGCCGGTGAAACGGATGATGGCGTCCTTGAGCTCTACCTTGCCATCGGCCAGGTCCATATCAAACTCTCCGTACCATTTGTCGTCCAGCTGGGCTTTCATGGCAAAGCGGGCGCGGCGGATACTGATACCGCTGCCGATAGGATCTGCGTAGGAGGGAGCTCCGAAGAAGGCGCCCATGTCCACCTGGACACGGTTGTCAAACCAGATCTTGTAGTTGCTGTTGGGGGATCCGATGACCAGGAATCCGTCCTGGGATTCAGCATCCAGGACCTCGGATTTCACGGCCACGCCGTACTGATTGTACTTGACGGCTTTCTGCGCAAAGGCTGCGGACGCAGTCAGCAGCACGATTGCAATCACAGAGGTTAGTTTACGCATAGCTGTAAAAATTGGGTTAGATTGATTTAATGTATTGTACAAGGTTGACGGAACGGTCCAGGCCCAGCTTGAGGCGTAGGCGATACCGGCCGATTTCCACACTTTTCGGAGTAATGTTCATAAGGGAGGCAATGTACTTGGAAGAGAAGCCCTGGCGCAACAGGATGGCCAGTTTCCGCTCTCCTTCCGTGAGGTCCGGGAAGGCCTCCTTGAGGCGCATGTTGAAATCCCGGTGAAGGACTTCCGTACGCGCATAAAAATCGTTCATCTCGCGGGAGAAGTACATCCTTTCCCTCAGCTGGCTGAGGACTTCTTCCAGGGACTGGTCCTTTTCGGGGCCGTCCGGAAGGTCCTTGGTATGGGACAGCTCTTCGTAGACTTTTTCCATAAAGGCCTTTTGGTCACTTACCCCAACGGCAAAGTCCACCAGCTCTTTCCGCTTGATATCCAGCTTGTTAAGAAGGTCTTTCTCATTGGTTTCCACCCGGACTTCCAGGGCCGACAGGGCCTTCTGTGTACTTACCACCTGCTCTTCCCGGGCATTCATAAGCCTCTGGCGCAGGGCCTCTTCCCGGCGGCTGCGGTTATAGACATACAGGACAGAGAGGACCAGCACCATGCCCAGCAGGATGAAAACGGGCACGGGATTGGCGTTCCAACCGGCGCTTCCCGAGCGGGCGTCGCTGGCCCCGAGGATGAGGCTCAGACAATATCCCAGCAGGATGCCCATCACCGGAGCCACTACCGTTGCACCCACGTGCCTTCGGATGTCGTCTCCGCTGAGGGCCGCCTTCTGCCGCACCAGGCTGCCGGCCACCAGGGCCGATATGAGAAGGGAGCCGGCGCTGAGGGGAGCCGGGAGACCCTTCGGCCAGGAGAAAAGGGCAAAGGTGAGGGCCATGGAAAGGAGGATGGCCAGCGTATGGCCGGTTCCAAAGTCCAGCTGGTCTTCGGCCATCTCGCCCACCCGCACGTGGATGCCGCGCGCCTGCGTGAAATACAGGAAGAGAACAACCCCCAGGACTACGCCGGCCGCCAGCTCACCGCCGCCAAGCCCCGGAAGCGGAAGCAGGGATAGCAGCTGGCCCTCGTTCCAGCCGGCCGCTGCCACCAGAAGCAGGGAGGCCACGATGCAGCCTCTCAGAAGCCGGCGGTCTGAATACGCCAGATGCCGGCCGCTTTTGGTGGAATACGTGGAAAAAATACGGGTCAACAGCGCCGTGAGCAGGCCGCAAATAAGGGGTGCGGCCACCCAGGCGGCCGCCATACGGCCCATCTGGATCCAGTCCAGACGCCCGCTAACCATCAGGGAACAGCCAAAGACAGCCCCCATAAAGGCGTACGGAACGGCGGTCCAGCGGTGCAGCATGGAAGCCACGGCAACCGCAACAGCCGTACTGAGGGAGATGGCCAGCAGGCTCTGCAGATCCTTCGACGGGAGGGTTTCCTTCAAGATTTCCGTGTATCCGCCCGGGTAAAACAGCGGAAGAAGCGTGACTCCCAAAAGAAGGAGCGGTACCAGCAGCTTCACCGAGATGCGTTCGTCGGCACCGGAGGCGTGCACTACGCCCAAAACGGAAGGAAATTCCAGCCGAATGAGCGGGAATCCTACCAGCAGCAGCGCCAGGACGACGGCAAGAAGGGGAAGGACCATTCTACAGGCTTCGTTTGATGGACATGACGGAAAGCTGGTCTGCCACCTTGACGGCGGCGGTGGAAAGGTCCTCTATATGGAGGGCGAAGTAACGCAGGTGGAATTTCTCACTCAGCTTGAGCTGGGACATCTCGTGGAAAACCGTCCGCTTGATGCCTTGGGACAGCTTGACGGCCTGCTTGTCGTAGAGGTATACCCGGTGAATGGTCTCGCTCACCTTGTCCGGCTCCGAGAAATAGGCCTTGGTTCCGGGGATGGAGGCCTCTACCGCCATGACCGCCAGTTCTGCCAGCTTGACAAACTCCTTGTTCAGGGATGCCGGCACGTGGGGAGACTCTATTTCGAACTGGATGAGGTCGTTACTCAGGGTGGAAAGGATGTGGTCGTAGCGCTCCAGAAGGCGCATGATGTCTCCGCGGTAACGGATAAGAGACCCGCGGGCGTAGAGCATATTCTCTATATCCCGCCGGAGGGCGCCGGCCTCCGTTTCCGCGGTGGCCATAGCCGACAAGGTGCGGGAGAAACTCTCCTGATCATTGTATAGGTAACTCCTTACTCCCTCCTTGAAAAGGATGAGAGCGGTGTCCACGGTGCTGAGGAGTTTTTCTACGGCCTCTGCGAACATCCGTGGCCTGCTTGCAGAGAAAATTCCGAACAGTTTCATACGCTTGCGGTTAGTTTGCCAACCCAAAGGTAGAAACTATTCGGAATCTCTACAAGCTATTCTTTCGCCTGATGGGTTTTTGTAGAGTTTTTTTCACAACAAAGCTAACGCTTCGGGACCTGGATAACCGAGCCGTGTTCCTGGGCCACGGTCTCCTTCCAGAGGTCTGTATAGCCAGGTTGCTCCACTTTGGCAGGCATTCCCTCGCTGTACTTGGCGTGGATGAACCTTCCGTCCTCGTCCTGGGGCACCACGTTGCCGTCCATGAACTTCACCAATAACTCTACTTCCAGGTTCTGCCATTTGGCAAACTGCTCCTGGGCGGTATGGACGCTGTACTCCGTAACGTAGCGCACGATCCTGGCGAAAGGCTTGCTGGAAACCATCACATCGTGGCGGGATTCCAGCTTCTTCTGCAGCTTGACCGCCACCTGGTTGTACATGACCACGGCCATGCTGTCCACCGTATGGGTGCGGTGCTCCACTTGATCCCTTTCAAAGGCGTCCACGCGGGAGCGCACGTACGGGGCCATCTGGTTGTACATCTTGTAACAGGCATTGGAAATGCGGTTGTTCAGCCAGAAGGAGGAGGTGGGAGAATAGTGCAGGCGGTCTCCGTTGCCCTGGCGGAAGCACTCGGGAACTTCCGTGATGCTGGTGTAGATGGGTGTAAGATAAGAGGTGGCAGCGTCGTCCGTGCCAAACCACAGGATGCCGCCCACTACGTCCGGAACATAGTTGCGGGCCTGTCCCACCATCCAGAAACCGGTTTGCTGGGTGGCGATGGCACGCTCGTTAACATAGGTCTTCCCGTCTACGGAGAACTCCATAGGGCGCCAACGGTAAGGAAGGGCGTTGCCGCCGGCTCCGATATCCTGGGTCATATCCATCGGGGTTCCTTCGTAGTGGTCTCTCATGGCATCGGCCACTTCCTTCACTCCGGCCTTTCGGCGGGGGAAGATGAAAAGGGGCATATCGGCCTCCAGATCCCGGCCCATCACATAGTCCAAATAGGTATAGGCGTCCCGGGTGACGGCATTTCCCTTCTCATCATAGAAGGAGAACCAGCCGTCGGAGAGGATGTTGAAGGCGCTCCAGACGCGGGCGTCGCAGCCGCGCACCGTGCCGAAATCGGCCGGACCGTAGGCCTTCTTGAAACTGAAGTCGCTGTCCGGGCCCTCGA
>ODAI010401896.1_pt1 | contig 11191 bp, 9 predicted proteins | sample 1539321 | NCBI WGS metagenome assembly ODAI01 (sample SAMN02144231, study PRJEB22623) | gut metagenome | biome: sheep rumen | host: Ovis aries | place: New Zealand
AATTTCAACATTATCCACAGTAACCTTCTGTGTTCCACCTGACGCCGCATCTACGGTAACATTGCCCGTTTTTGCAACAGCCTTACCATTGGATGTAAGAACAGCACTTGAAGCTTCAGCATATGCAGCTCTCATATTCGAAACAGAAACACTGTCTCTTGACTTCTCCAACTGACTCGTAAAGATCGGAATCGATATAGCCACCAACACGCCGATAATAGCCACAACAATCAACAACTCCGCCAGTGTAAAGCCCTTCTTATTCTCTTTACTGATTTTCGTGTTGAGTAACTTCTTGATCATGTTTTCCTCCTTCTTACTCTCAATCTTACTCAATACCCAACTTGTATAACCCGCCCCGCAGCATCTGCTCCATCTGTTCACAGGCCGAAAAGACGGCTCATTTCATAATGCTATTATCTTTGAATTGTATGAACTTGTCAAGGATTAAATCTCCTATTTGAAGATTTCGTAGCATTTTCGCAACATTTTTAGTCTGCCGGCCTCCGAAGCAGGAAGAGCTGCCAGTTTATATTCATCATAGAAAAAACTCTTGCCTTATCAGGAAGCAACATGCCATCCTGTATAGCAGCATATGCAAATCTGACATTCTCAGTACCAAACGCTTCTCTTGCTTTCTCCAACTAACTTGTAATAATCAGGAACAAGCTTGCCACCAGCACACCGATAATTGCAAAAGTGCGGGAAGTAATCAAAGAATTCCTGATATTCCGGTCTGCTCGCCAACCCAGACAAAATCAGAGCAGGAAACCATTTCCTGCTCTTTCGCCGCTTCTTTCAGTGTAATCTATCAATCGCTCTTCAGCCGAAGCTTCTCCGTCTTACGAAGCTCCTCGAACACGATCGCGCGGACTTTCGGATCTTCGAACCAATTGTCTGGCTGCATAAGGGAACTGTAAGCGGGAATCCAGACAAGCTCCTCCTTTTCATATTCAGGCATATGCTGCGCCAGAAGCCTGGCCCTGGGGATATGGAATCCGGCAGCGACGATGCCGACCCTTCGAAGGGGCTGTCCTTCGGCCCGGAGCCTGCGGAGAATCTGTGCCGAAAACAACAGGTTTTGCTTTGTGTCCTCAGCCTGGTTCTCAACAATAATGCGCTGCGGATCGATTCCCTCCGACCGCAGGAAAGAGACCATAAACTCTGCTTCCGTGCCGCCGCCGGAAAATGGATTTCCGCCGCTGACGATATAGATGGTGCCGGCGTTCCTTTTTCCGACCTCCAGTGCCCGCTGAACCTTATATTCACAGTTGTGGCTGCCCAGTACGATCAGGGCATCCGCCTGCTCCGTTTCGTCAGGGACATCGCCGAAGACCATGCGGTTGATGAGCGGCAGGTTTTCCCCTTTCTCCTCCGGATGAGCCCCAAACCGGTCGATTGCCCTTCCAGTCTCACCGACAAGGTCAGAGGCAACGAAATCAAGCCTTTCCTCCTCGCTTGTCCCCTGAGAGAGCGTCAGAAAAACATCCGCCTTGGCCCGGTGCAGTTCCATTGCGCGGGTAAAGTAATGAGGGAAATGCTTCGTGGACATGGATTCTTCGCTGCGCTGAATATACCGGAGCATAATCAGGGAAGATGTGACAATCTGCCCGCAGCCCGTCAGATAGCGGTAATTAAAAAGCCGGTCCTCACCAAACTCGACACCCTCATCAAAGCACAGGCCCAGCGCCTCGATGACGCTGCGGCGATAGAACTTGTTGCAGTTGGAGTACACCATGAGCTGACGGGTACGGATATACTCGTCAGCAAAGGCGGAAGCATCGGGATATACCCTGTCCCTGACCGTCCAGAGTTCACTGGTTCCAGTCAGCAGAATACGCTCTATTCCGAAGATGGCCAGGTCCGTCTCCTTCGTGAGCAGCGTCAGACCCTGGCTGAGAAAGCCTGGCTGCATGCAGTCATCGCAGTCGATAAAAGTAACATAATCTCCCCGGGCAGCGGATAATCCTGCATTTCTTGCCGCCGATGCCCCGGCGTGCTTTCCGTAAATGACCCGCAGCGGCTCCCAGGATTGCTCATACTCCGCAAGGAGAGCAGCGGTGCCGTCCTCGGAACCGTCATCTGCCACAATCAGCTCACAGCCCTCCGGCAGCTGCCGTAAAATGCTCAGGAGACACTCGTCCAGATAGTCTTTGCAATTATAAGTGGGTACTACAACAGAGAGCCGTGCTCCATTGTTTTTTTGTAAACTCCTCTTTTCCATTCTTTCTAAACTGTGTTATTGCCCTCAAGGGCCGTTTCAGAAGCTGCCTCAAGGGCGTTCATCCATCTCACTCCTCTGCCGCGGCTGTTGCCGGTGTCTCGATAATCAGCCCGTCGAGGCTTTCTGCGCCGTAGGCGGTCTCGTAGACGGTCATGGTCATGGAGACGTTCACGATGCTGTTTTCCAGCGTCTGTACCGGCTCCTCTGATTCACTCTCGCTCTCACTCTCGATTCCTGCGCCTGCCGGAATGCCCTGGGGCGCGACAACCGTCCCGTCTGCCAGCGTCTCCACGGTTCCGCCCGCCAGGCTGGCAGCATCGGAAGCATCCGCCGTGCCCTGTCCATCCAGGGCAATCGTCCCATCCGCAAGCGTCTCCTGGGGGACATCTGCAGCCTGCGCGCCATCCTGCGCCGCTGCTGCCGCATCTGCGGCCTGTCCCGCCTGGACAGTTTCTTCCTCCGCCTCGGTAATGGGTTCCCCGTTATAGACCTTCATCACATAGGGATCGATCTGCGATCCTGATTCCAGCAGGATCGCCACCTGCTTTTTCAGCTGGGTCATCGCCACCGGGCCGGACTTGTCGTCCCTGAGGGCTGCGTCAGCCAGGTTCTTGAGGTAATTCTCGATCAGATCCCCATAGTTGATCCGGATGTCCTTCAGGAGGACTCTATAGGGGCTGTTGTGGATCTGCTGGATGATCTTCAGCGCTGTCTCATAGTTGATCGCGGTAAATGTGACCGCCACGTTCCTGCGGACCGTGTCTCCGGTCGCCACCGGCCGGTCAAATGAGAAATTGTAACGGATTACAGGAACAAAGACATTATTGAGGAATGTGATCTCGTCCTTCTGGTTGTCGTAGGTCTCCAGGGAGCTGGTCGCGATGGTTCCCCCTTTGATCTCATCCTGCATCTTCTGCCATTCGATCAGCTGAAGCTGCTCGATCTGGATCTGCGCCTCAAGGTCGGCGGTGTTGTACTGCTCCACCTGCCCGCTGATCCCCAGGTAAACGAACCGGTAATACAAAAGTCCCACCAGCACAAGGACCAGCGCCAGGATCATGATGATCTCACGCTTAGAAAAGGAGTAATTCAGTTTCATCCGTCATTCCTCCCCCATTGCTTCCAGGGCTGCTTTCCTGGAGGCCAGGCTGTTCATCAACCCTTCTCCGTCATCCTGGGTCGCCTCATCATAGCTTGCAAGCCCCCGGAACTCAATCGTCAGGATCGTCTCCACCAGGCTCCCGGCCTTTCTGGCCAGCCTGCCCTTCTCATCCATGGATGCCGTATTGACCGTCACATACAGGACGATCGGGTTCGCCTCCAGATCCCGGACGATCGTGGAGATCTCCTCAAACTGGCGCGTCATCACGCCCACTGTCGCGGTATTCCCCGTCAGCTGGATCTGGGTCAGCCGCTGGGTGGGATTGATCATCCCCTGGATCGTCGCCAGGATCTGCATCCTGTTCTGCAGGGCGATCTCCTCCGCGTTCATATAGCTCTTGCCGTAATGGCTGTACTCTTCCACGATATTGTCATACTGGCTTGCGGTGTTCTTCAGGACCGTCAGCTCCTGCTGCAGGCTCTCATACTTGTTCCTTGCCTTCGCCACCTTGCTCAGCTGCACCCTCACGATGAACCATCCGAAGGCTGCCAGCGCCAGGATGAAAAGGACGATCGCGAGAACCACAAACACTCGTCTCCCGGTATCCTTCTCCTTATAGACCAGATTCAAAGTCTGCTTGGAAGGGATCTTTCCCTTCATCCTCTTCTTAGCAGGCTTTTTCTCTTTCCCCGCAGCCTTTTCTGCTGCCTTATCCGCCTTATCTGCTGCTGCCATCTGTCCCCTCCGTTACATCGTCATCGCGACGGCCTGCGCGCCGATCAGGAGCTCCTCTTCCGTAAGCTTATGCTTCGCATCGATCAGTTCGGAGATGCTCTTGATATTCAGCGGCACTGCCTCACGGATATCGGCAAGCAAGGGCTCCATGAGCGAGCCTCCGCCAAAGTAATACAGGTCTTCCAGCGTATTGTTCCGGTTGTTGAAGTTGTAGAAATTCATGACTCGCATGATCCGGGATGCAAGGTCGGAGAATACTTCCTCCAGATAGGGAGCCGACTGGATGTCCGCCGCATTGGTCTCCAGGTTCTGGCGGGCGATGTGGATGTCCTGCCCCGCCTCCTCCGAGATCCTCTGGGAAGCAGCCAGCACGCCGAAGTCCATGGATCTTGTGACCTCATAGGTTCCTTGCGTGAAGAAATGGATCTTGACCGACGTATCACCCAGATCCAGGATCGCGTAATCATGGGGCGTCTCCCCCTCCGGCGTGGCCTTGATCCTCGATTCCAGAAAGCGGAACAGAGCTGCATTGGCCGGCTCAATGGAGACGAGCTTGATATGGGCCCGCTTCGCCATCTGCTGGTGCGAAGCGATCAGCGTCTTGCTGGCCGCACAGGCAATCAGGTGGAGCTGCCCGTCCTGAGCCCGATCCGGAAGCACCGCGTAGTCATAGACATAATTCCCCATGTCTTCCGTGATGTAGTCATGGAACTCATAGGGCAGGTTGACCTTGAGCTGCTGGATGCTCATCATCGGCAGCGTGACATTGCGAAGGTACAGCTCATGGATCGGCATGCACAGGTGCGCGTTCTTGATGGAAATACGGTTCTTCTTCAGCATCTCCCGCAGGAAATCGCCCATTGCGTCATACGAGACGATGTGGTTCTCCTTCATGAGGCCATCCGGAACGGTCTCCGAAAGCAGACGGCGGACGATACCGCCCTTTTTCACGGCGATCTTCGCCCTGCTGTTTCCGATATCGATTCCGAGGCAGGTTTTCTCAGCCAATCCCGACTCCCCCTTCACAAATCTGAATCGTAACTGTTCTGAACAGTTACTCTGAATCATCCTGATTTCACATGATCAGCGATAAATACCAATTCACAAAATGCTCTCCCCACAGCAGGCTGATAAATGCTGCAATGGAGATGGCCGGCCCGAACGGGATCCTGCGTGCCTTCATGACTGCCGCGAACACCAGTCCGATAATGCAGGACAGGATCAGGGAAACGAATCCCTTTGCCAGTCCCAGGTACAGCCCGGTCATGAAATACAGTTTGATGTCTCCCCCGCCCATGCTCTCTTTCCCGAGCAGCCGGTCAAAGACCAGGGACAGAAGAAGCATGCCGCCTCCGATGGAAAACGCGCCGATCAGGCCGGCGGCCAGGTTCATCCCCCATACGGAAAAGGACATCCCCTGCCCTGCATCCAGCATCTCTACGGTCAAGCCTGCCAGGTTCAGCCTCCGGCCCGGGATCCAGGAAGTTGCCAGGTACCAGACGATTCCTGCCGCGATGAACCGGTCGGGGATCTCGTAGGTCTCAAGATCTACCAAAGACAGCACGAACAGGATGCAGAACAGGACAATGACCTGCAGGGTGCGCAGGGACAGGCCAAACCTTAAAAAGGATACCACAAACCCTGCGCCGCATACAACCTCAGTGACCAGACAGAGCGGGGAGATCTTCGCCCTGCAGTAGCGGCATTTCCCCCGGAGAAAAATGTAGCTGGCCACCGGAACCAGATCCGCCGCGCCAAGGGTATGCCCGCAGGACGGGCAATGGCTCCTTCCCTTCAGGACGCTTTCATGGTGGGCGAGGCGCCATGCCATGCAGTTCAGGAAGCTGCCAAACACTGCTCCGAGGATGAAAGCAAGAACAGCGAAATAGATTTGAATTCCCGTTGTCAGTTCCATATATTCCTTCTCTGCAGGCGCATGTTTTTCTGCGTCTATATCTCACTTCCAGATACAATCTGTCTGCCCCGTGGCGGATCCATGGCGGATCCTTACCCCGTCTCCGTCATATGCCCGCTCTCGCTCTCGATGTCTGCAGCCTTGTCCGTCCCGGCTGTCTCACCCTTTTCATAGATCAGGCTGGCGTCGATCTGCTTTTTCTGCGCCGTTGTCAGGCGTTCCCGCTCGCCGCTCGTCATGAGGCTGTAATCCTCCCCGGTCAGCCACGCGCCCTGCCAGCGGCTGTGGATGGTTCCGTCGGATTCGACGCTGACCGCGAGGATCTGGGGGCCGCCGTCTTCGCCCTTGTTCGGGATGCCGATCGCGCCGGTCTCATTGTTTTCATTTTCCGAGGCATAAGAACGGCCATAGCCGGGGATATCGACCTTTCCTTCAAAGGTTGACGCGTCCGTCACGGTCCGGTGGATGTCGTTGTAGTAATAGGTGACGCCCCCTGAGCGGATATCCAGGATATAGGTTTCCTTTGCCACGCGTTCTGCGGTGTCCACCGTGACTTCATCAAAGAGGCGCCTGGAGTTTCTCAGATGCTTCTGATACCCCAGATAGAAGATACTGAGGCAGACCGCAATGATCGCCGCGATCAGTACGACAAAGATCAGCGCGATCCCGCTCTTTGATCTGATCTTTTCTCTGCACTCCATCATGCGCTCCCCCTTACATCAGGTTGTACATCGTGAACATCGGCAGGTAGATCGCCAGGACGATGAATCCGGCAAATCCGGCGAGGAACACCATGATCGTCGGTTCCATCTTGGAGACCGCCTGCTGGGTGGCGTGATCCTGTTCATTGTAGTAGTAGTCCGCAATCGTCGTCAACGTGGCGTCGAGGGAACCGCTCTCTTCCCCGACCGAAACCATCTCCTTCAGGTTGTCGGGAAAATACTTGCTGTTTCTCATGCAGTCCCCAAGGCTCCGGCCTTCCTCGATCTTCGGGATCATCGCCGAGACCTCTTCCTGCAGGATGGCGTTGTCGAGGACCTTTCCTGTCACCTCCACCGCATGGTTGACGGTCAGGCCGGAGGAAAGCATCGTGGACATCGTATCCGCGAACTGCGCGGCTCCGGAGAAGATATTGATCTTGCCCAGGATCGGCAGCTTCAGAAGAAGCTTCCCCTGGACGAGCCTTCCCTTTTCCGTGCCGAAGTAAATCTTCATGCCGACCACCAGGGCGACGATCACGATGATCATAAGGATGTACCATTTCTGGAAGAAATGGGAGATATCGATCAGGATCTGCGTGATCATGGGCAGTTCCCCGCCCAGGTCTGCAAATGTGGCCGCCAGGGAAGGCACAACTTTGGCCATGATGACGATGACGACGACGACAGCGACAACCATGACGAAGATCGGGTAGCTCATGACTGACTTGATCTTCTGCTTGTTCTTGTATGCCTTCTCATAGTAGGTCTCGAGCTTGGTGAAGGAGGTCTCCAGGGTTCCGGACATCTCACCGGCGCGGACCGTTTCGATGAAAGTCAGAGGAAGCATCTTCCCGCCGTGGCGCTCCAGGGCTGCGGCGACCGAGCTGCCTTCCTCGACATCCTCAGCGCATTTTTCCAGAAGCTTCTTCAGGTTTTTATCCGCTGTCTGGTCCGCGACCATCTGCATGACGCGTCCGATCATCTGGCCGGACCTGAGCATGATGGCGAACTGGGAGCACATGACGGAAAGTGACTTGCCGTCGATCTTCTTCGAGCCCAGCTCAAGGCTGAGCAGGCCGCCCCCGGAGCCGGATTCCTTGACGGGGGAGATCTCCTTGATGACCGGGCATTTCTGGCGGATCCGCTGGACGGCGCTGAATTCGTCCGGGGCCTGCATCACGCCCCGCATCTCCACTCCATCCGGAGTCATTGCTTTATACTTGAATGTTGCCATAAAACCACATCCTCATCCTTGCGTCATACGGCTGAAAAACCTCAATCCATTTCTCTGCAGATCTGAAATAATCTGCTGCAGATCAGCGCATGCGGCCGCCGGGTCCTCCTCCGAAGCCGCCCCCGCCAAAGCCCATCTTTCTCTGGATGTATTCCTTGTCGGCGCAGTTGTCGAAGGCTGTCTCCGGCGTGATGATCCCCTTGCCCACCATGTCGATCAGGCAGTTGTCCATGGTCATGCTGCCTTCCTTGGCGGAGGACAGCAGGGAGGACTGCATCTGGGCATCCTTTCCTTCGCGGATCTGGGCGCGGATGGCACCGGTGACGACCATGACCTCGCAGGCTGCGGCGCGGCCCTTTCCGCTGGCACGTACCAGGAGCTGCTGGGACAGGATGGCCCGCAGGGTGGAGGCAAGCTCCACGCGGATCTGTGTCTGGCGTGCCTCCGGGAAGATGCCCACGATACGGTTGATGGAATCGACTGCGGAGTTCGTATGCAGCGTCGCAAAGACCAGGTGGCCGGTCTCAGCCGCTGTCAGGGCGGTCTCGATGGTCTCCAGGTCGCGCATTTCACCGATCAGGATAATATCCGGATCTTCACGCAAAACTGCCCTCAGGGCATTGCCAAAGCTATCGGTGTCCTTGCCGATCTCACGCTGGTTGATGGTGCACTTGTCCGGCTTGTAGATATACTCGATCGGGTCTTCGAGGGTGATGATGTGTTCCTTCCTCGTATGGTTGATCTCGTCAAGGATCGCGGCGAGGGTGGTGGACTTACCGGAACCGGTCTCGCCCGTGACAAGGACAATGCCCTTGTTGTAGGTCGGGAACTGGCTGACTGCCGGCGGCAGGCCAAGGTCTGAGATCTTCGGGATCTTGTTGCTCAGGATACGCAGAACCGCTGAGATATACCCCTGCTGCCGGAAAAGGTTGATACGGACACGCTCACCGGCAATGGTCCTGGCCAGGTCGAGTTCTCCGCTGCTGCGCACGACCGGATAAAGGTCGCCCGACAGATCCTTTGCGATCTGCTCGCAGTCCTCGGCGGTGAGGGGGGTGTCGGTCAGGTTCTCAAGCTGCCCGTCGATCCTTCCCTTGGGCGGAAGGCCCTTAACAATATGGATGTCGGATACACGCTTCGATGCCGCGAATTCCACGATACTGTCTACACTGATCTTCATAGATTTCTTGTTCTCCTTTTCGGGGGAAATGTTCAGTGCCTCCGGCTCTGAACTGTTGTCCGGCAAGCTTCCTTCCGCCTGACCGATTATTCAAGATTGACGACACGGGCGACCTCTTCCACCGTGGTGATGCCCTGCTCCACCAGCTCTTCCGCGTGATCGATCATGGGGACGTATTCCGTCTCGAGGGCGAGCGCCCTGAATTCCTGCTTGTCGCCTCCGCTGGTGATGCACTTACGCAGCTTGTCGTTCATGCTGAGGACCTCGAACACGCCGATCCTGCCGCGGTAGCCGCTGCCGAAGCAGAAGTCGCAGCCCTTCCCACGGTAGTACTTCATGCCCATCCTTGGGATGAGGCCTGACATCTCGAAGCTCTCAGGAGACGGGATGTATTCGGTCTTGCAGTTTTTACATATTCTCTTAACCAGTCTTTGGGAAATGATCCCGCGCACGCCGCCGGACACGAGGTAGGGTGCTACGCCCATGTCATGGAGACGGTCGATGGCGGATACGGCATCCTCTGTATGGATGGTGGTGATGACGAGGTGGCCGGTCATGGCAGCACGCATGGCGATGTCTGCGGTCTCGCCGTCACGGATCTCACCGACGCAGATGATGTCCGGGTCCTGTCTGAGGATGGCCCTCAGGCCGCTGGCAAAGGTCAGTCCGACTTTTTCATTGATCTGAACCTGGGTGGCGCCGTCGATGTTATACTCCACCGGGTCTTCCAGGGTGATCAGGTTGGTTGCTTCGCTGAGAAGCTCCTGCACAAGGGTATACATGGTGGAGGACTTACCGGATCCGGTGGGTCCCACGATCATGATGACGCCGCTGGTCAGTGCCAGGAGCCTGTCGAGCTTCCGGTTCTCCGCCTCCGGCATGCCGATCGCGGCGCGGTTGAGCATGCTGCGCTCGGAGCCGAGGATTCGGATAACGATCTTCTCCCCGTAAATGGTAGGCAGCGTGGATACACGCATGTCCACGTCAGTTCCCTTGACCCGCAGGACCGCACGTCCGTCCTGAGGAACCCTTCTCTCGACGATGTCAAGACGGCTCATGATCTTGATTCTGGAAATGACCGAGTCCATGATGTCGCGGGGCACGGTCAGGATCTTGTGCAGCGTTCCGTCGATCCTCATGCGGATGATCATGTCGCCCTTGGAGGGTTCAATATGGATATCGGATGCATGCTCAACGTGGGCGCGCTCGATGATGGAGTTGACCAGACGGATCGTCGGTCCGCTCTCTTCCTCGCTCTCCTGCACGTTGACTGCGTTGTTGATCTGGTCGTCGGTGATGCCGGCCTCTTCACGCATCTGCGCGATGGCTTCCGCCGCGCCTTCATTGCCATACAGGACGGAAATGGAGTGCTCCACGGCTGCCGTGGATGCGATCATCGGGATGATCCTCATCTTGGAAGCGTTCTGCGCATCCTCAAGTGCAAAGAAGTTCAGCGGGTCAGCCATGGCCAGGAACAGGTTGCCCTTGGCCACGCGCACCGGAACGATCAGGGACTTCTTCGCCAGTGCTTTCGGTACATAGCGGGACATCGTCGGATCGATATCCGTCTTGGACAGGTCGATATAGTCAATGCCAAGCTGCACGCGCAGCGTGTCGATCAGCTGCGCCTCGGTGATGAAACCATCCTCGATGAGCATCTCACCGAGTCTTTTATGCTTTTCCTTCTGATCTGCAAGGGCCTGCTGGAGCTGTTCCTCTGTGATCATGTTCAGCGATACCAGCATATCGCCCAGTCGCATGCTTTTCATGGGGTTACGTTCCTTCTTCAATGATCGTAACTGTTCAGAATCCGTTCTGAACAGTTACCAATAATCTTCATCATGCAGCCTGGCATCCTTTGGTCTATGCAGACTGCAAATATACTTGTTGATTATAGCACATGTTTGAGCGAGGTGTGAACGATTCCTGTATTGTTTTCACAAAATAGTCACCAACTGTTACCATTCATCACCCGGCCGACCAGTGAACAGTGCGGTCACCTCCGTCTTCTGCTCCGCCTCCTGCTGCCGCTGTGCTTCGTCCGGGCGGGAGCGGTGGCTTCTTTGTATTCGGAGCGGACGACGAGGAAGCGTTCCGCCA
>ODAI010696511.1_pt1 | contig 11191 bp, 9 predicted proteins | sample 1539321 | NCBI WGS metagenome assembly ODAI01 (sample SAMN02144231, study PRJEB22623) | gut metagenome | biome: sheep rumen | host: Ovis aries | place: New Zealand
CACCGTGGAGCAGGGCGACGTGATCAGCGATATTGCCGGCCCGCTGGGCAAGGCCACCGAGATGGAGGGCCTGAAGAAGGTCTGCGTGGTCGGCGGCGGCGTGGGCTGCGCCATTGCCTACCCCATTGCCAAGGAGATGCACGAGCGCGCCATCGAGGTCACCTACTACCTCCGCCGCTGGAAGCGCAAGCCCGCTGCATTAACCTGATATTATCCTTCATTTAACACCCTCCCCATTGCTTTTTCTCCTCATTGTGCTATAATACTTCATGGTCGTTTTGAGAGAGACATTTGTCAATCTTAAAAAAACAATCTGGGGCATTAGCACAGTTGGCTAGAACGAACAGTTCTTACTATCACCCCAACAGCTGGTAACCCAGATGAAACAGTTGGTAGATTCTGTACAAAAATCTAAGCCATAATTTGGGGCATTAGCACAGTTGGCTAGCGCGCTACATTCGCATTGTAGAGGTCACCGGTTCGAATCCGGTATGCTCCACCACCCAACAACGCTGATTTTGATACGAAATCAGCGTTGTTACTTTTTGGCTGAAAGCGCCCAGCCTATGGGCGTTCTACGCTTTGTTCCGTTTGGACAATGCTTGTATACCCAGGTCGAAAACAACATCTTGTAGCTAAAACGAGGTCAATGTTCAAACGCAGATGTCAGTAGTCAAACGCAAGAAGGCCCCTGCGTTTGAACATTGAATGCATTCGTGATCGATGACGTGGATGTATCCGATATCACCATTCCGGTCGGCAGGTGAAAGTTCCAGTGCAGGATGAAGGCTGATACACCGCTCAGTTCGCGGCTATGCCACCGGGAAACGAACAGCTATAGCAAAAAAGCGCATGCGAATAACCGGGAACATCGATCCGCCTTGTAGAAGGTTCGAGAGCGGCGTTCCCTGTTTTCCGTGAAGTACAGCTTTTTCCCCAAAATATGCCATGTGGCCTTTTATGATAATGTTAATTGTGATATTATGTAATTGTTATGAATGTTAAGCGCCGTTTTGCGCCGAAAGTGGGAGGAGTATGCGTGCGGAATACCGATCAGATTCAGGATGGCACTTCTTCCATACATGTACATGACATTCCGGAATGGTTGATGTCGGAAAGCAAGCACCTGTCATTTCGCCGCGGAGACTTTGTAATGCGCTGCCAGGATCCCATTTCCCACATCTTTCTGGTGCTGTCCGGCGCGCTAAGCATCATGTCTGCCGGGGAGAACGGCCAGGAGAGCGTGGTAGTGTCTCTGGGCAAGGGCTGCCTGCTGGGCGAGATGGAGGCGCTGGTGGGCAAGCGGCACAGCACCTACTCTGCGCGCTGCAGCGAGGACGCCGAGCTGGTGTCCTTCCCCGCCGAGGCCTTTGTGCGCTGGGCCCGGGAGGACGGCCGCGTGAGCTGGATACTGGCGCAGATGATGGCGGAAAAACTGTACAACGTCTCCCGGCAGTCCAGCACCATGACCAGCGCCCGGGGCATCGATCGCCTGATCGCCTGCCTGATCCAGGAGCGGGTGGGCCGGGTGCGGCATACGCGGCTGGAGTTGGCGGAGCGCTGCTCCGTGAGCCTGCGCACGATCAATCGCTGCGTACAGCGCCTTCACCTGGAGGGGCTCATCGACATCAACCGGGGAAAGATTACGATCTCTTCTGAACAGATGGACGCATTGAAAAGGATCAGCAAACTATAGACGGGAGGATGCGTATGTACAATGTGATTATGGACTGCGATCCGGGACATGACGACGCGATTGCGTTGATGCTCGCTTCAAGGGCGGACAACATCCGCATACTTGGCGTGACCACCGTGGCGGGCAACAGCTACATCGAAAATGTGACCCGGAACGCCAGGAAGGTTTTGGACTATGCCGGCGTGACAGATGTGGACGTATACCCCGGCGCCGCCAAGCCCATGCTGCACGAGCTGTACCGCCTGACCGGCGCGATCATCCACGGCGAGGATGGTCTGGGCGGCCCGGTGATTCCCGAGGCGGTAACCCCTGTAAAGCAGGAGGGTGCGGTGGAATTCATCATCCGCACGCTGCGTGAAAGCCGCGAAAAGGTCATACTGATCCCGACGGGGCCCCTGACCAACATCGCCACGGTGCTCATCCAGGCGCCGGATGTCAAGGAGAAGATCGACCGCATCATCATCATGGGCGGCGCCATCTACGATCCCGGCAACGTCACCAGCGCGGCGGAGTTCAACATCTATCAGGACCCCGAGGCGGCGCGCATCGTGTTCCAGAGCGGCTGCAACATCTACCTGAACACGCTGGATATCTCCATGAAGGCGGTGTTCTACGAGGAGGACAAGGAGCGCATCCGCGCCAGGGGTGGCAAGATCCCCAACTTTGTGGCGGAGCTGCTGGACTTCTTCGGCGCCACCCATGTAGAACACTTCGGTTTCTTCGCCTGCCCGATCCACGACGCGCTGTGCGTGGGCACGCTGATCGACGACACCATGATCGAATACCAGCGCACCTACGTGGACATCGCCACGGCGGAGGAACTCACCCGGGGCGAGACGGTGGCGGACCTGTGGAACGTGACCGGTCACGCGCCCAACTGCTACATTTCCACCAAGGTGAACCGCGAACGCTTCGTGGACATGATCACGGAGCATATGTGCAAGCCCTACATTTCCAAGGGCAGGCTGTAACCGGCTGTCGCGCCGTCCCATAGCGGCGTTAGCAATTATAGAATGGAGGTCTTGGTAATGAAGAAGTTTCTGTCCCTGCTGTTGATGGCCGCGCTGGTGCTTTCCATGTTTGCCATCGCGTCCGCGGAAGGCGATCCGCTGAAGATCATCTGCCTGCTGAACGGTACCCTTGGCGACAAGTCTTTCTTCGACTCCGCTGCCGCGGGCATCAAGCTGATCAACGACAATGTTGAAGGCGCCGAGGCGACCTACGTGGAAATGGGCTACGACCCGGCGGCGTGGGCCACCACGCTGGCGGACGTGTCTGACGGCGACTACGACATCATCATCGTGGGCACCTATCAGCTGCAGGACGCCCTGCAGGAAATCGCGCCCCAGTATCCCGACAACAAGTACATCATCTTCGATTCCAACGTGGACTATTCCGCCGGCGACTGCGACAACGTGTACTCTATCTCCTTCAAGCAGAACGAGGCGTCCTACCTGGCCGGCGCGCTGGCCGCCATGATGGCCGAGCAGGAGGGCAAGAACATCATCTCCGCCGTGGGCGCCATGGAGATTCCCGTCATCAACGACTTCATCGTGGGCTACATTCAGGGCGCGACCGACTACAACCCCGACATCAAGGTCATCACGTCCTACGTGGGCAACTTCAACGACACCGCCATCGCCAAGGAGCTGGCGGAGGTTCAGATCAACAGTGGCGCCTGTGTGTGCTTCAACGTGGCCTCCCAGGCAGGCCTGGGTATGCTGGAAGCGGCGGCTGAAAACGGCGTGTACGCCATCGGCGTGGACGCTGACCAGGCCGAGGCGCTGGCCGGCGACGGCAAGACCGACGTGGCGGAGCACATCGTATCCTCCGTGCTGAAGAACATCGACCAGGTGCTTCTGTACTCCGTGCAGCGTCACGTGGAAGGCACCCTGCCCTACGGCACCGAGGAACCTCTCGGCATGGTGGAGAACGCCGTGGGCCTGGCCGACAACGAGACCTACTACCGCGCCATGACCTCCGAGGATATGCGCGCGAAGATCGATGAGCTGACCGCGAAGATCAACGCCGGTGAAATCGACGTGTTGTCCGCATTCGACGCGGACTTTGACGCCGCGGGCTACATCGCCTCTGTCGCGCCGTAACGAACCAACCCGGGAAGGCCGCGGCCTTCCCGACACACTGTTGACCCGCAAGGGGCATGGGGAGGCCCGCAGGCCTCCCCATCGTCAATCCGGACTCCGCGTGTTGCAGCGACGAAAGATCCGCCGGCGAAGCAAACGCCAATCCGACCACATCAGAAAGGATGCAGATTATGTCCTTGCTGGAACTCAAGGGGATTTGCAAGGTCTACGGCAACGGTATTTACGCGAACAGAAACGTGAGTTTCTCCGTGAACGAGGGGGAAATCCATGCGCTGGTGGGCGAAAACGGCGCGGGCAAGAGTACCCTGATGAAGATCATCTACGGCATGGAACATCCGGACATGGGCGAAATACTGATCAAGGGCCAGAAAGTGACCTTCAACTCCCCGCAGGACGCCATGGCGCAGTCCATTGGCATGGTGCACCAGCACTTCATGCTGGTGGAATCCCTTTCCATTACAGAGAATGTCGTGCTGGGCTATGAACCTTCCAGGCTCGGCTTTATTGATAAATCGGAAGCCCGGAAAAGAGTGCTTGAAATCATGAAGTTGTTCGACCTGGATATCGACCCCGATACCCGGGTGAGCGACCTTTCGGTGGGGCTCAAGCAAAAGGTGGAGATCATCAAGGCCATGTACCGCGGGGCGAAAATACTGATTCTGGACGAGCCCACCGCGGTGCTGACGCCCCAGGAGACCACGGAGCTGTTCGCAAAGCTCAAGCAGCTGCGGGGCATCGGCTATACGGTGATATTCATCTCCCACAAGCTGCGGGAGGTCATGGAGCTGTGCGACCGGGTCAGCGTGATGCGCCGGGGCGAGCTCATCGCCACCATGAACATCGCCGACGTCACCCAGCAGGAGATCTCCTCCATGATGGTGGGCGCGAACTACACAGACCAGCTGGACAAGGCCCCGCCGACGCCGGGACAGGTGCAGCTGGCCATACGGAACGTGTCCTGCAAGGACCGGTTCGGCAAGCGCGTGGTGGACGACGTGTCCCTGTCCGTTCGGTCCGGGGAGATCCTGGGCATCGCCGGCGTGGAGGGCAACGGCCAGAACGAACTGGTGGAGATGATATTCGGCCTGCGGTCCAGCGCCACGGGCAGCGTCACCATACTGGGCCGGGACGCCTCGAAGCTGTCCATACGCAACCTGCGGGACATGGGCGTCGCGTACATCCCTGCGGACCGCATGACGCTGGGTCTGGCCACCACCATGAGCATTGAGGACAACATCATCGCCTCCCGCCTGGGCGAAAGGCGGCTGTACGCGGGCCGCCTGCTCAGCGGGCGCAGGATACGCAGACTCTCCACCGACCGGGTGGCGGAATTCCTGATCAAGTGCGATTCCCCCCAGACCGAGGTGGAGATGCTCTCCGGCGGCAACATGCAGAAGGTGGTGGCCGCCAGGGAGTTCAACGAGGGCGTGAAGCTGTTCATCGTCGAACAGCCCTCCAGGGGCATCGACGTGGGCGCGGCGAAGTTCTTGCACGAAAAGCTGGTGGAGATGCGCAACGCAGGCTGCGCGATACTGCTGGTCTCCGCTGACCTGGACGAGCTGTTCAAGCTGTCCGACAGCGCCATCGTGATGTACGAAGGCCGGATCAGCGCCTATTTCCCGGATGTCTCCAGGATCGGCGAAAACGAAATCGGCCAATACATGCTGGGCGTCAAGCGCCAGACCGAAGCGGAGATAAGGGGTGTGTGCCATGAGTAGTGAAAAGACGGGCAAGGACAGGCTGTTCAGCTTTCTGTTTGTCCGGCACCGCACAGCGACCCTCAACGCGGTGACGACGGCGCTGGCCATCATCATCGCCCTGGTTCTGGCCCTGGTGCTGATCTTCGCGGTGAGCGCCCAGCCCGGCAATGCCATCTATCAATTCCTGCTGGGGCCCTTCGCCTCCAGGCGGCAGATGGGCAACATCCTCACCACCGCCGCCACCATCAGCTATACCGGCGTGGCGGTGTGCATCATGTTCCAGGCCTCCATGTTCAACATGGCGGCGGAAGGCGCCAACTTCCTGGGCGCCATGGCGGGTGCCATTGTGGCGACATCGATGAACCTGTCCCCGGTGTTGTGCATCGCGGTGCCCATGCTGGCGGGCATGCTGGTGGGCGCGGTCATCGGCTTCATCCCCGGCCTTTTGCGGGCCAAACTGAACGCCAACGAAATGGTGTCGTCGCTGATGATGAACTACGCGCTGTTGTACCTGGGCCTGTACGTTTTGAAGAACTTCTTCATCGACAAGACCGCCGGCCAGGTGGCCACGGCCAAGCTGCCCAAGGCCAGCCAACTGTCCATCATCATTCCAAAGACGGGCGTGCACACCGGCGTGCTGCTGGTCATCGTCGTCATCATACTGGCGTACATCTTCCTGTACAAGACCCGGGCGGGTTACGGTCTGCGCATCTACGGCCAGAACAGCGAATTTGCCCGCTACGCCGGTATCAGCGTCGGTGGCGTGATCGTTTCCTCCCAGGTGCTGGGCGGCGCGGTGGCGGGCCTGGGCGGCGCGGTGGAAGTCATGGGCATGTACCAGCGCTTCCAGTGGACGGCGCTGCCGGGCTACGGCTGGGACGGCATCATCATCGCCATATTGGCACGCAACAAGCCCCAGTTCGTGCCGCTGGCCGCCCTGTTCATCGCCTACCTGCGCACCGGCGCGAACTGCATGAACACCTACGCGGACGTGCCCAAGGAACTGATCACCGTGATACAGGCCATCATGATGATACTGGTCACGGCGGCGGCGCTGACGGGAAGGCTGAAGCAAAGGATTGCGATCAAGGAGGCGCTTGGCAATGTCAAATAGCTTTATCACCTCCATATTCAACATCATCACTTCGACCACCTTCCTGTACTCCGTGCTGCGGCTGACCACCCCCATCCTGCTGGCCACCATGGCGGCGCTGGTTTCCGACAGGGCCGGTGTGACCAACATCAGCATCGAAGGCGCGATGCTGTTCGCCGCGCTGATGGGCGTGGTCGGCAGCACCTACACCCAGAGCTGCTGGCTGGGCCTGCTGACGGCGATCCTTTCGGGCATGCTGTTTTCAGCGCTGCTGGCGTTCTTCCACCTGCTGCTGCGCACAAACCTGGTGCTGACGTGCATCGCGCTGAACAGCTTTTCCAGCGGCCTGACGATCTTCATACTGTTCATGCTCACCGGCGACCGGGGCGTTTCCACTGCCTTGCGCTCGGTGGACCTTCCCAAGGTGGCCATTCCGCTGATCGAGAAGATCCCCTTCGTGGGCGAGGTGCTCTCCGGGCAGAACATACTCACCTACCTGGCGCTTGTCGTGGTGGTGTTGGTGGCGGTGCTGCTGTACAAGACCAAGCTGGGCACCTATATCCGCGCAGTGGGCGAAAACCCGAAGGCCATCGAGACGGCGGGCTTCCCCGCCCGCCGCATCCGCCTGTACGCGCTGCTGATCTCCGGCGCCATCGCGGGCATGGGCGGCGCATTCATGTCCATGGCCTATGTCTCCGGCTTCACCAAGGACATGGTGTCTGGCAGGGGCTTCATCGCCTTGGCCGCGGAGGCCATGGGCCGGGGCCGCCCGCTGCTGTCCACGCTGGCGGCGTTCCTGTTCGGCTTTACCGACTCCTTGGCCAACAACCTGCAGGTGGTGGGCCTGTCCAGCGACCTAGCGAGAATGGTGCCCTACGTCATCACGATCATCGCCCTGTCGCTGTACGCCTGGCGCACGGTGAAACCCGGGAGAAAGCAGCGCCGGTGAACCGTATAACTCAATGCTGAAGCGTTGGCTGATTCATTCAGAATTCATTATGGAAAGGTTGTTATTCTTATGAAGATGATCAAGGACAAGCAACTGTTGATGGCGGCGGACTTTGCCGGGTATCCCCTGAAGGAGGCCATCAAGGAATATTTGGAGAGCAAGGGCTGGACCATCACCGACATCGGCGTGAAGGCCGATTCCGATCCGGATGACACCGAGCTGATGTTCCACCGCATCGGCCTGCGGGTGGGCGCCATGATCACCGAAAAGGAATTTGAGCGCGCCATGATCTTCTGCGGCACGGGCATGGGCATCCACATCGCAGCCAGCAAGTGCCCCGGCGTCCATGCGGGCGTGGTGGAATCCGTTCCCGCCGCCTTCCGCGCGATCACCGGCAACGGCGTGAACGTGCTGGCCATGGGCGCGTTCTACGTCACCCCGGAGCTGGGCAAGCAGTGCGCGGACGCCTACCTGTACAACGACTTCGGCAGCGGCTGGGAGTGGTGGCCGGACTTCAAGGAGTTCCACCAGATCGCCATCGACGAGCTCAACGCCTTCGACTACGAGACCTACAAGGCCAACGGCTTCAAGGTCAAGCACCTGGGCGACTGCCACTGCGAGCTGTACGATCGCCCGGAGGGCTTCTCCTCCGTGCCGCTGATGTGCAAGCGGGAATCCTGATGCTGCTGATATCACTGTCGGGGCCATCCGTTGGGATGGCCCCGACATGTATCGTTGAAAGACAGTATTGTACACCGACCTGCCAAAACACAACGCATACTTGCTTCCGGTGAGTTCGATGAACGCGCCGGTCCTGGTCAGGAAGAATACATCCGAAATCAGCTGAAGGAAGATAAGGAGTACGAACAGCTGACGATGAAAGAGTTATTTGACCCGTTTACGGGTGAGCCGGTAATGAGGGACAAAAAAGTAAGCCCGAACAGGGCAGTCGATAGAAGAAGACACTCATAAGTGTCGCTTTAGCGGCTGCCCGTGAACTGGCTTGCGGTTGGCGGACTTTAGGAGAGCGTGAGCGCAGCCGGTCTTATGCCCTTATAAGGCTTAATCAAACCACGGGCTAAGCCGGTGGTCATGATTGCCTGAAAGTGCCCGGCCTATGGGTGTTCAACGATTTGTCCCGTTTGGACGTTGCTGGTATGCCCACGTCAAAAACAGTCTCTTGAAGCAAATATGAGTTCAATGGTCAAACGCAGGGGTCAATAGTCAAACGCAAGAAGGCCCCTGCGTTTGACTATTGACCCCTGCGTTTGGATATAGCCGCCTTGCGTTTGGCCATTGAATCCCGCGCTTGAACAATAAGAAATTGCTATAAAAAAAGCGGCGACATGCCGCTTTTGGTTATGATCGCCTTGATGCGTAGAAACATACTCTGGAACAGTATTTTGCCTCTTTGTACGATGTGAACCTCTTCCCGCAAACCGCGCATACAAAGGCGGTGAGCTGTTTGCCTTGAAGCTCTCCCTGATGATTATACCACCAGTCATTGCGACATTTGTCAGAACAGAATCGCTGGGTCTTCCGCGCATCTTTCGGCAACACCTTTTTGCACTGTTCACACCTCCTGACATCTTTATGCTTCTGCCGATGCACGGACTTCACGTCCGGGTGGAAGTTGATGGGCATCACCCGCGACTGATCAAGACCGTTTGCAAATACCCACAGGCCCAGGCCGTTCTTGCCGAACCAGCTGCGAAGGATCTCCGGCTCCGTGTGCGCCAGGTCGCCGATGGTGTTCACGCCATACTTCGCCAGCTTCCTGGTGGTGGCGCGGCCCACGTACAGGATCTCCGAGGCGGGCAACGGCCACACCCGCTCACGCCAGTTCTGGTCATCGAGCACGGTGATGGCGTCCGGCTTCTTCATGTCGCTCCCCAGCTTCGCAAAAATCTTGTTGAAGGAAACGCCCACCGACACGGTGATGCCCAGCTCAGTCTTGACCGCCATGCGGATTTCATCCGCGATGCGCTCCGCCTCGAGGAAGCTGTTGCAGATCGGCGTAATGTCGATCCAGCACTCGTCCATCCCGAAGGATTCGACCTCATTGGAATACCGCAGGTAGATGTTGCGGAGCAGCGCGGAAAACTTGCAGTATTGCTCGTACTGGGGCGGGACCACGATCAGGCCGGGACACGTCTCCCTGGCCTCCCAGTTCGCCTGCCCTGTCTTTACACCGGCCTTTTTCGCCAGCTCGCTCTTGGCCAGGACGATGCCGTGCCGGTTCTCCACCGAGCCGCATACCGCGACGGCCTTGCCTCGAAGCGAAGGATTCAACAGCATCTCTACAGAGGCGTAGAAGCTGTTGGCGTCGCTGTGTAATATGAAGCGTTCCATCTGCGTTGGCCTCCTTATGAAAGTTTCGTGTGGATTTCATAATCGAACATCAGTTTAAATTTTTCGTGAAGTCTTCAAAGCCCTTGACAACATACGAAAGATTTACTATCATTTTAGACGAAAGATGCGTGCTGTGCTGTAGATTATAGCCGCAACCGTCCCTGCTGTCAAGACGAAAGATGCGCGGTTGCGACTGGTCCTGTCCGATGGTGTGCATGCACCAGACGAACGAAGCAACGAGGTGAGGAGGAGTACCATGAAATTCGGAGAGAAGTTGAAGGCGCTGCGGTTGGAGAGGAATCTCTCACAGAAGGCCCTTGCTGACCTGTCGGGAATCACCGTCCGAACAATACAGAATTATGAAACGACCGACATGCTGCCCAAGAGGCGCGATACCTACGACATGCTTGCCAGGGCCCTGGGGGTGGATGTGGTAGAGCTTTTGAACGAGGACGAGGAATTCATCCTGAATGCCGGAGAGCAGTATGGCTCCCGTGGCGAGCGACAGGCGCGTGCGATACTGGACCAGGTTGGCGCATTGTATGCTGGTGGCGATCTTTCCGAAGAGGACATGGACGCCTTCAACCGGGCGCTGCAGGAAGCCTACTGGGAAGCGAAGGCCATCAACCAGAAGTTCACGCCCAAGAAGTACAGGAAGCCCAAAGCCGAGTAGCCAGGATGACCGAAAGTTCTTGCGAGGCAAAGTCCAATCGAAGGTAAAAAATGGGACACGATTTCAATTTTGCCCAACCGGTACGTTTTTTCGGACACGTCCTGATGTATAATGATAATCGGTAAAGAGGGGGCTGGGAAACCTGATGATATACAAGCGAGGTGATTCTGATGACCAGAGGTGACGCTTTTAAGCTGCCGAGGAAGCTGGTGCGCAAGTACAAAACCTGCGACCCTTTCGAGCTGGCGAGAAGGATGGGCATGATCATCAAGTTCTGTTCTGATTTCGTCAAGCAGCGCGGAGCTTCAGCGATTGTCCTGGGCAACCGGGTAATCTTCATCAACTCCAACCTGTCAGAGCAGATGCAGCGGATGGTATGTGCCCATGAGTTGGGGCATCTCCTGCTTCACAGGGCCTGCTACGGCAAGGAAGCGTGGGTACTTAATCACGAGCTTTTTGATATACGCGATGAACTGGAATACGAGGCGAATGTGTTTGCCGCGAACCTGCTGATCGACGACGCTGAGATGTTCGACTTCCTGGAGGAAGGTTACAATGTCGTGGCTACTGCCAGCGGCCTCGGTGTCAACGTCAATCTCCTGATGCTGAAGCTGATCGAGATG
>ODAI010754145.1_pt1 | contig 11191 bp, 24 predicted proteins | sample 1539321 | NCBI WGS metagenome assembly ODAI01 (sample SAMN02144231, study PRJEB22623) | gut metagenome | biome: sheep rumen | host: Ovis aries | place: New Zealand
CCGGCAAAGAGTATTAACTTCGTTTACGGTATCTTTAAATACAGCGAGCTGCCTGCTCGATGTACTATTGTGTGATTTATATTTGAAATTTGAAAGGAGAAAGCAATGGTTGTGAAAATTTGTGACAGATGCGGGAAAATGATAAAGAAAAACTATCCGACGCTTGACAGAGTTTATAATGAGGAAAATTCGGCGAAGATCCTTAAGGAGTATGATTTGTGCGATGAGTGTTGGGCATCATTCTACAGATGGGTGAGCAACGTTCCTGAGAATCGTGACACGAATACTGTTAATGAAGAAGATTCAGAGAAAATCGATGAACTGGAGCTATCAGTTCGTGCTTACGATGCTCTCTATCGCGCCGGGATTAAAACTATTGACGACTTATGCAAGCTTACGGAAACAGAGCTTAGAAAAATCAAGAATATTGGCAAGGTGTCAGCCGAGGAAGTCATTACTGCACTTACTGAAAAAGGAAGACATTTGTTTGTTGAGGAGGATAGAGAAGATGAAAATTGACGACGAATCCGTTTGGCGGCTGTGTAACTCATTAAACGCTATCTCCGGATTGTGGCCTGAATTGCCGCATGTAAGACTCCATATTCTGAAAGCGCAGGAGATGATTACTGTTCTTTACGAAGAGAATAAGAAGCTGAAAAGGAAATACAATAACCAGGGGGTTCAGTTCTATGAGTCATTAGGTGAAAAGATATTTGTTGAAGGCAGCGATCCACCGGGTGATCCGTGGGTTTATCGTACAGTCGAGGGTCTAAACGCCATAAGACAAACATTGGATGAAAAACAAAGTGAACAGATTTGGCGAGCTCAGGAATTGATATGGGAACTCTATAAAGAGAGCCAGAAATTGAAAGGAGAAGATAATAACCCCGGAAGATGGTTATGGGTTCCATACGATTCTTCCAATCCTGAACTCGGTTTCTTCACTTGTTCAAATTGCGGGTTCCAACCGGCTCATTTCAATTTAGCAAAACATCATCTGAAGTATTGCCCGGATTGTGGGAAGAAAATGGAGGTAAAGTAATGGATACCGTTATTAAAATGATTGATATTCTGCAGATGGTCATTCTGAAGACAGATATCGGGCACGCCGGAAAAGATGTACAGGTTGTGATTCCTATGCTTCGGAAATCGACCAAGAGATCGAACGTCGAGGTTGACTGGGGTTATTTGGAGCCTGTAAAAGATGGCAACGATACGGTAGTTGAATTTGCCGGTGTAAGATACCACATTTGGGACGACTTTCATGACTATAATGGCAGGTACAATAACAAGGAAGATATTACAGAGCATCTTAACAAATATCAGTCGTGTTTTTACGAGAAAAACGAGAAAACCATCGACGGCTATCATCACTTTGAATGTACCGTTCACTGGAAAGCAATGGAGGTGTAATGTGCAGATGACCAAAATCGGAATTGAGCATATCGCAAACGAAATTCGTCACCGCATCGTTGAGCCTCCATACGACATGAGTATCGAGGTTCTGCAGGCGTGGCTTAACGGTTATGCCACATGTCAGAATGATATTCTGGAAATGATCGGTAATTATATGGAGGATGAGCAAAGATGAAAATAACGTCAGTGACCTGTGACAGGTGTGGAAAACGTATTCCACAATTTGGAGAACAAGGTTACGAATCTTTCGGAACATTTATGCAGCACAGATTTAATGGTGTTCCAAAACGTGTGGCTTTCATAAAAAGTATGGAGCAGAATACTGTGTGGATGCATTTGGACCCTTGCCCTGATGAACTCGATTTATGTAATGAGTGCAGGCTCAGTCTATATATTTGGGTCAAGGAGGGACAGCGTGATTAGTAAAGGATTCATGTACGTCAGAGATCCAGATGAAACGGACCATACTAAAAGAATCGGTCTGAACGGAAAAATGATATTTGAAATCCTTGATGACAACTATCATATTGATCTTATGGCTGCTGACAAGCATACTGATACGATTGTTATAGTGCTTAAGCGGAAGGAGGAAAAAGCATGATTACGCCGGCTGAGTTTGAAGATAAGATGAAAGACATCGAATACCGACTGAAAAACCGTGTCGATGACTATTATGAAGAGGATGCCCATATTGATGCGGACGCAGTAATGTGCAAAGTTCTCAAAGACCTCGGCTATACGAAAGGAGTTGAGATATTTGAGCGAATGCACAAATGGTATGCTTAAACCTTGCCCTTTTTGTGGGAGAGATGTGACAATCAGATGGAACGGATATTACCAGGCGCCTATTATCCGCCATGTCGGTAAAGCAAGGTTCTGTCTGATGGATCACAAAGTGTATTACGGTTATCAGGTAGAAGATATTGAGAAGTTGTGGAATGAAAGAGAGGGTGAAACTAATGGCTGATAAAATTGTTTACTATAACGAATATTGCAAATCATGCAAGCATAAAAACCTTCCGGAAACGGAAGAACCTTGCGATACCTGTCTGGAGAACCCGGTTAACGAGGATTCCCACAGACCTGTTATGTGGGAGGAAGGAAAGAAGGTTAAAAGAGAATGAAAGATGTTCTGCATATAATCATCGGTTTTATTGCAGGACATCTATTATATTACGGGATTGAGGAACGAGATGCTAGAGAGCTTATCATTGGGTTGATTCTCGCAATAGCCTGTATAGCAGATGCACTGTTATTGTTGTAAGGAATAATAAAAGGAGAAAACATGGAAAAGGAGACTAAATGAAGGTACAAGACTACTTACCTTACTTTACTTGCGCGGGAGTTGTCGGGGTCGCGGTACTTTCAGGAAATTGCACTCTTAAAGCCGAAAAAATCCTCAGGGAGAAAAATCTGGAAGATGCCCCGATTCAGGACAAGGCTAAAGAAACCTGGAAGTATTATATTCCGGTTGTGGCAGCATGTGGACTGACTATTGCAAGTGTCATCGCTACGAAACGTCTTAACGCTAAAGAGCTTGCTACTGTTACTGCAGCCTGTGGATATTTAGCCCAGAAAGGTTCTGCTGTAACGAGAGAAATTATCGACAGAACCAATAACGAAGTCGCAGCTGATGTGATTAAGGATGCCAAGATAGAGTACACTGGCCAGACAATCGAAGATACCGGTAATGGAAAGCTTCTCTGTATCGAAGGATATTCAGGGAGGCTTTTCTGGTCTTCTGAGGAAGCTGTGAGAGATGCTGTTAAGCGGTTTAACGAATTGTATGCTCGGGATAAGTACGTCTGCCTTAATGACTTTTACGAGCTTTTAGGTATCGAGACATCTCACTTTGGGCATCAGTATGGTTGGGCTTATGGTTCTGATTTTTATGATGAAGAGCCGCTTGACATCCAGGTAGAGGTTGTTCCTGATAAAGAGCGAAACTGCAATGTCTGCTGTATTGATATTTACACATATCCAATGGAATGCTGGCAGGAGGTGTGATGAGAAAAGACTGGGCAGAAGTGATTATTCTGCTGAAACGCGAAATCAGAAGCCAGCTGATCGACGGAAAGCTTACGATTAAGGATCCGCCGTGCATGGCATATGGCATTGATATTGAGTTCACGTTCGGCGATAACCGCTTCGTGTACTTTATGAGCGAAAATCTGATAAACAGGATTAAGGACGACCCGGAGTATGGCAAGAAGTTCGCCAAGCATTATATTTCGCTGCTTATCGAACACCTTAAAAAGAAGAGGGTCGATCCTTGGAGATTCGCAAGAAAAACATGAGATGTAATAGAGAGCTGATGCAGAGTTTGCATTGGTTCTCTTTTTGTAATGAAAGGAGAGAAACATGAGAATTGACAAACTTATTACTATTGGAATTCTGGCGGCAACAGCACTGGTGACCTGTGTGTGCGTTAAGCGAACTGAAGAAACGGTAAAAGAAAGACATCGAGAACTGAACATGATTGACCCGCATGAGGAAACCTCGATCACTCTGGAAAACGAGGAACTTTCTACAGATGAACGAGTCAAGGCTAAGACAATTCTTGATGCTAAGAAAAATGATATTTATCAGGCTTGCACCAAGACAGATCTTCAAAAGGCCGTTCGTGAATACTGGGACTGCCGGAGTTACTTCGATAACAAAGAATCCGTAACATACAAGGATACTTTGCGTGCGTTTATCGCTTATGAATATGGTAAGCTTGAACGCCGTGAAAGGTTGCGGCAGGAAGCCGTGCAGAAAGAGATCGCAAGCGCTGGGAAACCGGAGCTTAAGATAGTTAACAATGTAACCAAAAGCGACGAAGCAAAGGAAACAAACTGAAAGGAGAGTAACTAATGAACATGCTTAAGAAAATTGCGACGACGGTAATGTTGTTTGGAAAGGAGAACGCGCCGACAATCTGTGCTGTAGGCTCTGGCGTATGCACTGTATTAGCCGTTGTAGAGGGCTCTAAGGCGGCTCTTACGGCTTCTAAGATTGTTGAGGCACACAGAGACGGGTTAGAGTCTGAAGATCAGGCTGAGAGGCGTGAGGAGACTCTGGCAGTGGTTAAGGAGGCTGCTCCGGTGTACGCAAAGACCGCAATATTTACTGGCGGAAGCATCGCTCTGGCTCTTATGTCAAATCACATGCATCTTAAGAAGGAAGCAGCTCTCATCGCAGCGGCAAATCTGACTGAGATGGCGTATAAGAATTACGCAGATAAGGTCAAGGAAATTGCCGGGGAGGATGTTGAGGAAAAGGTTAAGGAAGCCGTGAGAGAAGATACAGTAAATGATCTTCCTGTTGGCTCGGATCCTATCGACACTTTCGTCAATACCGGTAAAGGAGAGGATGCGGTAATCGATGTCTGGACCGGAAGAAAGTTCAGATCGTCTGCAATTGCTATCAGAGAAGCGATTGTTAACCTTAATTACAGGATGCAATCGGAGATGACGGTGACATTAAACGATTTATATTCCGAACTTGGTCTTGATTCCATTGGAGCTGGCGAAGTTATGGGCTGGAGAGCTGAAGATGGCCCGATTGAGGTGAGCTTTAAGTCGATTATGCGTGATAATGAGCCGTATATCGTGCTCGATTACTACGTTAGACCCAGAGTTGTAGCTTATGGGCGGTATTGATGCTTGTTAATTCGCAGACTAAAGGCTCTTCGAGCTATTTCAGCTCACTTAATTCGCAAAAAATACATTACCTATAATAGGAGATAATCCTGAAATCTTATTGAAAATTTTATTTTATGAAAGGAGAACACTTATGTTCAACAAGAAAAATGAAAACAAGAAGGTAAAGGTATCTTACAAAGAGGGAGAGAAGATCTACCGCGAAAGATTTGACGAGGAAACTGGTGAGGTTATTCGCGAGGAAATCGAACTTCCTGGTAAGAAGGAAGAAAAGACCGAAGACGAGAAGTCTGAGAAGAAGTCTGTATTTAGCAAGATTTCGACACCGGTAAAGGTTGTTGGTGCTATTGGCATCGCAGCCGTTGCTGGAGCCGTAATCGGAGCTAAGGCAGCTGCTTCGAAGGACAACAAGTCCGAGTCGGTTCCGACTGAGAACCAGGGATTCGAGGACAACGCTGAGTAATTATATTAGGAACTCATCGATCTGAGGGGGTGGTTTTCACCCTCTCTCTTTTTTGCCAACAAAAGGAGCCATGTGAACCTGTTTTGCAGGTGAACTGGTGCCGACTTATAAGGAGGTTAATATTGCGATGAACGAAAGAATTAGAAAACAGTATGAGGCGGCTATCCATGCGGTGTCGAATATGGTGTGCATGGGAGGTGCAAGAAAGGCTGCGAGAAATCTTGCAGGTGGAAAGGCAGGATTTGTGATCGACACGCTGTCCACTGCAGCATCTATTGTGGCAGGAACTGGTCTTGGAAACATGATTTCTGACATGATATTTGAGAAGGAAGATGACGGAACAGTAGAAGTAGAGTTTGTATTGGAGGATGATGAATCATGAACATTAAAAGATATTTTGCAACCTTAGGCTTAGCTACGGCACTTACTATTGGTGCAGCAGGTAATGTATATGCAGAGCCGGCTGTGGCTACAGCGAGTGACTTGGGTCCGGTGGATATGGTGGATCCTAACGAATTATATTTACTGGCACATCTTCTGTGCGGAGAGGTCCAGACAGGATCCTGGGAGACTCAGATTGCTGTAGGCTCGGTGGTATTAAACCGTGTAGCAGACCGGTCTTATCCGGATACTCTGCGGGGTGTCATTTACCAGAGAGGCCAGTATGCGTGTACCTGGGATGGTAACTTCGACAGAACCCCCACTGAGAGAAACTGGGCAGTTGCAAGATATCTTCTTGAGAATGGTTCACAGATTCCTGCAAATGTTGTGTATCAGGCACAGTTCAGACAGGGCCATGGTGTGTATGGCAAATTCGGCAGAGAGATATTGTGCTATAAGTAATTGGAAGGAGAAGCGGTGTGAATAGAGAGCATAAGAAGCCAATTGTCAAGTCGACAAAGGTAAAGAAGGAACCAGTAGGTCGTAAGCTTCTGGGGATGTTCTTTACGTCCGACTTTGATTCAGTAAAGAAATGGGTTATTGAGGATAAGATTATTCCCGGAGCAAAGAACCTGTTTCTGGATACACTTTCGATGATGCTTACCGGAGACAGTCGTTACAGATCGTCCTCATCCAGAACCAACTATAACAAGATTATGGTTGGGACAAGAGATGAAAGAAGCGACAGAGTTGAGGTAAGGCGCAGATCGAGAAACGATTACAGAGATATTGTCTTTGAAAGCATTGAAGATGCCATGGATGTTGTGGACGCACTGAAAGGAGACCTTGAACGGTTTGACAGAGGTGTGTCCATTCTTGATCTGGCAGATTATGCGGACAGGGCAAACATGTTTAACGACACTGATGACAACTATGGATGGAGAGAGCTTCCGAATCCGACGAGAGATTATATTATTCAGACATCTCAGGGTTATGAGCTCAGGCTTCCTCCGGTTGTGGTGCTTCCGAGGTGATTGCAGATGTACGAAGATAAGACTATTGAAGAACGAATGAAAGAGTTAAGGATTAAGCTTAACCCTCCTGAGCCGCCTATTGAAGAAAAGGTTGTACTTAAGGGAGAAGAGCTTAGAAACGAATTATATTCTGAGAATGCAGAGACCAAACTTGCAGAAGATCTGGTTAATCATCCGGAACATTATAAGGCCAAGAATGGTCTTGAGGCTATCGATATGATAGCAGCGTTTACTGATGGTCTTCAGGGTATGGAAGCTGTTTGTACGGCTAATGCTCTGAAATACTTATGCAGATGGCATAAGAAGAATGGTGTTGAAGACCTGAAGAAAGCTAAATGGTATATCGAGTATCTTATTAACATGAAAGGGGACAATGAATAATATGTTTGGATTCTTAACAACAATTAAAGAAACAGCGCAGAATAAACTTGGAACAGTGTCGTTTAAGGCTATTCAGAAGAAACCGGAGATTGCTCTGGGTTTTGGACTTATTTGTGGGGCAGCAGCTCTTGTATGTGTAGGCAAGGAAACACTTTCTGCTCAGGAGATTGTAAAAGAGCATAAGGAAAAGCTTGATACTATCCATGAGGCAGCAGAGATTGCTGATGAGAAGGAGTATACCGATAAGGAGCTTGGAAAGGATCTGGCTGTAACTTATGCAGGTACTGGTCTTAAGCTTGTAAAGAACTATCTTCCGGCAATCGGATTTACAGCAGCTTCGGTAGGTTGCATTCTGTACAGTCACAATCTGATGGTTGGAAGAAACCTTGCTCTGGCATCTGCTTATGCTGCAGTTGATGAGTCGTTTAAGTCTTACAGAAAGGGTGTAAGAGAGGAGCTTGGCGAGGATATTGACCGTCACTTCCGGTTTGGTACAAAGACTGAGGAGGTTGAGAAGGTTATCGTTGATAAGAAGGGCAAGGAAAAGACTGTAAAGACTGAGGTTGAGAGACCGACACGTATGTCTGAGTATTCCAAGTTCTTTGATTCTGCCAATAACAACTGGAGTGAGAACCCGGAGTACAATTTATATTTCTTAAGAAGAGTTGAGCAGATTATGACCGATAAGCTTCGGGCTAAAGGCTACCTCTTCCTTAATGAAGTGTATCAGGCTCTTGATATTCCGGAAACATTAGCTGGTCAGACTGTTGGCTGGATCTTTGACGCAAAGCATCCCGAGAACAACTATGTGGACTTTGGTCTTTATAACAAGAATTCCGAGGCTAACAGAAGGTTTATTAATGGGTATGAGGACTCAATTCTTCTGGACTTTAATGTCTATGGCGATATTCTTCATGCCGGTAAGCTTAACCTTGGAGCGGTCTGAAGGATAGGGCTCGATGGATACGGGTCCGGAACTGAACAGGATTTGTTTGATTACCCATGGCTTTTTACGGGGAGTTCGTCGTAAGACGGGCTTCCTGGTTATTTGCCTGAGGAGGCGATGGTCGTGGGTAATTATATTTGAAAGGAGATTAATATGAAACAGATTAAAAGAAAAGCAATTGGATTCTTTTTAGGTTCCCTCGGAGTTATTGGAATTATCCTTGGATGGGAAGAGTTTAGATAATCAGGGAGGGATTGACGTGTGCGGTCTTTTAACATTAGCTATGGCGATACTTCTTATGCCGGCACTTATAGTAGCGGCTATAGCAATGTTGGGCGTGTTGTCGGTGTTGTGCGTGCCAATTATATTTGTAGGATGGTTAATTGGCAATGCAGTGAATAAAAATGAATAATTATGCAAGAAAAGGAGTAAATTATGTATAAATATGCATTATTTGGATTTGTTGGTGGTTTGGTTGCCGGATTTGTGGCAGCAAAGCTTGTAGACAAGTTTGTAAAGGATAAGGAATTCGAGCCGGAAGATGCTGTGGAGAGCGATGTCGAGGACTATGACGATTTCTGTGAGGAAGGTGACCTGAGCCGTGATGACTATGTTACAGGTCATGAAGACGATGATCCGGTTGTTGCGGTTCGTGACTACAGTGCTTACGCAGAAGTTTATACTGATTCCGCAAAGACTGAACACCCGGAAGATGACTTTGTGGAAGAGCCGGAGGTTAACGAGGAGATTAAGAAGTACAAGAAGCCTCGTTTAATTAAGGAAGAAGAGTTCGGCGAGCTTGCCGGGATCGAGAAGCAGACGCTTAAGTATTGGACATATGACGATACGTTAACTACTGAAGAAAATGAGGAGCTGAAGGATCAGGAGTTCTATGTTGGAGACTGCCTGACAAAGTACGGCTTCAAGGATAACGATGAAGAGCGGGAGATCTTTGTAAGGAATGGCAGACTTGGCACTGACTACGACATTGTCAAGTTTGATTCATCCTTTGCTGAGTGGGGTAACCGCTAAGAGGAGGACTATGAAGAGTGATGACTGTAAGTATTTCAGATGGCTGACTGACCAGATTGATGACGGCAGTGGTCGTGTGAAAAAGTACAGACATCTGCTGAGTGACCTGTTTGATATTTCGTATAAATGGGTCATCGAGCTTGATAGCAACAGAGCAGTCGATGGAATGAATCTGCGGGAGAAGTATCGCGCTGGTTATGAAAGGGACATGGGCTGCTCTGTCCTTGAAATGCTCATTGCGATGTGTGTGCGATTTGAGTATTCTGTGGCGTCTGAGCCTGGCGAAGAAGATCCTTCGAGGTGGTTTTGGCTCATAATTGAGAGGCTGGATTTGGACCTCTATAGCGACGAATGCTACGATGTTGAGGCGGTAAAATCCATTCTTGAACTCTGGATGTCGTGTCAGAAATTTTTCTGTGATGAAAAATATGCGAAAAAAACGGACCAGTGGTTTCAGCTGCAAAGCCTCTTAAATGATGATTTTTGATCAAAAATAGGCATTTTTGGGCTATTTTGGTGTCAGATTGTCAGATATTATACCCTTTGAATTAGTGTGTGAGAAAAAAGTATATTTTATATAAAAGTTTTGCACACAAAAATTTTTTGACACTTGACACAAAACTGACAAGGAGGTAGCGAGATGCGATATGTTTGATTTCCTGAGAATCAAAGTTGAAAACCATGACAAAAAGGGTTCGTCAGTTGTCTCTCCAAAATTTCTGGTTGGAGACAGCGAAGACCTCATGATCAGAGGTCGAGACTTTTACGCCATATGGGATGAAGAGAAAGGTCTGTGGTCGACAAGTGAAACAAGAGCCATCAGACTCATCGATGCAGAGCTTCGTAAGTATGTTGAGGAAAACAAAGAATCACTCAACAGAACTATTACTGTTAGATATTTGCGGGACTCCACGACCGGTGCGATTGATGACTGGCATAAGTATGTCCAGAGACAGATGCGGGACAACTATGTTGCGCTTGACTCAAAAATGATATTTCGGAATACCGAAACCAAGAAGGAAGATTATGCTTCAAAGAAACTTAGCTATGATTTGGCTGACGGAGATATTTCGGCTTATGAAGAAATGATGTCAACGCTTTTCAATCCGGATGAGAGACGAAAACTGGAGTGGGCTGTAGGAGCAATTATATCTGGAGACACTACTGAGAAGATTCAGAAGTTTATTGTTCTGTATGGTCCTCCTGGTTCTGGTAAAGGAACTTTTCTTAAGTTTGTTGTGCAGGAGATTTTCAAAGGTTACTATGCAACATTCGAGGCAAAGGAACTTACAGGGAGAAATAACCAGTTTGGACTTGAGCAGTTTAAGTCGAATCCTCTCGTAGCAATCCAGGCGGATGGCGACTTGTCAAACGTTTCCGATAACACTAAACTTAACAGCTTGGTTTCTCACGAACGGATGACTGTTAACGAGAAATACAAGTCAAAGTACGAAATGGCTTTTCAGGCGTTTCTGTTTATGGGAACAAACGAGCCAGTTGATATTACGGGCTCTAAGTCGGGACTCAACAGAAGACTGATTGATGTGTACCCAAGCGGAAAGAAGCTTGCTCCTGCAGAATACGAACGAATCAGAAATCAGATTAAGTTCGAGCATGGAGCCATAGCTTATCATTGCCTGCAGGTTTATAAGGAGCTTGGCCGTTTCTATTATGAACGGTATGAACCTAAACGGATGAAAGAAGAGACTGATATTTTCTATGACTTTATCTCGGACTATTACTATGACGAGATAATCGATAACGATGAGTGCACTCTTCAGAAGGTTTGGGTCGATTACAAGAAGTATTGCGAAGACACTCTGGCAAGAAGAACATTCGGCTATCAGAGGGTAAGAGCGGAACTTAAAGATTACTTTAACAACTATCAGGAAAG
>ODAI013979941.1_pt1 | contig 11191 bp, 7 predicted proteins | sample 1539321 | NCBI WGS metagenome assembly ODAI01 (sample SAMN02144231, study PRJEB22623) | gut metagenome | biome: sheep rumen | host: Ovis aries | place: New Zealand
GCATTGGGGTTGTGCACCCGCGGGGGCAGCACCCCGCGCCCCCGGCGGTCCTGGGCAACACCGCCTCCCGCCTGCCTGTGCTCGATGCGCACGCCCATGGAAAAGGCCTTGGGCTCCATGGGGACGCCCAGGGCGTGGAGCATCTCGAAGCTGTCCCGGGCGGAGTGGCCGATGGCCAGGATCAGACGGCGGCAGGGGATGGTCTCCTCCCCTTTTTCGCTCTGCACGCGCAGGCCCGTCACCGCGCCGTCCTCGGTGAGGAGCTGGGTCATCCGGGTGCCGAAGCGCACTTCGCCCCCCAGATCCAGGATCTCCCGCCGGATGCTCTGCACCACGCGGATCAGGATATCCGTGCCGATATGGGGCTTTGCGTCATAGCAGATGCTCTCCGGCGCGCCGTGGGCGGCAAACTCCCGCAGCACGAAGCGGATGCGCCGATCGTGGGTGCCGGTATTCAGCTTCCCATCGGAAAAGGTCCCGGCGCCGCCCTCGCCGAACTGCACGTTGCACTCCGGGTCCAGCTTCCCGCCGGAGCGGAAGGCGTCCACCGCAGCCTTGCGGCGCCGGGCATCCTGTCCTCGCTCGATCACCAGGGGCCTTGCCCCGGCCCGGGCCAGGTACAGCGCCGCGAACATCCCCGCCGGGCCGAAGCCCACCACCACCGGGCGCTCCTCAAGGGCGCAGCGGGGGATCTCGAATTTCTCTTCGGTATAGAGGCTGACGCTCTTTTCCCGCAGCTGCCGGACCAGCAGCTCCTCGGAGCCGCGGACGCGCAGCGCCGCGGAGCAGACGTAGTGCAGATCGCTCTTGTCCCGGGCGTCCAGGGAGCGGCGCAGGAGTCGGATCTCCTCGATGCGCTCCGGCTTGATCCGGAGCTTTTTGGCAGCCCGGTCCCGGAGGGCCTCCGTCGGCTCCTCCAGGCCCAGGCGCAGTTCGTTCAGGCGGATCATGTGCCCAGCCTCCCGGCAAGTCTGCCGCTGGCCCAGGCCCACTGGAGATTGTAGCCGCCGCAGTCCCCGTCCACGTCCAGCAGCTCCCCGCAGGCGAAAAGCCCGGGGACCAGGCGACTCTGGAGGGTGCGGGGGTCAAAGTCCGAGGTGCGCAGGCCGCCGGCTGTGACCTGGGCATTGTCAAAGCCCTCGGTGCCGGTGACGGGCAGGGTGAAGTCCAGGCAGGCGGAGCAGAGACGCTCCAGTTCCTCCTCTCCCAGGGAGGCCAGGGGGGCATTTGTGTTCAGCCCCGCGTATTTCACCACCATCCGCCCCAGACGGTTGTGGAGCATGCCGGTAAGGATCTCCGAAGCGGGAAGCTCAGGGTACTGCTCCTTCCTCTGGCGCAGCAGTTCCTTCAGCTCTCCGGCCTTTTGGGGCAGCAGGGCGATATGCAGGCTCAGGCCCTCCCCGCCGGTGGCAGCCGCCCGGGACAGGTCGAAGGCCGCCGGGCCGGAGACGCCGGTCTCCGTGAACTGCAGCTCGCCCCGGGCCTTTGCCAGCAGGAAGGCCTTGCGCTTGAGGCGCAGGGAGCACTGCACCCGCACGCCCTTGAGGGCGCGGGGATAGTCCGGCTCGGTGAGAAGCTGCACCAGAGCGGGATAGAGTCCGGTGCGCTTGTGGCCCAGGGCTTTGGCCAGCTGGTAGCCGTCCATGACGCCGCCGAGCTTGGCCCCCGCGGCGCCGCCGCAGGCGAGGATCAGCCTGTCCGCGTGGAGGCGCTCATTTTCCAGCTCCACGGTGAAGCCCTGCTTTTCCCGGCGCACATTTCTCACGGTACAGGAGCAGCGCTGCTCCACCCCGGCCTTGTCCAGGGCGAAGCGCAGCACGTCCAGCACGGAATTGGCGGAATTGGAGAGGGGGTAGACCCTGCCCCCTTCCTCCTCCTGGGTCAAAAGGCCCAGACCGTGGAAAAAGTCCAGCGCCGCCTGGGGCGGGAAGGCCTCCAGGGCGGGCACGGCAAAGGCGGGGTTCTCCCCGTGATAGTTTTCCGGTGCGGCGCCGGTATTGGTCAGGTTGCAGCGGCCGTTGCCCGTGGCCAGGAGCTTGCGGCCGATGCGCTGCTGCCGCTCCAGCAGCAGCACCCGGTTATTTTTGTTTTCCGCGGCAGTGAGGGCGGCCACAATCCCGGAGGCGCCGCCGCCGATAACAATGACAGTATTCATAGCTTCAGCCTCGATGCAGCATATCGTGGGCCACGGGAGTGTAGAAAAGGCGGTTGACCTCCTCCGCCTCCTTGGTCCGGCCCAGGATCCACATGATCTTGGCCAGGGCCGATTCCGTGGTCATGTCATAGGCCTCCAGGATGTGGGGGTTGCCCTTGAGGCGGGTGCCCACGCTGTAGACGGAGAAGTCCGAGCCCTCGTTCTGCACCTGGGTGGTCATCACCAGGAACTTTCCGTGCCCGGTGTACTCATGCAGCACCTGGAAGAGCCGGTCGTCATCATAGGAGGGCAGGCCCCCTACGCCGAAGCACTCCAGGATCAGGGCGTCCTTGCGCTGGAGCATGAACTCCAGCAGCTCGTGGTCCGTGCCGGGAATCATCTTGATGAGGCCCACCTTCTCATTGAGGGTTTCGGAAAACAGCGGCCGCTCCCGGTGCTCCGGCCGGATGTAGCAGAGCAGCCGATGGTCCAGCAGGGTGCCCAGATCGGGATAATTGATGCTGGAGAAGGCTGCAAAGCTCTTGGAGCAGGTCTTTCTGGCCCGGGTCCCCAGGATCACCCGACCGGAGAAGACGATGCACACCCCGCAGAGCTCCTCCGAGCAGGCGCAGGTGAAGGCGTCGGTCAGGTTCAGCTTGGAGTCGGTGGAGTCATCGCTGATGGGTTTCTGGGCACCGGTGAGGATGATGGGCTTGTCCGCCCCCTGCACCAGGTAGCTGAGGGCCGCCGCGGTATAGGCCAGGGTGTCGGTGCCGTGGCTGATGACGAAGCCGTCGTACTCATGGTAATGGGCCCGGATGGCCCGGGTGATGGCGATCCAGTGGGGCGGGGCAATGTTGGTGCTGTCCAGGTTAAAGAGGGAGAGACACTCCACCTGGCAGAGCGCGGAGATCCCCGGCACATAGCGCAGCAGCTGCTCCGGGCTCAGCTCCGGGGTCAGTCCGTCCTTGGTCATGCCGGAAGCGATGGTGCCGCCGGTGCCGATCAGCAGGATCCGTTTCATGGCCTAATCCTCCGTAACACGAATTCTCTATATATTATACCGCCTCGGCCCCGCCGGCGCAAGGGCCCTTTCCTCTTTTGAGAAGGCCTTCCCTTGGCTGTTTTTGTTGACAGCACCGGGGTCTCTGCGCTATAATATTCTGTAATTTTGTCGGATTCGAGGAATGATCATGAGCAGAAAAAGGAATTGGAAACTGCGCGTCCTGCTGTGCCTTCTTGTGGTACTGGCGGCGGCGCTGGTCTTCCTGTGGCCTTTTTCCTCCCATAAGGCCAAGGAGAGCTCCGTTCCCACGGAGGCTCCCGTATCCGAGACAGCTGCAGCCGAGGCAGCTGCAGCTGATTCCCCTGCGCCGGCTGTGCTGGCTGAAACGCCCGCTCCGCTGCCCACGCCTGTGCCAGAACCGACCCTTCCGCCCACGCCCTCCCCGGAGGATGAAGACGCGGAGAAAATCCGGGTCTCGGAGCTGATGGTGAAAAACCGGGCCACCCTGCCCGATGAGGACGGGGACTTTCCCGACTGGCTGGAGCTGGAGAACATCTCGGAGGACACGGTGGATCTCGGCGGCTGGATGCTGCGGGATTCGGAAAAGAAGCCCTTCTGGATCTTTCCGGAACTGCAGCTGGAGCCCGGGGAGCGGACCCTGCTCTTCCTCTCCGGCAAGGACCTGCCCGGCCACGCCGATTTTGCTCTCTCCGAGGGGGAGACGCTGCAGATCCTGACGGATCTGGGCGCCCCGGTGGCGGAGCTTTGCTGCCCCGAGGGGGAGGCCGATGTGGCCTGGATCCCCGGGGAGGACGGCGGCTGGGAGAGCTCCCTCTACCCCACGCCGGGCCTTCCCAACAGCTCTGAAAGCTATGACGCGCTGATGGAGCAGCGGGAGTGCGAGAGTCCCCTTGTGATCAACGAGGTCTGCACTTACAACAAGACCTCCCGCTGGACCTACATGGTGGGCATCAGCGACTGGGTGGAGCTGCAAAACGTCTCCGACGAGGACGTCTCCCTGGCGGACTACTATCTCTCCGACGATGTGGACCAGCGGCTGCTCTGGCAGCTGCCGGACCTGGTTTTGGAGCCGGGGGGCTACTTCCTCATCCTGTGCAACGACGAAGGCTCCCTTTTGGGAGCGGCTCCCCTCTGTGACGCTTTCTCCCTGAGCTCCACCGCGGACCGGGTCTATCTCAGCTCCGCGGACGGCAGTCTTGCGGACTATGTCTCCCTGCGGGATATTCCCTATGAGGCCAGCTACGGCCGCCTGCCCGGGGAAAACGGCTGGTTCTTCCTGCCCCAGCCCAGCCCCGGCTCCGAGAATTTCGGCGGCGCCCGCCGGGTGGCCGCCGCTCCCACAGCCCTGGAAGCCGACGGCGTCTTCAACGGGGTAGAGGAGATCACCGTCACCCTGGAAGGCAGGGGCGAGATCCGCTACACCACCGACGGCGGCTATCCCGATGAATTCAGCGAGCTTTACGAGGAGCCCATCACCCTCACCGAGACCGGCGTCGTCCGGGCCATCTGCCTGGAGGAGGGCGCGCTGCCCAGCCGGGCACTGACGCTGAACTACTTCATCAATGAGGGCTTCAGTCTCCCGGTGGTGAGCCTGCTGGGGAACAATCCCCAGCTCTATCAGATCTACACCAGCAGCACCAAGGACATGGAAGTGGCCGCCACCGTCTCCTTCTATGAGGAGGGCGGCAGTTTCACCTTCCCCTGCGGCGTGAAGATGCACGGGGAGAGCTCCCTGATCCTGCCCAAGAAGAATATGAGTCTGCGCTTCCGCGGGACCTACGGCCTGGAGGAGCTGCACTACGACCTGTTTGGCGACGGCGGCGTCTGCGATTTTACGAATCTCCTGCTGCGGGCCGGCCAGGACTACTACCACGCCATCATCCGCAACGAGCTCTGCACAGAGCTGGCCCGGGCGGCCAGCGACCGGATCGTCACCTCCCGCAGCCGCTATTGCATCCTCTATCTTGACGGCAAATACATGGGCATCTACGCTCTGGAGGAAAAGCTGAACGAGGCCATGTATGCCCATCTCCTCGGCGTGAGCAAGGGCAGCGTCACCGTAAACACCGCGCCCCTGGAGCCGCGCGACCCCATGTATCAGGAGGTCATCTCCTTTGCCGAGCAAAACGACCTGTCCCTGCCGGAAAACTATGAGGAGCTCTGCCGCCGCTTTGACGTGGCGAGCTTCATCGACTGGCTGATACTGGAGGGCTGCTTTGGCAACGACGATCTCACCTACTCCAACGTGCGCTACTGCCGCTCCACCGAGGGCGACGGGAAGTGGCACCTGATGTTCTACGATCTGGACAGCAGCTTCTACGCCACGGACAACTGCTTTTCCAACCTCTTCGCGCCCTGGAACCTGCAGTCCCGCCAGGTATGCCAGCTGGCCGGCGCACTGCTGCAAAACCAGGATTTCCGGGCAAGCCTGCTCTCCCGGGCCGGGGAGCTGATCCCCACCGCCCTCTCCAACGAGCGCATCCTGGAGGAGATCGACCGGCTCAGCGCCGTCATCGACCCCGAGGTGGCCCGGGATTACCAGTTCTACGAGATGTTCAAGGAGAACTGGGAGTGGAACGTGGACTGGCTGCGCAATCTCATCCGCGAAAGCAATTGGGAACAGGCCTGCATCGACCAGCTCTGCTCCTATCTCCAGGTCACGGCCGAGGAACGGGCGCTGTACTTCCCGGGAAGATAAATTGAGGGAAGAGGGAAGAGAGAAAAAAGAAGAGAGTAAGGAGTGCCGCAAAGCGGCATGGATTCAAAAGCCGTCGCCGAAGGCGACACCATATCTATTCCTTATTCTCTATTCCTTATTCCCTCACCGCAATTCCCCTTGCGCAGGGGAGCCTATATGGAATATCCCCCAGTCAGCCTGAAGGCTGACTGCCCCCTTTAGGCAAGGGGGCCTACAAGGAACAGGATACCCCTCAGTCATCCGCCTTGCGTGAGACGGCGGCTGACAGCCTCCGCCTTGCGGTGCCCGAAAAACACTTCGGGCTTTCGCTGATCCTCGCGTTTTTCGACCGCTGCGGAAATTCCGGGTCCCCTTCTTCCGCCACCGGCGGCGGGAACCCGCAATTCCCCTTAGACAGGGGAGCCTATAAGGAATAGGATTATGAATGAAACCAAACTGACCTTCAAGCGCACGGAGAAGAAATATCTGCTCTCGCCCGAGAGCTTTGACGCGCTGTGGCAGCGGATCGGCTCCTATCTGGAGCCGGACGACTATCCCCACAGCACCGTGTGCTCGATCTATTACGACACCGACGACTACCGGCTGATCCGCGAGTCCATCGAGGGCCCGGTCTATAAGGAAAAGCTGCGCCTGAGAAGCTATCGGGTCCCCGGGCCGGAGGATCCGGTCTTTGTGGAGCTGAAAAAGAAATACAAGGGCGTGGTCTACAAGCGCCGGGTGAGTCTGCCCGCCCGGGAGGCGGAGGCCTGGCTGGACCGGGACGAGCATCCCGATGAGGACAGCCAGATGATCCGGGAGATCGACTGGTTCCTCCACAGCGTCCGCCCCAGTGCCAAGGCCCTTCTGGCCTGTGACCGGGACGCCTGGCGCTCCCTTGAGGACCCGGAGCTGCGCATCACCTTTGACCGGAATATCCGCTGGCGGGAAGAGGACCTGCACCTCTCCTCCGGCAGTGAGGGTGAGCTTCTGCTCCCCGCGGGCGAAGTGCTCATGGAGATCAAGACCCCCACGGCGGCGCCTCTCTGGCTGGCCCGCGCCCTCAGCGAGCTGAGGATCTTCCCCACGAGCTTTTCCAAATACGGCACCTGCTACAAAGAACATATCCTGCAAGAATACATTTTCGGAGGTTCCATCCATGCTTAACAGCATCCTTTCCGCCCAGATCACCCTGCCGCAGTTTCTCATCTGCGAGCTGACGGCCATGGTCCTGGGCTTCGGCACGGCCCTGGTTTTCCTGGTACGGGACCGGCACACCAACGCCTTTTCCCAGTCCCTGGCCCTGCTGCCCGGGGTGGTGACCCTGGTCATCATGCTGGTGAACGGCAACATCGGCGCGGGTCTTGCCGTGGCCGGCACCTTTGCCCTGGTCCGCTTCCGCAGCGCCCCCGGCTCCGCCAAGGAGATCACCGGGCTCTTCATCTCGGTGGCCATCGGCCTTGCCTGCGGCATGGGCTATGTGGGCGTGGCCGTGATCTTCTTCGTGCTCATGTCCGTCTATGTGCTGGGGCTGGGCGCCGCCCGCTTCGGCGAGGAGAGCGAAAAGCACCGCCACCTGAAGATCACCGTGCCCGAGAACACGGATTATGAGAGCCTGTTTGCGGATCTTCTGGAAAAGTACACCGCTTCCCACGAGCTCATCAAGGTCCGCACCACCAACATGGGCACTCTCTTCGAACTGCAGTACCGGGTGGTGTTGAAGGACCCCCGCCAGATCCGGGAAATGATCGATGAGATCCGCTGCCGCAACGGCAACCTGAACATCGTCTGCAGCCGGGAAGCGGAAAAAGACGTGATGTAATCAAGACGGGAGCTGATTCCATGAAAAAACTGATCCCCATTCTTCTTCTGACAGCCCTGCTGCTTTCTGCCTGCGCGGGCAGCGGCAGCGGCGACAAGCAGGCAGCTCAGAGCGAGTCCCCGGCGGTAGACACCGCCCAGACCCTTGCCTCGGACCACACCGTGATCACCCTGAACGGCCAGAGCGCCGAGATCCGGGGCGGCGGCGCCCGGGACGAGGGAGCCTCTGTCACCATCAGCGCCGCCGGCACCTACGAGATCACCGGCCGGGGCGACAAGGCCATCGTGGTGGACACCGGCGACGATCCCATGGACGTGACGGTGGTCCTCAACGACGCCAGCGTCACCTGCCTCTCCGGTCCTGCCCTTCACGTGCGCCAGGCCGGGCAGTTCCGCCTGCAGCTGGCAGGGCAGAACAGCCTCGTCTCCGGCACCGAGGACATGCTCCAGAACCTGGACCCCGAGGCCAGCGGCGGCGCCCTCTATTCTGAGGACGACATGGACATTGAGGGCGACGGCAGCCTCACCGTCTGCGGCTATCTGAATAACGGCATCGCCTGCAAAAAGGACCTGGATCTGAACAGCGGCAGCATCACCGTTCTTGCCGCCAACAACGGCGTCAAGGGCAACAACTCCGTCCAGGTCAAGGGCGGCAGCCTCTCCGTCAGCGCCTGGGGCGACGGCATCAAGGCCACCACCCTGGACAAAGAGGGCAAGGGCTATGTGGAAATCTCCGGCGGCACCGTCACCGTGGAATCCTGGAGCGACGGCGTCCAGGCGGCCACCGAGCTGCGCATCACCGGCGGCAGCCTCAGCGTCACCGCCCGGGGCGACGGGGTGGAGAACAGCAGCAAGGCCCTGAAGGCCGGAAGCCTCATCCTCCTCTCTGACGGCCTTGTCAGCCTGAACAGCCAGGAGGACGCCCTCCGCTGCAGCGAGGGCAGCGTCAGCATCACCGGCGGCACCCTGGACATTCTCTGCCTCAGCGACGGCATCCAGGCCGGGGAAAAGGACAGCGGTCTTGGCGATGTGACGGTCAGCGGCGGCGATCTGCGCATCAGCGCGGGGAACCGGGCCATCAAGGCCCAGGGCAGCTTCTCCGTCACCGGCGGCAGCATCCGCGCCCTCTGCGGCTCGGAAAAGCAGAACCAGGCCACCGGCAGCCCCTGCCTGCTCTGCCTGATCTCCGGCGCCCAGGGCGACAGCCTGCAGATCGGCGATCTGGAGAGCATCCAGGCCCGGCAGGACTATACGTGCCTGCTCCTCGTGCGTGAGGGACTCAATGCCGGCGCGCAGATCACGGTTTCCAACGGCAGCGGCAGTATAACTGCCACTGTAAAATAAGATCAAAGGAACAAACACGAGTATGAACACCCAGCAAAAGCAGCGCTTCCGTTTCAGTCTCTTCCTTGTGACCATCGGCATCGTATACGGGGACATCGGTACCTCCCCCATGTACGTGATGAAGTCCATCCTGGAGGGCAACGGCGGCATCGCGCATGTGGACGAGAGCTTCATCATCGGCTCTCTGTCCCTGGTCATCTGGACCATCACCCTGCTCACCACCTTCAAATATGTTTTCATTGCCATGAAGGCGGACAACCACGGCGAGGGCGGCATCTTCTCTCTCTACTCTCTGGTGAAAAACTGCGGCAAGTGGCTCATCTTCCCGGCCATGCTGGGGGGCGCGGCATTGCTTGCCGACGGGGTGCTGACCCCGGCCGTCACTGTCACCACGGCGGTGGAAGGTCTGCGCAGCATCGAGGCCATGGACCGCTTTTTGGGCAGCGGGCAGAGCACGGTGGTGCTCATCACCCTGCTCATCATCTCCCTGCTCTTTCTGGCCCAGCGGGCCGGCACCAGCAAGATCGGCAAGGCCTTCGGCCCTGTGATGCTGATCTGGTTCAGCTTTCTGGGGCTCACGGGTCTCTTGAAGATCTTTGCTCTGCCGGCGGTGCTGCGGGCCTTCAACCCCCTCTATGCCGTGCAGGTGCTCCTCAGTCCCAACAACAAGGCCGGCTTCATGATCCTGGGCAGCGTCTTCCTGGCCACCACCGGCGCGGAAGCCCTATACTCCGACATGGGCCATGTGGGTCGGGAGAACATCTATTTCAGCTGGCCCCTTGTGAAGCTCTGCCTGATCCTGAACTATCTGGGCCAGGGCGCCTGGATCCTGCTGAGCCGGGCCGACGCCTCTCTTGCCGCGGTGGAGGATCTGAACCCCTTCTTCCTGATGCTGCCGGAGATGCTGCGTCCCTTTGCGGTTCTGCTGGGCGCGGCGGCGGCCATCATCGCCTCCCAGGCCCTGATCACCGGCTCCTACACTCTGGTCAGCGAGGCCATTTTGCTGGACCTGCTGCCCCATCTGGAGATCCGCTACCCGGCGGACACCAAGGGCCAGCTCTACATCCCCAAGGTCAACAACATCCTCTGGATCGGCTGCTGCCTGGTGGTGCTCTACTTCCGCTCCGGTGCCCGCATGGAATCCGCCTACGGTCTGGCCATCACGGTGACCATGCTGATGACCACGGCGCTTTTGAGCGTATATCTGATGCAGGTGCGCAAAAAGCGGGTACTGGCGGTGCTGGTGCTGGCGGTGTTTGCCTCCATCGAGGCGGTGTTCTTCCTCTCCTCCCTGGGTAAATTCATGCACGGCGGCTACGTCACCGTGGTGCTGACCCTGCTGCTGCTCTTCCTCATGATCGTGTGGCACCGGGGCACCCGGCTGGAGCACCAGTACAGCACCCGCCTCAAGCTGCGGGATTATCTGAGCAATCTGGAGAAGCTGAACCGGGACACCAGCATCCCCATGCTCTGCAACAACCTGGTGTACCTGGGCAGCAACAGCGACAGCGAATTTGTGGACCGGGACATCCTCTACTCCATTCTGGACAAGGACCCCAAGCGGGCCCAGGCCTACTGGTTTGTCAGCGTGAACGTCCTCAATGAGCCTGACACCCTGAATTACCGGGTGGACACCTTCGGCACCGACCACATCTTCCGGGTCAGCCTGGATCTGGGCTTCAAGTGCAGTCCCCGGGTGAACGTGTATCTGCGCCAGATCGTCCAGGACCTGCAGCAGAGCGGCGAACTTCCCCCCCAGGACAAGAAGTATTCCATCTACGGGCCCTCCACGGTGGGCACCTTCAAGTTCTGCATGATCCGCAAGTCCGTCACCCCCAAGACCGAGCTCTCGGCCTTGGATGAGTTCATCCTGAACACCAAGTACCTGATCCGCCGCATGGCGGGCTCCAAGGTCCAGTGGTACGGACTGGATACCTCCTCCCTCATTGTGGAGACAGTGCCCCTCATCACCGGCGGCGGCAGCGCCACCAAGCGCATCCAGCGGGTGAAATAAGAAAAATCGGCGCGCTGCAAAATAGCGAAAACTCGGATTCCGACGTAGGGGCGGCTAGTAGCCGCCCGGCAGCAGAGACCGTAAAGGCAGGAAAAAGGTTTGGCAGAATCGTGTATGGTACGAATTCGCCAAACCTTTTTCGTCGTTTTGCTTGTTACCGCACGGGCGGCTAATAGC
>ODAI012867558.1_pt1 | contig 11190 bp, 7 predicted proteins | sample 1539321 | NCBI WGS metagenome assembly ODAI01 (sample SAMN02144231, study PRJEB22623) | gut metagenome | biome: sheep rumen | host: Ovis aries | place: New Zealand
CCAAGGACGGCTATACCGGAAACGTATACATCGACTGCTACCGTCTTGACGGTACCTTCGTATGGCGTGTAGACCTCGGAAAGAATATCCGTGCTGGCGCACACTATACACAGTTCATGGTATATGACTTCGACGGCGACAACAAGTGCGAGATGATATGCAAGACCTCTGACGGCACAGTTGACGGCCAGGGCAATGTCATCGGAGACGGCTCCAAGGATTACCGCTCCACAGCAGGACGTATCCTCACCGGAAACGAGTACATCACTCTCTTCGACGGAGCTACAGGAAAGGCTCTCGACACCCAGAACTACAAGCCCGGAAGAGGCACAGTAGGCGACTGGGGAGACACCTACGGCAACAGAGTTGACCGTTTCACAGCCTGCGTTGCATACCTTGACGGTGTGAACCCCTATGCCTGCTTCGGAAGAGGCTACTATACACGTTCAGCAATAACAGCCTACGGCGTATCCGGCGGAAAGCTCGTTGAGAAGTGGGCATACGACACAGGAAATAACAAGAGCACAGCAGGCTACGGCGACGGAAACCACCACATCCTCGGTGCAGACGTTGACCAGGACGGCAAGGACGAAGTAGTTGTGGGTTCAGCAGTAGTTGACGACAACGGACAGCTCCTCTACACCACAAGCCTTGCACACGGCGACGCTATCCACATCGGAGACTTCGACCCGGCAAATGCAGGCATTGAGATATTCCAGTGCCTTGAAGATGAGGTACACCCCAACGGCACAGCAGTAAACTTCGGAACTATCCTCCGTGCAGCAGGCACAGGCAAGGTCCTCTTCAGAGAGACAGCCGGCGGCGATACCGGAAGATGCGTAGCTGACAACCTCGTGACCGGCAACGGCGGAGCTGAAATGGTAGGCTCACACAATTCTGTAGTATATTCCGCAACAGGCAGCCACGGAACAGTCTGCAACTGGAGCGACATCACCAAGTGGGGCCAGAACTCAGTAGTATACTGGACTGACGTCCTTGAAAGAGCAGTACTTGACAGAACAATGGCTGACCAGTACGGCAAGGGAAGAGTATTCACCGGCGACGGAGTAACCTACAACAACGCATCCAAGTCCAATGCCTGCATCACCTGCGACCTCCTGGGCGACTGGAGAGAGGAAATGATATTCCCCAAGAGCGACGGCACAGGACTGAGGGTGTTCACAACTACTTACAGTTCAAACTACAACATCTACACACTGATGCAGAATACACAGTACAGAGTACAGGTAGCAGCACAGAACAACGGCTACAACCAGCCTCCTCACACTGATTATTACCTTGACAGCACAGAGTACATCAGACCTGAAGAGCCTGACGTATGGAACAACTGACATCTACTTAGTTTTTTTCATATAATTTCTTCCTTAATTTAATTTGTTTATTTTTGGACCTGTTCAATGGTTTTCCGTTGAATAGGTCTATTTTTCTGCCCCCTTATAGAGAGTACTGCGGAGCTCTCACAGGTGACGGAAGTCACCGGAAGGAGGAAAAAATGGAGATATATGCCAAGGGAAAGAACATCCCGACATACGATTTCGGGGACCTGTTCATACAGGGCGAGCGTTTTGCGGACACTATCGTCTTTGTGGTGGACAGGGTCTACAGCGGGATCGACCTTGCAGGCTGTGCCTTCATAATGTCAGGAGTGACGTCGGAGGGCTGGCAGGCCGTACAGGCTTTGTCAAAGGAGATAGGCGAGGACAAGATAAGGCTCACCTGGAACGTCTCGGAGGACTTCACCCTGAATTCAGGCCAGCTTCGTCTGAGTCTGAGAGCCTCGGAGGAGTACGGCTCCGAGGACCACATAGTGAAGTATTCCATGCAGCCGGTGAACGTGCTCCCCGTACCGAACGGCAGGAACGGCCCTCTGCCGGAGACAGCGGAGCAGCTCATCAGTCAGATAAATGAAGCTGCCGCCGCAGGACTGGAGTCCATTCAGGAGGAGATAGATGCCTTCGACCTGGAAGCAGTAGAGGCACGTCTTGACCAGATAGAGGCTGATACAGCTACATATCTTGCCCGTCCGGAGGTCATACCCATGACGCAGGAGGAGTATGACCGGACGGTACACAAGCAGAATTCACTTTACGTAATAATCGAGGAGGATGAGTGATGAGAGGAACAGGAACAGCAGGGGACCCTTTTGTAATAATGACAGCAGAGGACCTCTATGCCATGGAGACAGCCGGAGGTCAGGGGAAGTACTGTCAGCTTGGAGCGGACATCGACCTTAACGGCACACCCTGGGCGGAGCATTTTCAGCCCATACCGCTGAACTGCTCGTCATTTGACGGCTGCGGTCACAAGATAAGGAACGTCTACAGCGTGTCCGGCGACAGCATAGTGTATGCCTTCGATGTAATGGTGTCCGGGGACATAAATATCAGCGACGTTTTCCTTGAGAACATCGTCCTGACCGGTACCTCGGTGAATCTTTTCGGGAGCAGCGCTGAGGTATCGGCTGAGATAAAGATGTACAGATGTGCCGTGTCCATGGTGACCAGCCGCATAAGCGGGGACTCATGGCATGACTACACGAACTGTATCCTTCACGGCGACGGCATAACTGTCAGCAGCGAGCTCTGCACATATGCGCTGGAGGGACACTACAGCTCCCATTTCCACGTTATAAAGGGCGGCACTTTTGTCAGGTCCCAGCTCATGCTGAACAACAAGTACAGAGGCGGAGCGGATTCTTCAGAGACCTATACCGCACTGCTTTCCGGAACTGCCATGTCGGACTCATGGCTTTCAGGCTCGCTGAGCACTGATAACAGCGGAGACAGAGGCCAGAGATTCTTCTTTTCTGACGAAGGATGCAGCACTTCAAACTGCTATGTAGCGGTGGATGCAGTCAACTTCGGCAATATGTTCTGGAGTGCAAACAACATAACCAAGGGATTTTACGACGGTGAGCTCTTAGGCAGCGGCCAGCTCATACCCAGAGTTGGCAGTCTCGGCAACTTTGACAGGCTCACAACAGCCCAGTGCAAGGACCCTGTCTATCTCAGGTCAATAGGATTCTCCTGCGGAGGCGGTGAAGGCTGATGAGTTTTGAGATAATAGAGGGGAGAAACGGAGGTTATCCCTGTATACCTCAGCTCAGTGAGCGGTCATCTACCGGCCTGACGCCGCCCTGCTGTCAGTATATGATGCAGGTTAGCGCAGAAGGGGAGTACCCGGCGGTACAGTATGTCCCGGAAATAACGTCCATAATGACAAACCCGTTCCCGGAGAACATGATGTCCTGCTATGAGCCGGAGGTCAACAGCGGGTATCCGTGGCTGGCATTGCTGGAGACCATAGTCCAGGCGAAGTTCTCCCGGCTGCGGACCAACGGAAGGACGGCATCAGCTCTGTGGTACAACGGGCAGGAGATAAAGAAGGCCTACAGCAAGGAGCAGAAGGTATATGAGATATACTATTTAAAAAGGAGGATAGTCTGAACGGTCATGAGCCGTGGCAGCCGCTTGCAGAGCGGCTGCTTTTTTTATGTCCGGAAGGTGGAAGATATGCCGGAAAAGCCGGTAATAATTTAGCAAAAATGTGACTATAGGGAGAGCATAATTTTGGCAGTTACGGCAAAATGCCTAAAATCAATATATATGATTTGCATGAGTTAACGATTCTTTAAAAAAAACGGAAAAATCTGCACTTAAATGTTGCAATTTCAAGTTGAGTGTGATATAATATTTGTATAAGTTTAACAATGGCGGCATTGGGACATCAATGCTCCTATTGTGCTGTCTTGAATTTTGACATTTGTAGAAAAAATGCCGATGCCCTTTCCTGATATTACCGATGGTATAGAAGTTGGTGATTATTAATAAAAAACGGCTGATTATTTATGTCAAAAAAGCGATTGAAAAGTAACTTTTAAAATGTTATAATTGTTATTATTAAGACAGTATGAACGAACTGCAAAAGCATAATTTATGGAGGTGGTTTCATGAAGAGTTTTTCCTATGTTGCCCAGGACGCTAAAAACCAGCAGGTCAAGGGTGTGATCAATGCGGAAGACGAGCAGGATTTCTTAAAGAAGATCAAGGAAAAAGGCTTGTACGTCAAAGATTACAAGGAAAGCGATTCAAGTGAGTCAAAATCATTGTACAAGTTCAACACCAAGGAACTGGCATTCTGCTGCCGACAGCTCAGCGCTATGCTTACTTCCGGTCTGACACTTGTAAAATCTATCGACATTCTCTGCAAAGAGCAGGAGAATGAAAAAGCAAGAGCTATCTGGCTGGACATCTATGAGAACGTTCAGAAGGGTGAATCCTTCTCCTCAGCTCTTGAGATGCACGAGGGCTCATTCCCGGACTTCCTGATCTCAATGGTAGGCGCAGGAGAGAGCAGTGGTTCGCTGGATATAATCATGCAGCGAATGTCCGACCATTACGCAAAGGAAAATAAACTGAAGAACACTATCAAGGGCGCTATGATATACCCTGTCATCCTCCTTGTACTCTGCGTTGTTATCGTTATCTTCCTCTTCACATTCATCATGCCGACCTTCCTTGACATGTATGAGGATCCGTCGACCATGCCGGCCCTGACAAAGGTCATGAAGGCAATAAGTGACTTCCTCAAGACCAAGTGGTACTTCCTCATCGCATTTGTGGTAGTAGCATTCTTCGGCATCAGATATGCTCTGAAGGTGCCCAGCTTCCGACTGAAAGTCGACAGGCTCCTTGTTAAGGGTCCCGGATTCGGTCCCCTTATCACAAAGGTATACACCGGCCGTTTCGCACGTACACTCTCATCTCTCTACTCCAGCGGTATCCCCATGGTAGAGAGCCTTGAAAGAGCATCAAAGATACTCGGCAACTCCTACATCGACGAGAAGTTCCTCGATGTTGTTGACGAAGTAAAACAGGGTGAATCGATCTCAGCAGCGATCACAAGAACTGACATCTTCGAGCCTATGTTCACCTCAGTTCTCTACGTTGGTGAGGAATCAGGTGCCCTGGACTCCATCCTTGAGAAGACCTCTGAATACTATGAGGATGAATCTGAGGCTGCTGTACAGCGTCTCGTAAGCATGGTAGAGCCTATCCTCCTCATCTTCATGGGTGTTATCATAGGACTTGTAGTATGTGGTATTTACCCCGCACTCTACGGCTCATTCGAGAGTATCGAAAACGAATAATACGGAAAGGTGGAAAGATAAATGCTTTCATTTGATATTACCGATAGAAATATACGTGTCGTTAAGGGAACAGAAAGCAACGGAAAGATCAAGATCAGCTCCGCTGCAACTCTTAACGTTGAAGAAAACCTCATCGTAAACGGCCACGTAAAGGATGTCCCCAATGTGGCAACACTCATCAACGGCGTTCTGAAGAAGAACAAGATGCCCGACAAGGAGGCTATCGTATCGATCTCCTCCAACCTTACGATATTCAAGGAAATGAATGTCGCAAAGGTAAAGAACCAGGACCTCCAGAAGGTGGTTAAGCAGCAGATGCAGGCAGAGCTCAATCTGGACGACTCCTACAGCGTATCATACATCATAGTAGGCGACGCAGAGCAGCAGGACGGCGAGCCTGCATACAGGATCCTCGCTACAGCCTGCCCTTACGAGATCGTAAACAGCTACAGAGAAGTATTCAAACTCCTCGGTATCTCACTCAGATCAGTAATGATCGGATGCAACTGTATCACAAAGGTACTTCTTGCAGATACCAAGATCAAGTCCAAGATGCCTCTGCTTGCTGTACAGATCGACAACAACTTCATATCCCTCAACCTCTATGAGCAGGGATCACTTTCATTCTCACGTTTCGCATCTATCGACGCAGCAGACTACGGCTACTCAGATGACTATGTATTCGAGGCAGTTAACGAGAACATCTTCCGTATGCTCCAGTTCCACAGAAGCCGCAATACAGGAGAGTCCATTGAGAACGTTATCTTCTACGGCGATACTCACGAGTACGTAAGACTGACAGATGAGCTCGAAAAACTCGACCTCAAGACCAGCCTCATCAACGTACCTCCCCAGATCCACGGTCACGAGAACCTTGAATTCTCACTGTACGCCAACGCTATCGGCGCTATGTTCAAGAGAAACAAGGACACTGAGAAGATCAACCTTCTCGAAACTGACCTGGGCTCTATCGTAAGAAGCAAGGTAAAGAACGACAATTCAGGAAACATAGTTCTCCTTGGAGCTCTTGCAGCATCCATACTCATCGTCGGCATATGCTACGCAGGCTTTGCTATCAAGAACAAGAGCCTTGAGAACGACATCCAGGAGTGTCAGGACTATATCGACAGCGGTGATACAAAGGCTAAGCTGGCTCAGGTAGACAGCCTTGAGGCTAAGAAGGCTCAGGTAGATTCCTACTTCACAAGAGTAAACAACACAAGAGTTGCATACGACTCACAGCCTGTCATCCTCGGAAAGAAGTTCGATATGCTTGCAGCGATAGCAACAGATGTAGCTATGAAGGACGGACTTACAGAGCAGGATATAGAGGATACCGGTGTTATCACATACCACGAGTACAGCAACGGTACTCTGTCTATCGATATCGACATCCTTGCAACAGAAGACATGGCTCAGAAGTTCCCGGCTGATTACGCTGAGGCTATCCTTGATGCTAAGGACGGCGGAAAGAGTGTCTACAGAAAGGTAGTATATACCGGATACAATGTAGCCACAGAAGAGAAAACAGAGGGAGAGGGCGAAAATGCCAAGACTGAGTCTAAGGATATGCTCAAACTCTCACTGTCTATCGAACTTGAAGGCGAGAACAGCGCAGCATCAGACCTGTTAGCAGATAAGAATGCTGACGAGGCCAAGTAAGGGAGGATGAGTTGAAATGAAATTAACCTACAGAGACAAAGTCATACTTGCTATATTTTTAGCAGCACTTATACTTATAGCCGGTTTCGTGGCGCTTATCAAGCCTAAGAGAGCAGCTATCGCTGACAACAAGGATAAGCTCACAGTTGTAGAGGATGAAAAGACTCAGATCGAGAATCGTATCGCAACTATCAAGCCCCTTCAGGATGACATTGAAGAAGTACACAAGAAGGCAGAGGACCGTGGAAAGATATTTGTTACAAAGACAGACATCGACCAGACCACACTCCTTGATAAGTTCATGCAGGAATTCGCCAACAAGTGCGAAGTAAGGATCACAGAACTGAGAGTTGATGACATTGCAGCAGGAGCACTCAGCTACTACTACAAGCCCTACTCAGAAGTAGCAACAGCACTTCGTGAGAGCGCAGACATCAACGGCAGCCTCCTCGATCAGGTAAATGCAGAGAGAGAAGAGTCTGACCTTATCGCAGGCAGAGCAGTAGAGACAGTAATGTCCACAAGATACGGTATCAGCATAACTGGTACAAAGGAAAACGTATGGAAATATCTCGATGAGATCTACAATTACGACGAAGCAGTTATCGTTTCAGCTTTCGGATTCGAGCGTTCAGCCAAGAATGATGAGGAAAACCAGCAGGGTCAGCAGCCCGCAGCAGCCGCAGCAAATCAGGCTCAGAACGATGAGAAGAAGGCTCAGAAGATCGATATGGACACAATAATCGACGCAGATTTAGTAATTCAGCTCTATTCTATCTACAATATGCCTAAGCCAGACGTAGAATGATCCGCACTATCCGTAGCAGTTATTGAGAAAAATAACCAGAAAGGCGGTTAAAGAAAGAAATGAAAACTGAGAAAAAGAGGACCTTGAAGGGTTCTGTACTGTTTACAGTTGTCTCAGTACTGGCGCTGATGATCATATTTATGACCAGTGCGCTGGCGCTGGCCTCATCTGCAAACAAGAGAGCGCATAAGTCCTACTCTGCATCTCAGGCGTCGTATACCGCTCGTGCTGCGATAGACAGTATCCTCGCAGCAGTAGGAACGGATAACAACTTTGCCAGTGCAGTAGCAGGCATCTCTTCTGGAGGAAGCATCCCCGTTGAGGTAGGCATCAATGAGCCTTCTCTCGGAAAAATTACAAATGCAAAAGTATCATATGCCGGCACAATGTCCATTTTCGACCCCGAATCAAAAATGTGGGTCGAGAAGAACGTGCTTGAGATCACCGCAGACGTAACACTCAACGGTGAAACAACATCAATAACATCAAGAGTTATCCAGGACCCCGTTGTCAAGTCTGACGACGGACCCGGATACCTGACCATGGGCGGCAGGGGCTTCACAGCCAACGGCGGTACTATCATGGGCGGCACATATATCAATATGGGCCAGGGTCCTAAGGACAGTGCCAGTGACCCCGTAACACACTGGTCAACACTTACAGACAGCTCCTACTTCCGTTATAAGGAAGGTGACCCCAAGGTCATCACACTTGAGGACCATGCTTACTGGACAAATGACACTATAACACATTCGATCCAGAACAAGTATGAGGCTCCTTTCGTAATAAACGGCAATTATGAAGCAACAGTTGACATCGGCCACTATTACACAGAAAAGGGCAAGGGTTCTGTTATCTGGGGAAATCTTACATATACCCAGGCAAAGGGCATTACCGTAGAGTATTCAGACAGCCTTAAAGCAGAGCTCGACAAGGGCGGCTACAAGTTCACCGAGATACCCTATATGTTCGTTGACGGAGATATGGATATAGCTCCTGATATGGCACTTGGTACAAGGTCAGATACAGGTTATCCTTTTAATCTTTTTGCCGGTTCTATTACATCAGATAATATTGACGGAAGATATGGCAACCCCATGAAGGGCACTACTTATATCATGGACTCAGGCAAGACATCAGTTATTAAACTTGACAATGGTGCGAAGTTCGGCTCATGGGTAGATTCTTTCTACAGCGGCGGTGAGTCATATTCCCAGGTAGGCGGTATCTATTCCAAGGGAAGCATAGAGTTCAATGGAAATGGCAGTGCAGAGATACAGGGCAATTTAAGAGCTGAGGAGAATATCACCTTAAATGAGAACCTGACAGTTGACGGTGACCTCGTAGTAGGAGGAACACTCAATCTCAACGGCAAGTCCCTTGACGTTGTTACCAAGAAGATATACGCAGGAAATGTAGTAGGTAACAACGTCCAGTCACACGGCGGCGGACTCAAGGCAGGATATACACAGGGCAACCTGAACTATGTCCGTGCAACGAATTTTACCTATCCTACAGCTGGTGGCGGAACAGCACTTGCAGAAGCTGGAGTTACCTATGGTTGGCTGCTGCCAACTGCCTTAGTTGATTTTACAACTACACCTGGTCCGGACGGCTCTGTAGATTTTGGAGGTGCAAATATTGATGGATATTACGACAGCAATATAAACGTCCCTCCTACTGACGATGACCCGTCAATACCTCACGACAAGGTGTACAAGACAAATGTCTACCTCAATTCAGCAGGCCAGGAAGTTTCCCAGGCAGAGGCAGTTGAGGCCGGCAATTACTGGACATACAACGGACTTACAATAAAGAACATAGCTGACTTCTACAAAGATTACAGCTATACCCAGACAATTTATCCTGATTACGCAACAAGAGAAGTCCTCATGGGCGTAAGCGGACCTGTCAAGGGTACAGAGGGCCACATCGCACTTGCTACAACTACCTATGAGGGCGGTGCTACTGACCTTAACAGTAATACTTATGAGTCAGGCGAGTGGTATCAACCTACAAATTTTGTATGGAACTGGCCTGCTGATACGATATGTGAAAGCGGTACCCTCAAGGGCACATGGATAAGAAATATCACAATTCAGGCTGACGGCCATGATGTAAATATCCAGTTCGATGACGGCATAGTGTTCAAGCCCGGTGTAAAGGTAAATGTATCTGAGCTAAATGGTGGTCATGTCAAGTTCTATGGAACAAAGGCTGCTGAGATTGACGGAACAGCCGGCAGGATACAGAGCGTTACAAAGATTGTAACTCCTCCTACTATCCCTGCTGAGACCTATGCAACAACACTTACAGGTGTTACAGAGGTCAAGGAAAGCTGTACACTTACAGGAACATTCAACAATTCAGTTTATGTAAAGACTCAGGGCAGTGATGTTCACGTACTCCTTTCGGACGTAAACTTCAACAACAGCAGGATCTATGTTGACGAGACCCACGGCGGCAAGGTATACTTCTACTTTGACGGCAAGGTACAGTGCAACTATGACAATCCTACAGAGACTGAGCAGACAAAGCTGTTCAAGACTGTTAAGGAGCTCATGGAGGACTGGGGAATCGAAAAGAACATAGATAAGCCTTCTCCTCCGATAGAGGATGAAAAGTCTATCATCGAAAAGAACACACTGACGTCTACACCTACCGGAAACGGATATGAGTATGATGCAGGTGCACGTGTACTCAGGATAACAGGCGACACAAGGATAAGAAACTGCACTATTTCCAAGAACGCAGCAGAAGGAACACCTTATATCAATACTATCGAGGTATATCCGCCTGCTACAGGAAGCATCTGGGTAGAGCTGGATTCTGTTACTATCGACCAGAGCTATATCCTTATAAAGGATGTTGACGCTAACGGCAAGCAGAAGGGCGGTACAGTAAACTTCTACTTCGACGGTAAGATAGACTTTGCAACAGGAGCATATCTTATCACCGAGTCCTTCCAGAATGCAAACAATAACACAAGCCAGAAGTATCAGATAGTATCTGACCTTACAAATCCCGCACTCTTCATGGACCAGACAGAGTATAAGCTGCTTGAGGCTCCAAGAGTAAATATCTACTCCAATAAGGATAACCTCAATACAGAGGTCACCGGAAGAAATGACTTCTTCCTGACAGCGTTTGTACGTGCTCCTTATATGACTATGAAGGTGCCGACAATAGGCGGAACATTTGATAACTTCCTCCAGAACCGTTTATGGTATGACGGCATCAAGCTGGGAAGCGCTGGTTCACAGGGCTGGGGCAATGGTAAGTCCTGCCAGAGAATGTTCGTCCTCGGATGCCTTAACGTTGCAGACCTTACATCAGACAACGACTGGACTCTGCTCTACGTTAAGCAGCCGGCAGACGGCGGCAACGTGATCAAGGCCGCTGACGGTTCACACACATACGCAGCAGTAAGCTACACCGATTATTAAGGAGGAATGACTCATGAAAAAGTCTAAAAAGAAACTTCGTGGCATGACTCTTGTTGAAGTAATAATCGCTATACTTATATTCGCACTTCTCGGAATGGTTCTTC
>ODAI013422545.1_pt1 | contig 11190 bp, 9 predicted proteins | sample 1539321 | NCBI WGS metagenome assembly ODAI01 (sample SAMN02144231, study PRJEB22623) | gut metagenome | biome: sheep rumen | host: Ovis aries | place: New Zealand
CAAAAACAGTCGACCCCGAAAATCCCTATGCAGACGGCAAGTGGCGTATGGTGCTCTTTGATACCGAGTACAGCGCCAACCTTGCAGACAAGGTCAATGAGACAGGTCCTACTTATAACAGCTTCAGCCAGTTCGGCGGAGGCGGAGGCTTCGCCTTCGGAATGGGAGGCGGCGGACTCAGCGGCTCATTTACCTCACTGATGAAGAATGCAGAGTTCAAGAAGCAGTTCGAGCTGACATTCATGGACCTTGCAAACTATAACTTTGATACCAAGAAGACCACAGCTGCAATCAACTACTACAAGGGCTTCAAGCAGCAGATAGTTGATACCTATGCACGTTTCCCCTCATCGAAGAACATCCACAATGCACAGACCTTCGATCAGGATTATCAGCTCCTCGAGACCTTCTACAACACCAGATTCGGCAACGTTACAAGCCAGATGAAGAACTATATGTCACTTCAGGGCGACCTTGCAACAGTTACCGTAAATAACGACGGCTCAAAGGGTTCGGTAAAGTTCAACACCATCAACCTTGACGATTCACTCAGCACATGGAGCGGAAAGTACTACACAGACTATCCCGTTACCGCAAAGGCAGTGGCAAAGGAAGGCTATACCTTCGATCACTGGGAGGTAACAGGCGCAAATGTTGATGATACACGCTCCGCCGAGATAACAGTTCCCGTTAGCGAGGGCGTTACCATCAAGGCTGTATATACAGCAGGTGCAGCTCAGCCCGTGACTACCACAACAACTACCACTACTGCCACCGCCACAACAACGACCACAACGAGCACAGCTGTTCCTACAGGCATGATAAAGCTTGGCGACGCAAACTGCGACGGCACCGTTGAGCTGGCAGACGCTATCCTCATCATGCAGAGCCTTGCAAATCCCAATAAGTATACACTTACAGATCAGGGCAAGCGCAACGCAGACGTTGACAAGGCAACTGAGGGACTTACCTCAAATGACGCTCTGAAGATACAGGAGTTCCTCCTTGGAAAGATAAAAACACTTGACTGATAAAAAAGTGAAAAGAGAATAATAAACATACCCCGAAGCGGCTGATGGCTGCTTCGGGGGATTTTTTCGCAGCTGATATATAACACAGGGCGGTGCCGCGCCGCGGCAAAAGGGAAGAGATAACGTGCGCATAATGTGCGTTCCCTACAAGCTAAAGGCTAATAGCTATGGGCTGACGGCTGAAAAAAGAGACCTGAAAGGTCTCTTTTTTCATAATATGAAGCAGATAAGTCCCGAGCAGCCCTCGTTTATGACTCTTTCGAGAGTCTCCTGAAGCTTCATACGGGCGTCCACGGGCATCTTGAAAAGCTTACTGTGAAGTCCCTCATTGACCAGCTCGTGCAGGGACTTGCCGAAGATGTTGCTCTCCCATATCTTCTTGGGGTCATCGTCAAAGCCGTCCAGCAGGTACATCACCAGCTCCTCGGACTGCCGCTCGGTGCCTACGATGGGACTAACGGTGGTGTTTATATTGGCTTTCATGAGATGTATGGACGGGGCGGACGCCTTGAGCTTGACGCCGTACTTGCCGCCCTGACGGATTATCTTTGGTTCCTCGAGGGACATCTCCTCCAGCTCCGGCATGACGATTCCGTAGCCCGTCGCCTCCACCTCCGCAAGGGCAGGCTCTATGCGCTTGTACTTCCTGCGGATATCGTTGAGCTCCGTGAGCAGGGGCATCAGGTCGCTCTCGCTCTCTATGTCTATGCCTGTGGTCTCGCCCAGTATCTTGTAGAAAAGGCTGCTGTCCAGCTCCGCGGTGATGGTGACGGAGCCCTTTCCCAAGTCAATGCTGCTGACCTCTGCTTTCATCACGTTGGGGCACTCTCCGATAGCTGTCGCAGCGTCCTCAGCTTCGCGCACAAGGCGTATATCCTTGGCAGCAGACCTTATGCAGTCCAGTATCTCCGACCTGAGCCAGTGTCCCTTTTCGAGGGAGTTTATCCATCTTGCGGTGCGGATATTTATCTCCCTTACGGGGAATGAGAACAGTATCTCCCGTATTATCCCGCGGATATCCTCCTCGCTGAGCTCCAGGCAGTTGACGGGTATGACCTTGGCGTCGTAGCGCTCTGTGAGCTGCGCTGCAAGAGCTTTTGACTCCGCCGACTTCGGGGCTATGGTATTGAGTATTACCACGAAGGGCTTTCCCAGTTCGCGGAGCTCGCGGATGACCCTCTCCTCGCACTCCGCGTACTCCTCACGGGGGATATCCGTCACGGAGCCGTCTGTGGTAATGACAAGACCGATGGTGGAGTGGTCGGTGATGACCTTCTGGGTGCCTATCTCTGCCGCCATATTGAAGGGTATCTCCTCGTCGAACCACGAGGTCATGACCATACGGGGCTGCTCGTTTTCGATGTAGCCGAGAGAGCTGGGGACGATATAGCCCACGCAGTCGATGAGCCTTACATTGAAGGCGGCGCCGTCCCCGAGGTCTATGCGCACTGCCTCCTCGGGGATGAACTTTGGTTCTGTGGTCATGATGGTCTTGCCTGCGGCGGACTGGGGAAGCTCGTCGAGGGCTCTCTCTCGCATATATTCGCTGTTTATATTGGGTATCACAAGCGACTCCATGAACCGTTTTATGAATGTGGATTTGCCCGTGCGGACGGGTCCCACCACGCCTATGTAGATATCGCCGCCTGTGCGCTCGGCGATATTGCTGTATATATCTTTAGCCATACAAATACTCCTTTTATGAAACAATTGGTATCAGCAGCATACCGCCCTTTTCAAGCCGTTCTCCTGCAAGGTCGTTCTCCTCGATAATGGCGTCAACGCTGGTGCTGTACCGCTTGGCGATGTCCCAGACGTCCTCGTTCTCTATGCCGAAATAGAGCTTTATGGAGTAGTCGCCGTCCCGCTCCTTCCTTGCGGAGTCGTCAACGGTGATGTCGGTGACAGCCTTTACGGAATCGGAGCTGTATACGGACAGCTTAACGCCGATATCGGCTTTTGCGGTGAGAATGCCCTCTGCGGATATGTCGTAGGAGGTCTCGCGTACCCTGACCTCGGCGGATACCGATGAACCGCTGATATTATCGGGGAGAGCGATGGTCTCCTCAAAAGCCTCATCGCGGTCGGGCATAACTATCATTCCCGACCTGTCCTTTGCCGCCATGGAGTAAGTCAGCATACCGCTTATGACAACGGACCTGCCGTCGTCGCCGATACGGGTGTTGATGTTCTTTGCCTCGCTCCACATGGAGTATACGGTCTGCGGGACAGCGTCTCCCTCGGCAAGTCGGGCGCTGTGGCGGAAGCTCTCGTCATAGACCGCAGGTATCTGCTCCGCCCTTATGTCGGAGAGCTCCACGGTGCAGGGATATACCGTGGAGAAAGCGTCCTCGGCTATCATGACGGAGGCGGTCTTTACGGCGCGGCAGCACAGTCTCAGCTCCGCCTCGCATCTGACTGTACGTTCACTGTCGGCGGCAGGGGAGATATCGCAGCTGACCACCTCTGCGGTGACGGTGCAGCCGAAGCTGTCGTCCAGCCCCTCCACGTCGATTATCTGGCTGTAGCCCAGCGAGAAGCTCATGGTCTCCACATTGCCGCCGCCTCTGTAAAGCAGCTCCACATCAGCTTCGCCCTTGGCGAGGAGCTTTCCCGAGATCAGCTTTACCTCACATTCCGCCGCGGTGCAGCTGCACCGCAGTATGCCCGAGATATCGGGCTGTGCCGCAGACAGCTCCATCTCCTCCTCGATACGCACGTTTTTCTCCGCGCTGAGCCTGCTTGCGGCAAACTCCACATTCCGCCGCTTCAGCTGTATATTCATGCCCTCTGCGTCGGAGACCACCTGCTGCTCCTGCTGACCCGTGACGCTTATTTTTACTGAGACCGCTCCTCTCAGGTCGAGACGGCGCTTGTTCACGGCGCGGAAGTTCACATGGTCGGTCTTGGGCGTGAGCCTTACCTGCGGAGACACGGGGCTCCGTCCCAGCTCCACGGTCTTGCTGAAGCTCCTGTGCTGGTCAACGGACTGTACCTCGCTGCCGTCCTCGCCGCAGTAGAGGATATGGATATCACATCTCAGCTCATAGGTGAGCCTGTCGCCGCTTACGGACCACTCTGTGATGACGGGGGAAGTGTCGCAGCGGATAAGGCGGAAGATATCGGGACAGTAATCGGGAAGGATATAATCAAGTTCCACGGACTGCTCCTGAACGCCGTCAAATATGACCTCGGCGGCAGGGACAGTCTCTCTGTTGAGTTTTAATTCCATAACGGAGGACCTCCTTGAAGTTTGCTTTGTGTAATTATATTCGCACAGGTGTCCTGTTATTCCTGACGCATCGGTTTAGGCGGTCTTTACGGACGAAATGCTCCGTAAGCCTTGCGGCAACTGAGCGCGGCATATAATGATCACCTTCAACGGCAAAATTCATCTCTTTTTTACAAAGTCGGGTATGGACAAATTTAACAAAATATGCTATAATATTTATGAACAACATAAATAAGCAGCACCTCACAGCCGCAGAAGCAGGGTGTCATGCTTATATTCTGCCCGTATTTTCGGGCAAGAAAGGATAGTCTATGCTTCACGAGAAATCATGCGGCGCCATTGTCTACAGGAAATACCACGGCAATACGGAAATACTGCTGATAAAGCATATCAACAGCGGTCACTGGTCCTTTCCCAAGGGTCATGTAGAAAAGGGCGAGACCGAGGTCGAAACTGCTCGTCGTGAAATCAAGGAGGAGACCTCCATTGACGTTATTATTGATCCGACATTCAGGGAAACAGTTACCTATTCACCGAAAAAAGATACGGTAAAAGTCGTAGTTTACTTCCTTGCGAAGGCGAAGAATGTTGATTTTTCGCCCCAGGAGGGAGAGATCGCCGAGATACGCTGGGTCGATATCTCCTACGCCTCGAATATCCTGTCCTATGAGAATGACAGGACCATAGTCGCCAAGGCAAAAAGCGCTATCAAGGAAAATCACTGAACAGAAAAAAGCTCCCTCACAGAAGTGGGGGAGCTTTGCTTTATATGCGTTTTCAGTTGTTTCTGACCTCGGTGTAGTAGTATACCGCAAGCTGAGTCCTGTCGCGGAGCGCCAGCTTGTCCAGCAGGTTGCTGATATAGTTGCGGACAGTGCCCTCGCCGAGAAAGAGCTCCGCGGATATCTCCTTGTTGCTGAGCCCCTTTGCCACCAGCTCCATTATCTCGCGCTCCTTGTCGCTTATGCCGTGGGCGGCGAAGTCAAAGCTGTCCTTGGGCTTCATGAGCTCGGGGAGCTTGTTTATTATCTTGTCGCCGAATACGCTCTGACCGCCCATTACGGCTTCGAGAGCGGGGACGATGCCGTCGAAATCTTGCTTTAGGATATAGCCCTTTGCACCCATGCTGAGGGCTTTTACTATGTACTCGTCATCGGAGAAGGTGGTGAGATAGAGTATCCTTGCCTCGGGGAACTCCTTCAGTATCAGCTCGCCTGCCTCCAGACCCGTCATGCCCTCCATGCGGATATCCATGAGCATGACATCGGGCTTGTAAGTGCGGTAGAGGTCGGGAGCTTCAGAGCCGTCCGAGCCCATGGCAGCCACAGTGACCTTGCCTGTACTTTCGAGAATGGTTTTCAGCGACAGAGCCACCAGCCTGTCATCATCTATAACTACGATGTTCATAATAACTCCTTTTCGTATTATCGTTAACAGCCGAAATTACTTCCGGCTTCGTTATGCTTTGGGTATGGACATGAATATCCTGAAGCCCTCGGGTGACGGAGTGAAGCTTATCCTGCCTCCCAGAGCGGCTGCGCGGTCACGCATATTCTTCAGACCTATGCCGCTTTCCTTTATCTCGGAGCAGCTTCCGTTGTCCTCCATGACCAGCTGACAGAATGCAGGGTGCTCGCGGACTATGAGCTCTATGCTGTCTCCGTTGGAGTGCTTCACGGCGTTGGAGAGCCCCTCCTTGATGACGCCTATGATACACAGCTTTATATTGCCTGACAGGTGCTCGCTGACGTCGCAGTCGAATTTGACGGTAAATCTGTCCTCCACTGATTTAAGACTGTCCTCCACCACTTTTTTCAGGTCGATGGAGTCGTCGTGGAGGTCGTGGACGCTTTCCCTTATGCTTGTCATGGCAGAGTCGAGGGTGTCGCGGAGACTTTCCAGCGGCTCGCGGAGCTGCTCGTCCTTGTTGATGACGATGAGGGCTCCCGACTGGAGCAGGGAGCGCGTCAGCATATGCCCCACATTGTCGTGTATCTCACGGGCGATGCGGTTGCGCTCTTTCAGTGTGGCGAGGTGTATCTCGTTGTCCTGAGCCTCGGCGAGGAGGAGGTTCTGCTGAGCAAGCTGCTGGTTTTTTCCAGCCACCTCGTCGCGGAGGTCCGTGAGCTTGGTGACGGTCTGCTCAAGACCCGATACTCTTATGTATATTATGACAGCCACCGCAGCGGCTGCAAGGGTTATCATTATCTGTCCTGCACTGAGACTGCCGAGCTTTATGAGAGCCAGAGCCGCAGGAGCAGTCAGCCACCATTTTTTCTCCCACAGTGCGTCATAGAGCAGCAGGGGCATTGTGCAGAGGGTGACGGGGAATACTCCGCAAAGCAGCGAGAAGCCTGCAATGAGGACAGCTGCCGCCGCAGTGCCCGTCAGGAGCTGTACCGCAGTTGAGACCGCCATGGCGGACAGTATTATTATGACGGGAGCCGTAAAGCTGTCGGTCATCATCAGGCTCATAAGACATATGAGCAGTATAGCCAGCTTGTCTATCAGTCTGTTCAATCTCACACCGCCTTTATATGTAGTTGAGAGTTGAGAGTTTACAGTTTAAAGTCAGAACGCTCACCTCTCCGATTATTATGATTATATTTGCTCCCCGAACCCGGTTCGGGACAATACATTAATTATATCACGGCAGGGAAGTATTTGCAAGTGACATTTGCAAGGATGAAAATGTGACAAATGTCATCTCCGAAACTGACTGAGGACACTACAAAAGGGAACTTTTCTGCGGTATAATAATGACAGTGAAAAACACAAAGGGAGGAATCCGATATGGAAAAGAACGTTGTTAAGATAAATGAACTGGTGAAGCGCTACGGCGACCTTATCGCACTGGACCACTTCAGCCTTGAGATAAAGGAGGGTGAAGTCTTCGGACTTCTGGGACCCAACGGCTCCGGCAAGACCACTACCATAAACTGCCTGCTGTCGCTGCTTGCTTACGACAAGGGCGATATCGAGATATTCGGCAAGAAGATGACACCTGTCAGCTACGACATAAAGAAGGAGATAGGCGTCATCATGCAGAATGTGGCAGTCTTTGAGGAGCTGACCGTATACGAGAACATCGACTACTTCTGCGGACTCTACATCACCGACAAGGCAAAGAGAAAGCAGTGTGTTGAGGAGGCTATCAAGTTCGTGGGACTGGAGGACTTCCGCAAGTTCTATCCCAAGAAGCTCTCAGGCGGACTTCTCCGCAGACTCAACATCGCCTGCGGTATCGCCCACAAGCCAAAGCTCATAATCCTTGACGAGCCCACAGTTGCCGTTGACCCCCAGAGCCGAAACCGCATACTGGAGGGCATACAGGAGCTGAACCGCAGCGGCGCCACAGTCATCTACACCTCTCACTACATGGAGGAGGTAGAGCAGATATGCACACGCATAGCCATCATGGACAAGGGCAGAAAGGTGGCAGAGGGCACCAAGGACGAGCTGAAGCGCATGATAAAGAACACCGAGACCATTACCATAGAGATACTTGAGCTCCCCGATGACGTCCGCAGAGAGATATCGGGACTGCCCCATGTTTACGATGTGAGATTTGAGGACAGCAAGCTCGTTATCAGCTGCTCGGGCGGCAAGCACAACCTTACAAGAGAGCTTGATGTGCTCCAGAAGCGCGAGCTCAGCTTCGGCAGAGTATACACAGAGCTCCCCACACTCAACGATGTGTTCCTTGAGATAACGGGCAAGGCTCTCAGAGACAAGGAGGATTGACAATGTTCCTGCACATACTGAAATACGAGCTGAAAAACGGTGTCCGCACAAAGGACCTCATCATCTGGCTCATGGTCTTTCCCATAGTTCTCGGCACTTTCTTCAAGATAGCCTTCGGAAGCGTTTACAACAAGACCGAGAAGTTCAGTGCCATACCCGTTGCGGTGGTGGAGGAGACCGAAAATCCTGCATTCAGACAGGTGCTTGATGGCATAGAGAGTGCCGATGAGCCTTTCCTGAAGGTCACCTACGCCGACAGGGCAAAGGCTGAGGAGCTCCTTGACAGCGGCGATGTTGAGGGCATAATAAGCTCTGCCGACAAGCTGGGGCTGACGGTAAAGCAGAAGGGACTTGCCCAGACCATGCTGAAATCCTTCGTGGAGCAGTACACTCTCCGCGAGAAGATAGCAATGGATGCAATACAGACCTCTCCCGAAAAGGCGCAGGAGATAATATCCTCACTTATGAGCGGCACGGTATCATCGTGCAGGGAGATACCCCTTACACAGGGCAATCCCGATATGTACATACAGTATTTCTACAACCTCATCGCCATGGTGGCATTGTTCGGCTGTATGACGGGAATGCACGTTACCATGCAGAATCAGGCAAATCTCTCCGCTCTGGGAGCAAGGAACAACTGCTCGCCCGCGCCCAAGCTGGTGACCATTCTTGCCTGCCTTACGGGAAGCTTCATATTGCAGACGGTATGTATGCTGCTGTGTGTCACATTTCTTGCGTTCGTGCTGAAGGTGGACTTCGGCGACAGACTGCCCCTTGTATATCCTGCGGCTATACTGGGCGGCATAATGGGTGTATCCTTCGGCTTCTTCGTAGGCTCTGTGAGCCACATGAGCCAGAAGACAAAGACAGCGGTACTCATGTCGGCATCTATGCTGCTGTGCTTCCTCAGCGGACTCATGGTGGGAGACCTTAAAGGCACCATAGCTCAGAAGGCTCCATGGTTCAACAATATAAACCCTGCTGCGGTGGTTTCCGACAGCTTCTACTGCCTCAACATCGACGAGGACTACACACGCTTTATCACAAAGCTCATAACAATGGCAGTCATAACCGTTGTATTCATAATGCTCGGCTTTATCATATCAAGGAGGAAGAAGTATGCAAGTGTTTAAGACCATGTTCAAGGTAATGAGGAGCAGGCTCCCCTCAGCCATGATATACATAATCATATTCCTTGCAATATCCGCATTTGTCACCAGCCAGTCCACCAAGGACAACAAGTTTGAGATGAACAGGCTGAAGGTATGCGTATTCGACGAGGACGGCACTCCCGAGAGCCGCGCACTTACGGAATTCATCGGAAAGCACAATGATATAGTTGAAATAGATAATAACAGGGACACCATCACCGATTCGCTGTACTACAAGACAGTGAACTATGCACTCATCATCAACAAGGGCTATGCAGAAAGGCTTGCCGCAGGGGAAACGGCTGAGCTTTTCGGCAGCTATCACATGGACGAGAGCTATTCCGTGGTCTATATGAGCAAGATGCTCGACGAGTACACAGGCTCCGTAAAGGCATACCTTGCCATGGGAAAGAGCCTTGAGGAAGCTGTCTCCGCCACGGAGGCGGCGATGTCACAGGAGACAGAGGTAGAGATGCTGAGAGTTGACAAGGGGGGCGACTCTCACTTCAGCGTGGACTTCGCACAGTACTTCCAGTTCATGCCCTACATACTCGTCTCCGTAATTATCAGCATAGTCAGCCTTGTTCTGGTGACCATGAACAAGAAGGACATACGCTACCGCACGAACTGCTCATGCCTGAAAAACTCAAAGTACACCTTCCAGCTCTTTTTCGGAAGCTTCCTGTTCGTGCTGTTTATATGGCTCATATTCATGGTTGCGGGAACTGTCTTCAATGAGGAGATGTACACAGGCAGAGCGTGGCTTGCAGTGCTCAACAGCTTCATATTCTCCATGGTCGTGGCAGCTCTTGCGGTATTCATAGCCAGCTTCGAGCCAAAGGACAATATCCTCAACCTTATCACACAGGTTCTGGGACTGGGAATGAGCTTCCTCTGCGGCGTATTCGTGCCCATGGAGATACTCAGCGACGGAGTCCTCTCCGCAGCGAGATTTCTTCCCGCATACTGGTACGTCAGGGCTAACCGCATGATAAGTGAGGAAGACGCATTCAGCTCCGAGGGCGTTATGAAGTGTATGCTGATAGAGTGCCTGTTCATCGTGGTACTGGTACTCATGACGATTCTGGTGCGCAGACTGAGATACAGCAGCGCATCCATAGGCTCCGCCGTAAAAAAGGCAGCAGCCTGATGTAAGTTGAGAGTTTACAGCTGAATGTTTAAAGTCAGGGGCGGCGGAACGCCGCCCCTACAAAAAAAGAGCGCACAACTGTGCGCTCTTTTTTATTCTGTTAACTGAGCACTTCTCAGAAGCCCAGCTTTCCTTTGATAATGCCGCAGACCTCTTCCTTGTGCTGCTGATAGTAGAAGTGACCGCCCGAAAAGGGATATACCTGACAGCTGCCGCTTGTGAACCTGCTCCAGCTGTTCATATCAACATTCTGCATAAGGGGATCCTCCTGACCGTAAAGCACGGTTATATCGCAGCCGAATGTGATATCCTCGGGAGAAGCGCTGTAACGCTCAGCCATGCGGACATCGGTGCAGAGGATGCGGTTGAGAGTCCTCATCAGCTCCTCGTCGGGGACGGGAGCGGCTGTGGACAGGGAGTTTGCCGAGAAATATGAAACTATCTCGTCATCGGCGGCTTCCTCAATGTTCTCAAAGCAGTGAACGTCCTCATCGGGAGGATTTTTTCCCGAGAGGAAGATGTGCTTGGGAAGCGCCAGCCCCTTTTCCTTTGCCTGCCTTACCAGCTCTGTGACCAGTACCGTACCCATGCTGTGACCGAAAAGCGCATAGTCCTCTCCGAGCAGCTCAGAATGCTTTTTAATGAGGTCCTCCGCGCAGCCCTGTACTGTATCGAGGAGCGGCTCAGAGGAGCGTGTAAAGCGTCCTGACAGCTCCATAGGAACGACAGTCAAATCTTTAGGCAGAAAGCGTTTGAACGAGCTGTAGCTCTTTGCAGAGCCTCCGGCGTGAGGAAGAAAGAAGAGCACCATATTATTCTTCAAAAGGAGTACCCTTTTCGTTGAGAAGGTCGAATATCTCTCCGACCAGACTTATTGAA
>ODAI010333873.1_pt1 | contig 11187 bp, 5 predicted proteins | sample 1539321 | NCBI WGS metagenome assembly ODAI01 (sample SAMN02144231, study PRJEB22623) | gut metagenome | biome: sheep rumen | host: Ovis aries | place: New Zealand
ATCCGTGCCGCTTCCGGGCTAAGATGCCTGCCATACTCAGGTGTAGCGAATCGGGATCTCATCATAACGCGGGAAAGACGGACATCTCTTCCTGGAATGCAGCTTTTTGCCTCCGGCGGACCGCAACCGGACTATCTGCCTGCCAACGGCTGGCCAAATGGGCATGTAAGTCAGGTGGAATTTTGTAAGACTAACGGCAACGATGTTCAAGATTCCGTTGGTGTAAGACTTACGGGCACGCGACCGCCCGACCTGTGCCCGTTACTTTTGCAATTCACCCATGGAAAAATCGAAGCTGGGAAATGCGGAAAACCTTGACTTTTCAAGGCCAAGGGCTTACAATAGTCTTAAGATAGGTGAGGTATGCTTACTCGCTGATGAGAGCTTCTGAAAGGAGGGGGTTGAGGATGAATGAGGATAAGGGCATGAACCGCCCATACCAAGGGAAGGATATCGTTAGTAAAATCCTTACTAACACCTTTAGAGAGAAGACCTTTGCAGTCTATGGAGTGAAGGATGTTCCTGCCATTAAAGCATATTTACCAACGGAACTTCCTACCATAGAGGCATCGGATAGAATATCAGATCATGTGTTCTTGCTTGAAGATGACTCCTATGCGATTGTGGACTACGAGTCAGCTTACAAAAGTGAGAACAAGATCAAATATCTGGAATATGCCACAAGACTTGCAAAGCACTACTTTAAGCCAGGTCAATCGTTAAAGATTAGAATTATCGTGATTTATACATGCGATGTTGAATCGGCGAATGACACATTTAAGGTGGGCGCGATTACTTTGAAAGTTGAGCAGGCATTCCTTTCTAAGATTGATGGAAGCACTGAGCTTTCAAAGATAACGGAAAAGATAAAAAACGGTGAGAAATTGACCGATGAAGATTTGATGCGACTTGCTGTGCTGCCTTTGACGAAAAAAGGTCGGAAAGCAAAGGAAAAGATGATCGATGAGGTTATCGATACCGCTGAGATGATGCAGAAGGCGGATGACGCAGGTACGTCGTTTGTCTTGTCAGCCATGTATGTAGCAGCAGGAAATTTTATCACGGCAGGGCAGGAAGACCGAATTAAGGAGGTGTTGGATATGACGGCCCTTGGGAGAAGATATGAGCAGGAGAAGAAGCAGTATGCGGATTATCGTGTAGCTAAGGTTTACGTAGACCTTGTGGATCGGAAAATCCAGGAGAAGGGTCTCAGCGAGAAGGAAGCTTGCACTCAGGTCGGAATTACAACGGAAACATATGAGATGGCTAGGGCTGTTGTTGACTCAAGTAAGGAAGTCGAAGCTGTCTAAAATGGCCATCCATTGACATTCAGCCTTCCAATCCCCATCCCACCAGTGAGCTGGATTCATCCGGAGGAAGGCATCCGTCCTCCCGCATCCTTCATTCCCATGTTTGAAAAGAACGGGATGATTGCGGAAGTGGATCGTTTCATCTGGCAGGAGTCCTGCAAAATACTTGCCCGATGGAAGCAAGAGGGAATGGATCTGTTCATCTCCATCAATATTTCCCCAAGGGATTTCTATCTGATGGACGTGCCTGCCGAGTTGCATCGGCTGGTCAGGGAATATGATCTTGAACCGGCAAAGCTGCGACTGGAAATCACGGAATCCGTGATGATGAGCAACGCGAAAGCGCAGATGGAGACGCTCAGAGCGCTCCAGGCTGCCGGTTTCTTCATCGAGATGGACGATTTCGGCAGCGGCTACTCCTCACTGAATCTACTGAGGGAGATGCCGGTGGACATACTGAAGGTCGATATGGTTTTCCTGAAGGAAGCCGGTCAGAGCATGCGGGCAGAAGCAATCCTTGAAGACATTATTGCCCTAGCGGGGAGAATCGGAATCACTTCACTGACAGAAGGCGTTGAAACAAAGGAACAATACGACGCCCTGCTGGAAATGGGCTGCCAGATGTATCAGGGCTATTACTTTGCAAAGCCCATGCCAGTAGAAGAATTTGATAAGTTGTTTGCATTAGAGCAACCGAGTATACCCCAAAAAGAACAGGAGCAGGAGGAGAACGATGAATAGAAAAATCACAGCAATTTGCATGGCTGTACTGCTGATCCTTCTCTCCCTACCCGCCTATGCTGCTCCCGCCACCAAGACTGTTCGTGTCGGCTGGCACGAAGCACCATATTTCATTACTGACCAGTTTGGACGCCATTCCGGCTATACCTATGATTATCAGCAGAAGCTGTCCGCTTATACCGGTTGGACATACGAGTATGTGGAGGGCGGCTGGTCAGAATTACTGAGCATGCTCAAAACCGGCGAGATCGACATGATGGGCAATATCTCCTACATGGAAGAGCGTGCCAAAGACATGCTATACTCGTCCATCCCCATGGGTACAGAGTCGTACTACGTTTTCATCGCACCCACCAATACTGATATCAACGCGGACAATTACAATTCCTTAGATGAGAAACGGATTGGCGTTGCAAAGGCAAGCATTCAATGTGACATGCTGAGCAAGTGGTTGGAAACGCACAATATTTCGGCGCAGATCGTAGAGCTCACCACCTCGGAAGAGGAATCGCTGCGTCTGCTCGGCACCGATCTTGATGCCTTTGTCTCTATGGATGTCCAGGCAAATGTTCTAACTGCTGAACCCGTATGGAAGATCGGTTCATCGGATTTCTTCTTCGCTGTTAGCAAGCAGCGTCCCGATCTGCTGTCAGAGTTGAATGCTGCTCTTAGCCGGATCCAGGATGAAAACAAGTACTATGACCAGCAACTGTTTGACAAATATCTGAAAAACACCGAGTCAAATCTGTACCTGACCATCGAGGAGAATGCCTGGCTCTCCGAACATGGAACGATCCGGGTAGGTTACCAGGATGGCTATCTGGCGTTCTGCGCAAAGGATAAAGACAGCGGAGAATTGACTGGTGCACTGAAGGATTACCTGGATTATGCTTCCAAAGGGATGAAGAACGTCAATCTGCAATTTGAAGCCATAGCCTACCCCACCGCCGCTGCTGCGATTGAGGCTCTTCAAAAAGGCGAGGTTGACTGTATGTTCCCCGCTAACCTGACCCCCAATGACAGTGAATCGCTTGGTGTGGTTATGACGCCGGCATTGATGACCACAGAGATGGACGCGGTAGTACGTGCGTCAGAACAAAAGGAATTCATCCGTAAAGAAGATGTCACTGTATGCGTCAACGAGGGCAACACCAATTATGAGATGTTCCTGCTGGATTATTTCCCCGGCTGGAAGGTCAAGTATTATCCGGACACGCAGACGGGACTAGATGGCGTTGCTGCAGGCGAAGCAGATTGCGTAATCATCAGCAACTATCGGTACAGCAATATCGCCAAGCAGTGCGAAAAGCTCCATCTTACAACGGTCTACACTGGCGTGGATATGGACTATTACCTTGCCGTGAGAAGAGGCGACACGGAGCTCTACTCCATCCTCGCCAAAACCACCGCAATAGTTCCCGACAGCACGATTCACACGGCGCTGACCTATTACTCCACTGAAGATGCCAAGACAAGCTTTGTTGATTTCATCAAGGATAACCTGACCATCATCATGATGCTCATAGCAATTGTGCTCTTGATCATCCTCATTCTCTTACTGATCAGCATCCGTGCACAGAAGGAAGCCATCAAAGAACAGCATATGGTGGAGAGCCTGAACAAGCAGGTGTATATCGACGCGCTCACGCATGTTCGGAACAAAGGCGGATTCGACAACTACATTAATGCCCTTCAGGAACGCCTTGACCAAGGCGAACAGATTAAACTTGCCATCGGCGTATTCGACTGCGACAATTTGAAAACCGTCAATGACCAGGACGGTCACGATAAGGGAGATATCTACCTCAAGAACGCTACCCAATTGATTTGTAAAACCTTCCAGCACAGTCCCGTATTCCGAATCGGCGGCGATGAATTCACTGTGGTGCTGATGGGTGACGATCTTCAGAACAGGGAAGCGTTAGTTCAAGAGATGACCCGGAAAGAGGAAGAGATCAGCGCAGCGACCCAAGATCGCTGGGAGAAGGTACATGTGGCCATGGGCTTCGCGGAATATGACCCTGAGCAGGATAGTTCAGTGAGCGATACAATGCGCCGTGCGGATAAGGCTATGTACGAAAACAAACGGAAGTGGAAAAAAACGCATAAATGAAATACTGGAGATGCTGAAATAATCCAACACCCCCGCCTCTACGATACCATGCAGATGCGGGGGTTATCATATTGCGCACACTTTCGGACGAACGTGCAAAATCTCATCAGCCTCGCATATAACGCAGGAGCTTTTATTTTATTCGGGGGTTAAAACCACCACCTTTAGGTGGGGGCAAAAAGCAATCCTTGAAAGTAAGGAACACTCCTTATGGATTGAGAGATCTATATTGATGCGGACGACTGTCCTGTGACAAAGATTGCGGGGAGCATAGCTTGCAGGCACAGTATCTGTGGTGTCTGGATTAGGCCGGCGAGAACTCCTCGGTTTTTCTATTTTTGGCACTTGTCCAGCACCATAAATTTCTGTAAAATAATTATGTATTATGCAAAGAGTTCCCCATAGCGAACATAAGCAAGGAGAGCTGCAAATGAAGAAATATAGTTATTCCACACAGGAACAGTCCACATTGGAACGCCTGAGACAGCCGTTCGCCGTCTATCAATTCGTTGACAAACGGGTTTCAACTCTTGTGCTTTCGGATGGATTCTGCAAGCTGTTTGGATACGATGATCGCGCTCTGGCTTATTTCGACATGGATAACAATATGTACAAGGACACACATCCTGACGATGCTGCCCGGATTGCCAACGCCGCTCTTCGCTTTGCCACGAAGGGAGGGCAATATGAAGTCGTATATCGGTCAAAGATCAAAGACAGTTCCGATTATCGCATCATCCATGCTTATGGGGAGCACGTATTTACCGACGATGGAGTTCGTCTTGCACATGTTTGGTATTCTGATGAGGGCATCTACAGAGAAGGACAAGGCCAACAGGGAATAGAACTGACTGAATCCCTGAGCAACGCGCTTCACGAAAACAGCATGGTGAAAGCCAGCCAGTATGACAATCTGACCGGCCTCCCAAGCATGTCCTATTTCTTCGATCTGGCGGAAGCAGGCAGGGACAGGGTTCGTGAAAATGGCGGCACACCCGTACTGATGTATGTGGATTTCAGCGGAATGAAGTTCTTTAACAAGAAGTACGGCTTCCTTGAGGGCGACAAGCTGCTGCGAGCATTTGCGAAGATTCTGGCAGACACGTTTGGAAATGAGCATAGCTGTCGAATCAGCTCTGATCACTTCGCCGTCCAGACGGAAAAAACCGGACTGGAGGATAAACTGAAAAAGCTGCTCATAGAGTGCCGGGAGCTGAACGAAGGGAAGAACCTTCCTGTTCATATCGGCGTCTATGTCGCGGAGAGTGAACAAGTTCATGCCAGTATCGCATGTGACAGAGCAAAGATGGCCTGCGCTGAATTAAGAGGCAGATATGAAACGGCTGTAAACTATTACAGCCAGAATCTGAGTGAAGACGCTGCGAAAAGGCAGTATATCATCGAGAATATTGATCGGGCGATCGAGGAAAAATGGATTCAGATGTATATGCAGCCGATCATCCGCGCTGTCAATGAACGGGTTTGCGATGTGGAAGCGCTGGCAAGATGGATCGATCCGGAAAAAGGCTTTTTGTCCCCGGCCGACTTTATTCCGGCTCTGGAGGACGCGGGACTGATCTATAAGCTGGATCTGTATATGGTAGAGCAGATTTTGAATTCCATGAAGGAAGAAAAAGCCGCAGGCTTTTATGTAGTCCCCCATTCCATCAACCTCTCGCGTTCAGATTTTGACGCTTGCGACATCGTTGAAGAAATCCGCAGACGGGTTGACGAAGCAGGCGTTGATCGGTCGCTGATCACCATTGAGATTACAGAGAGCGTCATCGGCGGCAGCTTTGAATTTATGAAAGATCAGGTTGAAAGGTTTCGGAATCTCGGCTTCCCCGTGTGGATGGATGACTTCGGAAGCGGTTATTCCTCCCTGGACGTGCTTCAGAGCATTCAGTTTGACCTGATCAAATTCGATATGAGCTTCATGCGGAAGCTGGACGAGGGGGACGGCGGAAAAATCATTCTGACCGAGTTGATGAAGATGGCGACTTCCCTCGGTGTGGACACCGTATGTGAAGGTGTGGAAACCAAAGATCAGGTCCGTTTCCTGCGGGAAATCGGCTGCTCCAAGCTGCAGGGATTTTTCTATAGTAAGCCGATATCATTCGAAACGCTCAAGGCGCTGCGCGAGAGCAACACACTGATTCCTAGAGAAAACCCGCAGGAATCCAGTTACTTTGAACGCATCGGACGAGTGGACCTCTTCGACTTGTCTTTCCTGGCGAATCTGGATGACAGCGTGACAAAGAACACCTTTGATACAGTTCCTATGGGCATTATGGAAGTCAATGCCGGAGGAGACAAAGTAAAGTATATACGCAGCAATCAGTCCTTCCGCGATTTCATGAGACGCGCTTTCGGCTTCGACCTGTCTGATCCGGATCAGGAATACACTGTTCCCCCGGATGGCCCCGGCTCAAGTTTTATGAAAGCGATCGAGCAAAGCAAAGACAATAACAACCGCGCATTTGTCGATGAGAAAATGCGGGACGGATCAGTCGTGCGTTCTTTCGTGAGGGTTATCGGAAAGAATCCAGTGAACGGGAGAGAGTCGGTGGCAATTGCCGTGCTTTCTGTCAGTGAACCGGGCAAAGGCGAAACGTATGCCGATATCGCACAGGCTCTTGCCGCAGACTACTATAATATCTATGTGATCGACCTGGACACAAATGATTACATAGAATACTCCTCTCAGGTTGGCGATGAACAACTGTCTGTTGTGCGGCATGGCCGGGACTTCTTTGAGTCAGCAAGGCGTGACACGATGACCCGAATCTATGAGGAGGACAGAGAACCGTTCCTTGCCTTGTTCACGAGAGAGAAGGTTCTCAGGGACATTGAAAAGCAGGGTGCGTTCACAACCACCTACCGTTTGATTGATACGGGATCGCCTTTGTATGTCAATATGAAGATCACACGGATGCATGGCGGAAATCGTCTCATCCTTGGTGTAAGCATCATTGACGCACATATGAAGGAGCTGGAGGAGGCAAGAAGACTTCGGCAGGAAAAGGTGGCTCTGGGGAGGATTGCCGCGCTGTCTCCGGACTATATTGTCCTGTATACGGTAGATTCTGAAACGGGCCGCTATACGCAGTACAACCCGTCAAAAGATTTTGCGGATTTCGGGCTGGCCACATATGGGGGGGATTTCTTTGCCGATGTTGTGCTGGACGCTCCGAAAGCGATCCCCTCTGAGGATATTGAGCGACATTTGCGCATTCTCACGAAGGAAAACATGCTGCGCGAGATCCGGGAAAACGGGCTTTTCATCTATCATTACCGGCTGAAGATGGATGGAAAGATCGTGCCCGTGAACCTCAGAGCGACAATGGTCAGCGGGACTGACGGGGACAGGATCATTCTTGGCGTGACGAACGATGAGGAGGAGTACAGGCGCAGACTGGAGGAAGCCCAAAGGATTGGAGCGCTGAATAAGACGATCACCTCCCTGCTGGACAGCATTCCCGGCATGGCCTTTACAAAAGATGCTGAGACTGGCGTCTATCTGGCCTGCAACCAGGCTTTCGCGGAATACGCGCATAAGGAAACGCCGGATGGAGTCGTTGGATTGACAGACGCGGAGATTTTCGACGCAGAGACGGCGGCACATTTCGTGGAGGATGATAAGGCGGCTCTCCTGATGGAAAAGCCATATATCTTCTTTGAGGACGTGCTGGACGCTGCGGGGAATCAGCGCCAGTTCTGGACCACCAAGCTGAAATACACCGACGCTTCCGGGCGCTTATGCCTGCAGGGCTTCTGCCAGGATGTGACGGATATTCTTCGCCTGCAGCGGGAAAACGCCCGCGCGAAGGAGGACTTTCAGAAGGCAAGCGATACCGCTGCGATCTATGCTCGCCTTCAGGCTATAACCGGGAACTTTATAGTCGTTTATGACGTTGATCCCCAGACCAGCCGATATCGGGAATTCAGCTCCACTGATGATTATTTGGAGAGCTTTGGCACGGCTAAGGAAGGACAGGACTTCTTTAGCTCAGTGCGGAAGGATGCCTGTATTTACGCACATCCACAGGATTTGAATCGTTTCCTCGCCGCTTTCACGAAAGAGAATGTGCTGGCAGAAATTGAACAAAGCGGTATCTTCACATGGAGTTACCGCATCATGATGGACGGCAAGCCGTTGCATGTCCAGATGATAGCCGCGATGGTCGAGGAAAAAGAGGGCCTCCGTCTGATTGTTGGGCTTAATGATATTGATAAGCAGGTTCGGCAGGAGGAGAAAATGGAAAGCCGCCTCGTTCAAGCACAGTCCCAGGCGAACATTGATGCGCTGACGGGAGTCAAAAATATGCAAGCGTATATGGAGATGGAGGCACGGTTGGATCGTCAGATTATGAATCATCGTCAAACGTCATTTGCTATCGTGATTTTTGATGTGAACGATCTGAAAAAAGTCAACGATACCTCTGGCCATCATGCCGGAGATCAGTACCTGCGTGACGCATGCAGGATCATCTGCGATATCTTCAAGCACAGCCCCGTTTTCCGGGTCGGCGGTGACGAGTTTGCGGTGATCACGCAGGAAAGAGACTATGCGTGCATTGATGAACTGCTCGAAAAAGTAAATAAGCATAATGCGGAGGCGGCTCGTACCAGCGGAATCATCGTAGCCTGCGGCATGGCGAAATATGAAAATGATCCATGTGTAGTTTCTGTCTTCGAGCGTGCCGATAAGGAAATGTACAAAAACAAGAGCGCGTTGAAAAAGGGAAAAAGTTGGGAATGCCTGTGTAGCACAGATAAAACAACGGAAGCTCCGTGATAATTCCGGGGGCAAATTGGGGTAAAGACTCCAATTGACCGCACCGCACAAACTGAGATCGAGAAGGAGGATGCCGCATGAAGCAATTACAGTTCACATTCAAGAAAGAAAGCGAGCTCGAAGCGGAGATCAGGAAAATCCGGCAATGGTACAAAAGCAATTTCTGTTCGACGCTTTTGATTCAGGTTTTTACGGAGATCCTGGACCGGGAAACCATCCAACGAACCTGCGCTTTGCTTCAGGCACAGATGCCGGAGGCCGTCATTGTCGGCTGTTCCTCCAATGGAAACATTTTGAACGGAGATTTTTCGGGCAGTTCATTTGCCGTTGTATGCACAATGTTTGAATATCCGTCCACGAAGGTGGAAGTGCTTCAATACCCGCTTACCGCAGAGTCACAGACGCTGGTGACTGAGAATCTGTGCGAGGAGGTCAAACGCCGTCCATGGGTAAAAGGCGTGGAAATGCTCGTCACCATCCGCGGCATGTCGGTGACAGCGCTTTGCGAGGGCTTGTCGAACCTTCCGGAAGGAGTGCAGGTCTTTGGCGGCGGCGCGTTCAGTGAAGATTTGGAGCGGAACGACGCCTGCGTGTTCTCCTCTTTGGGAGGTTACCAGGAGAAGGGCATCGTATTCGTGCTCTTCGGCGGTGAGGAGATGCACCTCGAATCATCTTTTCTCACGGGCTGGAAACCTTTGGGCTTAAACCTGGAAGTAACAGCGGCGGATGGAGCGATTCTTCAGGAACTGAACGGCAGGCCCGCTTACGAAACGTATTATAAATACCTGCACATCAGGAATGATGAAAACTTCTTCTATAACACGCTGGAGTTTCCGTTCCTGTACCACTACAATGGCATCGATATTATGCGCGCCCCGATTGCAAGCAACCCGGACGGTTCTCTGACGATGACAGCTGATATCAGCGAGAATGTCACTGCCCGTATCGCTTATGGCGACCCGTGGACGATTCTAGATTCAGCGTGGCAGTACGGCAACGAGTTATTACAGTTTTCGCCGGAATGTATTTCTGTTTTTTCATGCGCGGCAAGGCGCACATTCTGGGGCAACGCCGAGGTTGGGAAGGAAACGGAACCGTATCAGATCGTTGCGCCCACATCCGGCTTTTATACCTCCGGTGAGTTTTTGCGCACGAAAGGGAAGGTCAATCAGCATAATGTCACGCAGGTCATCGTGGCTATGCGGGAAGGTGCGCCAAAACCGCATCCGGAACAGGAAATCAAGATGGCAAACCATAGCTTTGAGGGTAAAGTTTCCATGATCAACCGCATGGCTACCTTCATCAAAGCCACCACGGAGGAATTGGCGGAAGCAAACCGCAGGCTCAGCGAAATAAGTGTGACGGACGCTTTGACCGGCATCGGAAACAAGACTGCTTACTTCGACAGGGTCAAAGAGATCGAATCGAAAATATGCGCGGGGTTGACCGAGTTTTCAGTGGCCGTATTCGACCTGAACGGACTGAAGGCTATTAACGATTCCTGCGGCCACGAATGCGGCGATATGGCGATTGTTGACACGGCCAACCTGCTCATCGGAGTGTTTGGCAAAGAAAACATCTACCGCATCGGCGGTGATGAGTTCATTGCTGTTGAGGAGAATGTTTCTTCCGACGATATGCATGCCCTTTTTGCCATGCTGGATCTGTGCCTGATAGAAGAAAACGCGACGGAGAAGGCATATCGGACGCCGCTTTCAATCTCCAAAGGTTATACCACATTTGTTCCGGATATCGACACCGATTACAACAAAGTGTTCAAGCGTGCGGATGAAGCGATGTACAGGGATAAGGCTGAATACTATAAGACGCATGACCGTAGGCGGGGATAGAGTCAGCGCTAATCATGAGTATAGAGTCTGGAAGATACGTCCGGATCGAAGATAATGGACAGCAGAACGATTCCGGTGGAGTCGGAAGAACGAGGATTCAAGACAAGATAAGGCAGCCCAGTTGCTTTCTTGCTTACGGCGAGCAGGTTAGCGGCTGGGCTCTCTTTTTCTTTTATGCACCCATTTTTGCTCATAGGTGCATAAGCATATTGCATAGGTGCATCACGAAACCTGATAATGCACCCATTTTGTACCCATACACCTACGGATGCACCCGTTTTGCACCCCCGCTCCTAATTGAGCTCAACACATTTATCTGCCAAAAGGCGCAGAGTCCACTTTTCATATCCTTCTGGTGGATCTCCACAAGCGAGG
>ODAI010679736.1_pt1 | contig 11187 bp, 4 predicted proteins | sample 1539321 | NCBI WGS metagenome assembly ODAI01 (sample SAMN02144231, study PRJEB22623) | gut metagenome | biome: sheep rumen | host: Ovis aries | place: New Zealand
CGGTTTGGACACCGAATGTGAATATCTTCCGTGACCCTCGCTGGGGTAGGGGACAGGAAACCTATGGTGAAGACCCTTACCTCACTTCTGTGATGGGAACACAGGTGGTGAAGGGACTGCAGGGACCAGAGGATGCGAAGTATCGTAAACTGTGGGCATGTGCCAAGCACTATGCTGTTCACAGCGGTCCCGAATATACCCGCCACTCTGCCAATCTGACCAATGTTTCGCCACGTGATATGTGGGAGACCTATATGCCCGCCTTCAAAACGTTGGTGCAGGATGCGAAGGTGCGTGAAGTGATGTGTGCCTATCAGCGTTTGGACGATGATCCCTGTTGCGGTTCACAGCGCCTGCTGCAGACCATTCTTCGTGATGAGTGGGGCTTCCAGTATTTGGTGGTCAGCGACTGCGGTGCAGTTTCCGACTTCTATGAGTCGCACAAGTCTTCTTCCAGCCCAGTCCACGCCTCTGCCAAAGCTACTATCGCAGGAACTGATGTGGAGTGTGGCTTTGGATATGCCTATAAGAGCATCCCCGAGGCCGTGAAGCGTGGCTTTATCACAGAGGAAGAGGTCGATAAGCACGTCATTCGTTTGCTCGAAGGCCGCTTCGACCTTGGCGAGATGGATGATCCATCGCTCGTAGAGTGGTCTAAAATTCCTTATTCAGCCATGTCAACCAAAGAATCGGCCAACCTGTCTTTGGATATGGCGCGCCAAACCATTGTATTGTTGCAGAATAAGAATAACATACTGCCTCTGAAGAGAAATGCGGAGAAGATTGCCGTCATAGGTCCTAATGCCAACAATACCCCAATGATGTGGGGTAACTATAACGGAACACCCAATCACACGATAACTATCCTTGATGGTATCAAGGCAAAGACAAAGAAACTATTCTATACTCAAGGATGCGACCTTACCTACGACAAGGTGAAGGAAAGCCTTCTGGCCTCGCAGTGTAGCTTTGAGGGTAAGAAAGGTATGAAGGGTACGTTCTGGAACAATCGCAAGATGGAAGGCAAACCCGTCACTACACAGTACTACACCCAACCGTTGGCAGTAACTACCTATGGTATGCACAACTTTGCCCCTGGTGTACAGCTTGAGGACTTCTCGGCCAAATACGAGACCGTCTTCACTCCTAAGGAGGCTGGAGAATATGTGGTGGATGTGGATGGCTGTGGACAATTTGAGCTCTACATAGATGGTGAGCGCAAGTTCCAGCATCGTATATGGCGCACCACCCCCAATCATATCGTTATTCAGGCTGAGAAAGGCAAGAGTTATAACATTGAAGTGCGTTTCTCACACGTACATACTTATGATGCCAACTTGGCCATCAATATCGCCAAGGAATATCCCATTGATTATCAGACCGTCATCAGTCAATTGAAGGGAATAGACAAGGTAATCTTCGTGGGTGGTATCTCTCCCGCTCTGGAAGGAGAGGAAATGCCTGTGGATATTGAAGGCTTTAAAGGTGGCGACCGCACCAATATCGAACTGCCGAAGGTGCAGCGTGAATTCTTGAAAGCACTGAAGACCGCTGGCAAGCAGATCATTTACGTCAACTGTTCAGGTTCTTGTATTGCCCTACAACCAGAGACTGAAACCTGTGACGCCATCGTTCAGGCTTGGTATCCTGGTCAGGAAGGCGGTACTGCTGTGGCAGATGTGCTCTTCGGTGATTACAATCCCAATGGCAAACTGCCTGTGACCTTCTATAAGAATTCTAACCAGTTGCCCGACTATGAGGATTATTCGATGAAAGGCCGTACCTATCGCTATTTCAACGATGCTCTGTTCCCGTTTGGTTATGGACTGAGCTACACCCAGTTTGAAATCGGAAACGTTGCTGTCAGCCAGCAAGGTGAATCTTTCAGCGTTTCGGTTCCTGTGAAGAATATAGGAAAACGCGATGGCTCGGAAACCGTACAACTCTACATTCGTGACTTGCAAGACCCTGACGGACCGTTGAAGTCGCTTCGTGGGTTTCAGCGTGTTGATGTGAAGTCCGGACAGACGCAGACAGTCAGCCTGCAACTCACTAAGAAGTCGTTTGAATTCTGGGATGCAGAGACCAACACCATGCGCGTGAAACCTGGCCAATATGAGATTCTTATTGGCAACAGTTCTCAAGACAACAATATGAAGAAACAAATAGTAAACTTATAATGATTGAACTCTAAATGTTAGTAAGATGAAAAAAGCTCTTTTATCAACAGCACTGATCTGTCTGACAATGGCAGTTCATGCACAACCAGGAGGCTTTGGTGGCTTCGGTGGTTTCCAACAACAGACTAAACTTGAGACTTCGCAGCAGTGGAAAGATGTCAACTATGCCGGTGACGACAAGGCATTCCACACATGTGACATTTACCTGCCCAAGAAAGAGGCAGCCAGTTATCCAGTAGTTATTCACATCTATGGCAGTGCATGGTTTAGCAACAGCAGTAAAGGTGCTGCCGACCTCGGTACCATCGTGAAAGCATTGCTTGATGCCGGTTATGCTGTGGTTTGCCCGAATCATCGTAGCAGCGGTGATGCCAAGTGGCCAGCTCAGATTCACGACATCCGTGCCGTCATCCGTTTTGTTCGCGGTGAGGCTAAGAACTACAAGTTCGATCCTTCTTTCATTGCTACCAGCGGCTTTTCGTCTGGTGGCCATCTCGCCTCGACAGCAGCTACTACCAGCGGAACTAAACAGACAAAGGTGGGAACTGTAGACATCGACTTGGAGGGCAATGTTGGTAACTATACCAAAGAACTGTCTACCGTCAATGCAGCATGTGACTGGTCTGGTCCCGTAGACTTGACCGCTATGGACTGTGGCGAGGGAATGAAGATGGGTGAGAACAGCCCAGAGGATGTACTGCTTGGTTCTAAGCTCTCACAGGAGCCTGACAAGTACCGTAGTCTGAGTGCTACCAATTACGTGGACAAGAACGACCCGCCTATTATCATCTTCCATGGTGAGAGGGACAATGTGGTTCCTTGCTGCCAAGGTAAGATGTTTTATGAGTTGCTGAAGGCTGCTGGTGTTAAGACCGAGGCTACCTTCGTACCTGAGGGCGGTCATGGCATGGGTATGTATTCTGAAGAGAACTTGCAGAAGATGGTGAAGTTCCTTGACGACGTCAGATTGAAGAAGTAAAGCGTTTGATAATAGAACGTACAAAAAAGTGGTGAAGAGCTATGGCCCTTCACCACTTATTTTATTTCCCTCGCATCGTTTCTACGATACGAGCCATCTGGTTGGGTATTCGTATCTGTTGCGGACATTTCGACAAGCATTCCTCGCAGTCTTGACAGGCGTATGCCCATTTGCTTTGGTCGGGCAATGCTTTTTGGAAGCCTTCCGTGAATTGCTGCTTGCGCTCGGCAAAGTCGGCAGCGGTCTTCTCTGGCAGCGGCAGCAGGTGGCTGGTAACGGCCTCGTTATAATAGCTGAAGTTTGCGGGAATGTCAACACCATAGGGGCATGGCATGCAATAGGCGCATGCGGTGCAGGGAATAGTGGGGAATCCTGCCATCTTGTCGGCTATCTCAGCTAAAAGTTTGTTCTCGGCCTCAGTGCAGACTTCGAGCGGAGAGAAGGTCTTCACGTTTTCCTCCAAGTGATCCATGCGGTTCATTCCACTCAGTGTAGTAAGAATGTTCGGATAAGATCCCACCCATCTGAATGCCCAGCGCGCAGTGCTGTCATCGGGGTGAACGGCCTTCAATTCATCAGTCAATTCCTGTGCCATGCGCCCGAAGGCTCCACCGCGCAGAGGCTCCATGACAACACATTGCACTCCTAACTTTTCAGCTTTGTTGTAGAGGTATTCGGCATCTGCGTCCGACCTGCGTCCACCTCGCATCGATGCGTGTCGCCAATCGAGGAAGTTCATTTGTATCTGGCAGAAGTCCCAATGGTACTCATCGTTATGGTCGAGCAGCCAGTCGAAGTCGCGCACGTCACCATGATAGGAGAAACCAAGATGCTTGATGCGTCCGGCTTCGCGCTCTTTGAGCAGAAAATCCAGGATTCCATTGTCAAGGAAGCGTCCTTTGAGTGAATCCATGCCGCCACCTATACCATGAAGCAGGTAGTAATCGATATAGTCTACCTTCAAACGTTCAAGCGACTGCTCATACATCCGTTTTGAATCATCGTAACTCCACTGCCGCCGATTCTGGTTTGACATCTTCGTAGCAATGAAGAACTTGTTCCTTGGGAAACGGGAGAGAGAGTTGCCTGTAAGCACTTCCGATTGGCCGCCCATATACATTGGAGCGGTGTCGAAGTAGTTCACACCATGCTCGATGGCGTAATCCACCAACTGGTCAACTTCTTCTTGGTTGTTAGGGAGTCGCATCATGCCGAATCCCAAGAGCGAGATCTGCTCTCCAGATCCGTGCTGCACGCGGTAGGTCATGCGGTTTGCCTTTGCTTTCTTCTTATCTTGAGCAAAGACATTCACGGGCTCCAAAGCCATGAGTGCCATGGCCGAACCAGCTCCGATTCCTAAGCGTCTCAGGAATTCGCGCCGACTCATGTTTTGTTTGTTCTCGTCCATAGTAGTTTTTGTTTTAGATTATGTTTCCGTGCAAAGATACAATAAAAAATCGAAAAGCAATGCCAAAAGGGAAATAGTTTTTCTTTTTGGTATCTTTTTTTGGATTTTATAGAAAAACAATGCCGCCACGCCACAACGTACTTTCTAACAGATTGTTACGTGGGCGTGACGGCAAATGGATTATTTCAGGGGATTAGTGGTTGCGGAAGTTCCACTTCGAGTTGTCGCTGTTGAAATCGTATTCAGCGAGGGTGGGAGTGGAGTCACCGGCAGAATAGAGGCAGATGTTTTTGTTGATGCCCTCAATTCCAGGAATAACCTTCGGCATGATACGGAAGGTTCCGTCGGTGAGTTGCTCGATGCGCCAGAGCTGTTCGTCAGCACCTGTGTAGGCAGGAACGGTTGTCACTTCCTTGTCGGCAGTAGCGGCGAGTGCACGCTCAGTTCCTTCAATCACAATCTTGAAGTAGGTGTTGCCGAGGTAGGCTCCCTTACCCTCTACGGGTGAGATGGTCCAACGCTGGTGAGGACGGAACATATAGTCGCCGATGCGGGCGGGGATTTCACCCGAGGGCCATGTGTTGATGACATCCTCTAACTTCTGGTTGGCAACGGGCTGAGGAGGAGCGGCATTCTGCTGAGGTCTGCCAAATCCACCGAATCCACCACGTGCAACGTTCATGCGTACGAAGTCGACAGCCAACTCGAGTGCATAGCCACGACGCTCAGACTCAATTTCGAAAGTGCCACCCTTGAACTGTTCGCCACAATAAGGCCAGTCGTTCTTCCAAAGCAAGGGACGGATGGCCAATGTAGAACGGCCGCCCATGTCGAAGTCAGCCTCCCAGTGGAAGGAAGCAACCTCTACGCCTTCGTCAATGATGGTACGTCCAAAGTGTCCTGCACCAGTCTTGCGGTCGCCAGCTGCAACCACCATCTTTCCGCCACCATGATACATGTCGCGGCCAACGTTGTCAAGATATGGACCTTGCACGCTCTTGGCGCGGCCTACTACAATATTATAGGTGGAGTTCACACCATCGCAGCAAGTGCCATGGGTACCTAAGAGGTAGTACCAACCATTGCGGTAGATGAGGTCGGTGGCCTCGCAGTCGATAGCGATATCGATTTCCTTGTTTCCACTTACGCGCTTACCGGTCGTGGGGTCGAGTTCTATGAGGCGAATGCTGCCAAAGTAGGTTCCGTAGCTGGCCCACAGACGACCTGTAGTTGGGTCGAGCAAGATGCCCGGGTCAATGGCATCTTGGTCTTCCATACCATCGCTGGCGCATACTTCAATGGCTGTTGACCATTTGAAGTCGGGAGACTTTGGGTCAAGTGTCTTGTTCCACATGGTCAGGATGCGACCTGCGTGACCACCACCAAGTCCACCGCCTGTTGCACCGTAAATGCAGAGGTAACGGTCGCCAATCTTAATCATGTCGGGGGCTGCGCCACCACCGGGACGCTCAGCACCACTGTGCCAACTCCAACCGTCTTCAGAGATAAGACCGCCGCCGCCAGTTCCGAACGTGTAGTACTTGCCGTCGCACTCGGCAATGGTCGACGGGTCGTGGATGAATGGTTCACCAATCTGTGCAGTGGCTTTCTGAACACAAAGACACAGGGACACAGAGACAAATAGGATGATATTCTTTTTCATATTATTGTGCTTTGATTGAATAGTTAGTTATTGGGTTACCTTTCTCATCGAGGAAACGGACGCAGAAGTCGCTCATGCCAGGACCATTGATGACAGCGCCACGCAGGATGTTGCGGCCCTTCTTGAGAGTGATACGTTTCGACATGGCATCGTCCTTCACCATACGGCGGTCACCGCTGAGTAGCAGCGTTTCTTCGCCGTTGAGCCACCACATGGAGGCAGAGTTGGAGCCGACGGCAAGGCGAACGTTCTCGATATCTTCAGGACAGTCGATGATGGTGACAGCCCAGAAGAGCACGCCATAAACCTTCTCACCCCATTTCTCGGCAAAGCGGAACAGCTTCACGTTGTAGTTCTCGCTATCGAGTGCATGCCATGTGAGTGTCTGCTTAACGGTCTTAACCTCAGGTTGAGCGGGCTGAGCCTGTCCACCCATTCCACGGCCGAAGCCTGCTGGAGCCTGCTCCTGCTTGAACACAGCCGTAACCTTTTGGCCGTTCTTCGGTACGATGGTCTGCTGGCCTTTGAAATATTCTCTGTTGAAATGCTCACGCAGATAGCTGTCGGTAAATACGGTGTTGCCGCTATTGGGCTTGTCGATGGGCTCCAAGAGCAACCAGCGATGGATAAAACCTTCGCTATCGGGCTGTGCCGATGGTGTGGTGACTGCCGAGAAGTACTTGGGACGATTCTTGAATTGCACCCAGTCTACGCTGACGGCACCGTTGCCCTCATTAGTGATAACGAGGTCGGTGACACCGTTCGGCACATATTCTAACGTAGCGGTTTGTGTGAGCCATTGGTTACGCATGTCGCGACGCATACGGCCCATCATCATTGGAGGCGCACCACCACCGGGACCGCCTTGACCAGCTGCGGGCTGCTCAGGCGCTACCGTCATCTTGATGCGTGCAATAACCTTACCCTTTTCGCTCTTCTCACGGATGCAGAACTCGGTGTTGTCGCTGGCTTTGGCATTGAGAATCAGATAACCATCGGCGAGGCTGCTGAAGTCTACATCGTTATAACGAATCCAACTGCCTTTGCTGGGAAGTGTTGCCTGCAAAGTGCGGAAACCATTGGTGGTGTCAACAAGTGCAGTAGTCACACCATCGCTTGCGCTATTGTATCTGTCAATCTGGATTTTCTCCGTAGCTTTGTTGATACCCACGCCACGCATGGTGGGTTTCACCTCCTGGATAGTTCCGTCAGGATTGAAGAACAACTTGTCGATGCAGACTGAACGGCGCTTGTCATCCTTTGGCGAGAGGTCGTTGTGGTGATAGAACAGATACCACTGGCCTTTGTAATTGATGATGCTGTGGTGATTGGTCCAGCAGCCATTTGCATGCTCGGCCATGATAAGCCCCTTATATTCATATGGGCCCATAGGATTCTTACTCATAGCATATCCGAGAACTTCAGTATTCTCTCTCACATAAGGATAGGTAAGGTAGTAGTTGCCGTTATACTCGAATGCGAATGGACCTTCGGCCTGACGATTAGGCAGACCTTGGAGGCAGTTAACACCAATCATCTCCATCTCGCGGTTGCCCCACTTGACTTTTTCCTTTGGATTGTCGTCGGCAAGCTCTATCATGTTTTCTTTGAGTTTGGCACAACGTCCATTGCCCCAGAAAATGTAAGCGTTACCGTCAGAAGCTTGAAGCACGCAAGGGTCGATACCGTTGACACCCTTGATGGGCTCTGCCACAGGAACGAATGGTCCCTCTGGGTTGTCTGCAATGGCAACACCAACAGCAAAACCGCCACCCGTAGCAGGAGAAGACGGGAAATAGAAATAGTACTTTCCATTCCTGTAAACGCAGTCGGGTGCCCACATGGAATAAGAGTTAGGTCTCACCCAGGGCACTTTGTTCTGAGTGACAATCATACCGTGGTCTGTCCATTCGGTCAGATTCTCGGAAGAGAACACGTGATAGTCTTCCATGCAGAACCAGTCTTGCCGTTGCCCCTCGGGCGGCAGGATGTCGTGCGATGGATACACATACACCTTGTTGTTAAAAACGCGCGCTGTGGGGTCGGCGGAGAACAAGTCCGTGATGATCGGGTTCTGCGCCATCGCCAGCGTGGGAAGAAAAAGGCAAATGCCAACAAGTTTTTGTTTCATTTTATTAACTGTTTAGTTGTATAGATTTTTCTTTCTTTTCTTTTTGCAAATATATTTAAATTAGGTGTAATCCTTTTTATGCTTTGTTACATTCTGTTGAAAAAAGTGTACAGTTCGGCCATGATGTTACATTCTAGAAAGTAATTGGAACAAATCGGGGTGATAGTTTGGAATGATAAAAGTATCTTTGCAGCGTGAAATTGCGCGTATGCGTATAATATAGTAATAATGTGGATAGTAAACACCTAAATACAACAATCTAAAATCTAACTAATTAATTTTCAAAGTATGTGGAATTTTAAATTACTACAAAAGCCATTGGCTTTATTGTTCCTGCTCTGTTTGTTCCCAATTGGAGCACTGGCTCAGGGCATCGTAAAAGGAACGGTAAACGATGAGTCTGGCGAACCTGTAATTGGAGCCACCGTCAAAGTGCAAGGAAGTAGCGAAGGCGCTATTACTGACTTAGATGGTAACTTTAGTGTTAAGGCAGCTTCCAATGCTACATTGAACATTTCCTACGTGGGCTATGTTCCCCAGCAGGTAAATGTTGGTGGCAGAAGCAACATCGCCATTACCTTAGTTGAAGACAACACAACGTTGAACGACGTGGTCGTTATTGGTTATGGTACCCAGAAGAAAAAGCTGGTTACCGGTGCCACTGTTCAGGTGAAGGGTGATGAAATCGCCAAGCTGAACACCACCAATGCACTCGAGGCTATGCAGTCGAGTTCTCCTGGTGTACAGATTACCCAGAGTTCTTCACAGCCTGGTAAGAGTTACAATGTTTACATCCGTGGTAAGGGCACCATCGGCGACAATACACCTCTTTATGTTATTGACGGTGTAGCTGGTGGCAACCTTGATGGTATCAACCCGAACGATATCGAGAGCATCGACGTGCTGAAAGATGCTGCATCCGCTGCCATCTATGGTGCACGTGCTGCTAACGGTGTGATTCTCGTTACTACCAAACAGGGTAAGGCCGGTAAGATAGAGCTCAGCTACAATGGTGCTGTAGGTTGGTCTAACGTTTACAAGCGTCCACAATTGCTCAATGCCCAGCAGTACATGACCATTTTTGACGAATACAACTTCAACGTCTCTGGTCAGAGGTTGGACTGGACGGGTTATGTGCCTCAGGACATTCTCGACAAAGTTGCTAACGGTTGGGAAGGCACCGACTGGTGGGATGTGTTCACAAACAAGAATGCCGTCCAGAACAACCATTCTGTGACATTGACTGGTGGTTCAGACCGTTCTAAGTTCGCTATGTCTTACACCTTTACTGGTAACGAAGGTATCATGGGTGCTGACCAGGCATCATTCTACAAGCGTCATACTATTCGCGTCAACAGCGATCACGTGCTCTTGAGAGTGAAAGACTTCGATGCCATCACCATTGGTGAGAACATCTCCCTTGGCTATAACAAGAGCCACGACTTGGCTGAGGGCGGCATGTATTGGAGTTATATCCATAGCTTGCTCCAGACTGTTCCACTCATGCCACAGTATGCTGACAACGGCGATATCTATAATTATCAGGATCCCGCTAGTAATTTGACTTATGGTCGAGGCTGGGCCGCAAGTATGTTCTATAACCCCTGGGAAAACCTCTCTAAGGGTGGTTGGAACTCTATGGCAGAGAGCCACAATATCAATTCCAGCGCTACGGCTTTCGCAGTTATCCAGCCCATCAAGGGTCTGAGATTCCGCTCTCAGTTCAACTATAACTGGGGTTCCGGTGCATATCGTAGCTATTCAGAACCCAGTGCTCCTGGTGCCACGAATCCATCAACTACATACAATGTAAGCCAGAGCGCTTGGTTGAATTCTGGTTGGTCTGTTGAAAACACCCTTACTTATGATCTTCCGATCTTCAGTGGTCACAAGATTACCGCATTGTTAGGTCAGAGCTTCCAGAGCACCGCCTGGAGTACAAATGTCGGTGGAAGCAACCAAGTCGCTTGGGGCGACCAGCTTGCAACACTGAAGGGTTGGGATTCTGCATACCTGACAAACATTGTTCTTGAAGATGCTACTGTAGCTACTCTGACTGGTAATCCAAATGATGAAGAGTATCTTGCTTCTTGGTTCGGTCGTGTGACTTGGGACTGGAATGAGACCTATATGGCTACAGTCACCATGCGTTATGACGGTTCAAGTATCTTTGCCGACGGTCACCGTTGGGGTTGGTTCCCGTCTATTTCTGCAGGTTGGGTGGTTTCCAATGAGTCCTTCATGGAGGGCACTAAGAGCTGGCTGGATTTCTTCAAAATCCGCGCATCTTGGGGTCAGAACGGTAACAACCGTATCGCCAAGTACCAGTATCTTCCCACCATTGCACTGTCTGGTGCAAGCAGCGGTTACAAGTTCGGTTCCGACTTGCTGACTACTACTGCTGGTATACCCCACACTGGTGCTTATGCAAACATTGTTCCCAATCCGGACGTTACATGGGAGACCTCTGAGCAGTTAGACTTCGGTTTCGATGCCCGTTTCCTCAACAGCCGTTTGGGTGTAAACTTCGATTGGTATAAGAAATCCACGAAGGACTGGCTCGTCGGTGGACGTATGATTGGTATTATGGGTACCAACCCTGCCATGATCAATGGTGGTGACGTTAAGAACACAGGTATTGAACTTGCGCTCACCTGGAATGACCAAATCGGTAAGGACTTCCGTTACAATGTTGGTGTGAACTTGGCTACTAATAAGAACGAGGTAACCCGTATCGACAATGAGAACCATTATATTGCAGGTAATGGCGGAATTCTTTCACAGGGTACAGACTATGTTTCTCGTGCTGAGGAAGGTCACCCCATC
>ODAI011088263.1_pt1 | contig 11187 bp, 12 predicted proteins | sample 1539321 | NCBI WGS metagenome assembly ODAI01 (sample SAMN02144231, study PRJEB22623) | gut metagenome | biome: sheep rumen | host: Ovis aries | place: New Zealand
TCATCGAGCAGGGCGGTAATTCTCTGCCTCGCTTTTGAAGAACTGCTCATTTTTTCGACCTCCATAAATTATTATCCATTTCAAAACAATTAGAAGTATAACATAGTCATTCAAAAAACCATATGTTATTTCTGCCGCAAATTTTAACGAATTTAATTAAACTTTTATACTTCCAGCCTTCCGTCGACCTCCTGCTCAGCCTCTTCGCGCATCTCTTCCACCTGGTCCGTGTCCAGATCCGGCAGTTCTTCCAGAGAACTGATACCGAAAGAACGCAGGAACTGCTGCGTCGTTCCGAACAGGAGCGGCCTTCCGGGCGCCTCTTTCCTTCCCAGCTCCTGAACGAGATCATAGCTCACAAGCTTACTGATCGCAAAGTCACTGTTCACGCCCCGGATATTCTCGACTTCCGCCCTCGTCACAGGCTGCTTGAAAGCGATGATCGAGAGCGTCTCCATGAGCGTATCCGTCAGCACCTGCTTCTTGGGCGCCTTCGCTATTTTGACCAGGTACTCATAGTGCTCCGGCTTGCTCGAGAGCTGCACCGAATCCTCGAACCGGTTTATGCACAGTCCGCTCTCAGGGCTCTGACACCGTTTTTCCAACGCGTCGACCGCTTCCCTGGTCTCTTCTTCCGTGATCTCCAGCGCCTGTGCGATCACGGACAGCTCCACGGAATCTCCCATAGCAAATAGAATCGTCTCAATAGCTGCCATTCGTAACGTCAGTTCCATTTTTTCTCCCATTTCATACTGCTGCACCCTGTTCGTCTCCGGGTTCAAGCTCCACACAGGAAATCTCGCCGGGGTTAAAGATCCTGATCGGCAGTGTATGCACTCCAAGTCCGCATGTAAGGACCATAAATCCCGTGTGCACCGTACTGCCGGACTCCGCATTTAAAGCCGTCGTTTTGTACGTATACAGGCCGGTGCTGTATTTGGGGAACAGATTGGGTCTTGTGCCCATCACGCCCCCAATGACGGGCAGGCGCATCAGTCCGCCGTGAACATGCCCGCACAGGCACAGATCCGCCCCCCACTGTGTGTACTGTTCAAAATAGACCGGTGAATGCGTCAGCAGAATGTTGAATTTACTTCTGTCCGATGTGCCGATCATATCCGTGAGATCCTCGATCAATAGTTCTGTCTTCTTGAACTTCTCATAATAGTTCATAGGCAGCTCGAGGCCGCACAGCCTGATCCCGCCGGTGTCCGGCTCCTCTGAGACAGCAAGCTCTGTACAGCCGTTTTCGAGGAACTGTACGCCTGCAGCTTTCATTTCCCTGATGAACTGCGCATCATATGCATTCAGTTCCTCATAATACTGCAGTCTGGTCTCATGGTTTCCTCTCACAAACCAGACGGGACAGATCCGGGACAGCCTCCGCACAAGAAGGAGGCTGTGTTTCATCCACGGGGCATCTTCGTGCACGCTGATGTCCGCGGCATTTTCTTTCTTTGGAGGTCCGGCGCCGGCCTCCTGAGCCGCTCTCTCCGTTTTTCTCATATGATCGGCCGCGCTTCTTGAGATGATCAGGTCGCCGCCGATCAGGATCATTTCCGGACTGAGTTCCTCGATCTTCGAGACCAGCGTTTCGTTTTCATTCCCGTAGCATCTCTCATGCAGGTCCGCTATGAACACAAGACGCATCGGTTTTACGATCTTGGGCGAGCGGATCCGATACCGCCGCACCACAAACCGCCTGTTGTCCACCACCATGACGGCGGCAAAAAACAGCGCCAGTGCACATATGATCATCAAAATGGTTTTAATCATGACTGTTTCCACCGTGATAGTGAAAAAAGTCCCCTGATCGAAATCAGAGGACTTTCTGTTTGCAGATCAGCCGCCAGGATTAGTTATATTTTCTCTTTCTGGCTGCTTCAGACTTCTTCTTACGCTTCACGCTAGGCTTCTCGTAATGCTCTCTCTTACGAATTTCCTGCTGGATGCCGGCCTTGGCGCAGCTTCTCTTAAAGCGGCGCAGTGCGCTATCCAAAGTCTCATTCTCTTTTAAGATTACACTAGACATTCGCTCTACCCTCCCTTCAGTCCCGTCAGCTTGACTGATTGGGTTTTTTCTATATGTTTCGCTGAACATACAACGGCATTATAGCATATACAACTTTCCTGTCAAGATTATTTTTTATGATCGTTCCCGATCTCTTCAGCTTCAGTCTCATCAGCTTCGGTCTCTTCAGCTTCAGTCTCTTCAGCTTCGGTCTCTTCAGCTTCGGTCTCTTCAACCTCTGCATCCTCGGTCTCTTCGTCCTCTGTCTCCGCCTCCCCGGCTTCGACCTCATCGTCTTCGATCTCTTCAGCCTCGATCTCTTCAGCTTCGATCTCTTCAGCTTCGATCTCTTCAGCTTCAATCTCTTCAGCCTCGATCTCTTCAGCCTCGATCTCCTCCGGCTCGATCTCCTCCGGCTCCGGCTTCTCATTGTGCGCATAATAATGCTTTTGCGCATAACGGAAACTTTCTACCAGATAGCGCTGTGCATTCATCGCCACATTGCTGTTGACCGCAGTCACCTGAAATCCGTGGAAGCACCCGTGATAAACTCTGAGCGAGACCGGTACATCCTCTTTTTTCATTCTGGCAAAATACAGCACCGTTTCGTCCTTGACCGGCTCCAGATCACCAACAATGCCGCATGCAGGCGGCATTCCCTTGAGATTCTTTTCTCTTCCGGGGGCCGCATAGACCGGCGTGCCTTCTTCCATATCTTTCAGATACAGATCCCATGCCGCACGGTTCTTTTTGCTGTCCCATACCGGCGCGTTGTTGTCCTTTGCCGATTCGCTTTCCATCCTGTCATCGAGCATGGGCGAGATCGGCATCTGAAATGCGATGCGAACGTCCCTGACGTCCCTTGCTCTTAGGCAGAGGGCAGCGGCAAGTCCGCCTCCGGATCCCGATCCTCCCACAAACAGCTGGTTTCTGTTGATCCCGAGATCATCCGCGTTGTCTTTCATCCACAAAAGCACCTTGTAGCAGTCGCTGAGTGCAGCGGGATAAGGGTCCTCGGTCGACTTGGTATAGTCCGGGAGCACGGCGATGCAGCTGCCGTCGCCGCAGAGAAGATCGACAAGTATGCTCTCCTGCTCCGGGACTCCGTAAGCAAATCCTCCGTCGTGAAGCCAGAGCAGGCCGGTCGCCTGTTCAGTCTCTTTATCTTCACTGCGCACGACGAGAATTCGGAGAATACTGCCGTTATCCCTCACGATCGCCTTTTCTTCCGCTATAGTGTTTATGCTCTTCCATTTCCCGCGGTACTTCCTGATGCACTGGCGGTCGTACTTGGCAAATGCCGCCTCGTTCGAAGCCGTATATGTGAGTTTCAGGAGCTGTGCCACTGGTCTGAGCTCAGATCTGATGTCTGAAGTTCGCACTTTACTCATACTTACCTCCTATGCTTTCGCGCTGCAGCACAAAAGCACCGCACGGGAGACTCGTCCAAAGCCGATCTCCCGAATGCGATCAAAACACTCTCTGCTTTTTCAAAAACGAAACTAAGATGCATTTTGCCGGCACGCCGGCTGCTCTTGCCGCCACAGACCGGCGGCGCGGAGCGCGCGTCGGCGCTTCCTCCGGACTTTTCTCAAGCTGCCGTGCGGACGCAGAAGCTCTCTTTTCCATCATAACGGCATTGAGTGTTGTTTTCGGGATGCTCCCGCCGTTGAGAACCTTATAGACCCAGTACGATGCTATAAGAAAACGTGCATTCCTAACATTCTTGTCCGTTTTCATCCGTATCTTCCTCATCCATCTCTGTGCCGGGATCATATGCGCATGACGCTTCCTCGGATACTGCATCCTCCGATAACACTTCCTCGTACAGGGTCTCCTCAGATAAAGCATCCTCAGATAAAGCATCATCAGATAAAACATCATCGGCCGGGGCTTCCTCGGACGATCCTGCCTCTTCTGTTCGACTCGGATCCGGTTCATCACCGTCCGATCCGGATCTGGAAATATCTGTTTGGCCGCCGACAGCTCTGGCAGCAGATTCTGCCATCGCAATGATGACCTCATCGGAAGTCTTTCTCTCCGGAACAGGCTCCGGAGCCTCACTCGGCTCCAGACTCATTACGGGCTCTGCGTCAATGCGCTCTTCTTTTCCTTTAAGCTTTCTCATCAAACGGTCCCACCAGTCTTTGATCATCATAATCCCCTCATTTCGACGATTGGGCAGGTGTTACGATCTCACTGTGCGGATTCTTCCTGAGCGGCTTCCTGAGTAGTTCCGTCCGCGTCAAATCCGCCGTAATCAAAGCTGAACACGAAAGAGGACTCCTTGCCCTCATCTTCCATGTCGTCTTCCCATGTGAGCGTGTTGTCTTCTTCATGGATCACAAATCTGCCGGTTCCGACATCGTAAAGAACTTCTTCCTCTTCAAGGGTTGCAGCAAAAGGTACATCTCCGTTCGCTTCATTATTCTCGACGAGACGGCCTTTCTTTTTCACGCAGTTCTCATACTCGATCGTCATCGTATCTTCATGGAATTCACCGTCCATAGTCCAAATGACGGCCTCGCTTCCTTCAAGCTCATCCTTGACTGTGATCGTGCACTTGTTCGTGCCTTCCTCACCGGACTGGATCATCATCGTTCTGCTCAGATTATTGGTATCCTTGTAAGGACCTGCCCAGTTCATCGTGCTGTTCTGAGCAGCCGCCACGTCATCATCGGCCTGCGCCATCTGTTCCCTGACCTGCTGGGACAACTCTTCATTCCAGACGAACACAATATCTTTACCGGCATCTTCCTTGTCGTCTTTCCATGTGATGCTGCCTTCCGGAGAGATCTGGATCGTTCCTGTGCCGTCATCATAGAGCATCACGTCTTCCGGCTCGCCCTGGTCATTGAGCTGGATCTCGAATTTTCCTCCGTCTGAATAGCTGATCTTTTTGCTGCCGTCAACTGATCCGTACAGTTCCCAATATGTATAGGGCTGCTCGGGATTGCTCAAAACTACGGAGACTTTGACCATATCCGCATCATCTGCCGCTTCGATCAGCAGATTAAAGTTCTCATTGTCCTGTGCCGTGTAGACACCGACATATTCCGCGATCGGATTGGCAGAAGTGCTCTCCTGGGCTTCTTCTGCTGTGCTCTGAGCAGGGGCCTCCGGTGTCTTTTCGGGTTCCTGCGTCTCCTGCGTTTCTTCCGGCGCTGTCTGAGAAGCACCTTCATCGGCAGCAGGCGTCTGGGCCTGCTGTCCGGAGCAGCCGATCGCAGAGATCGCAATGACCAGAGCCGTCGCAGCTGTAACCAAAACTTTCATTTTCATAACAAACTTTATCCTCCTTCATCCTTACCGTGTATATCCGTCTTTCATATTTTTCCGGATCGGCCGGCGGATCATTCGCCGCCCGCTTTGGAAACACTTCTCATGACCCAGTCCATATCGATCACGGTCTCATTGCCGTATGTATCGATGATATGCCTGTAGCTCTCCCCGACATCATGATAGATATCGGATGAAAGGCCTATTGATGCAAATGCATTGCCTTCTCTCATGAGCGCCAGACGGCTGCCACCTTCCGGGTCCCGATAAAACAGCAGGTCATCAAAGACCGCTTCCGGTTGTGAGTCCTGAAGCTCACTGCCGACAAGAACTTTGCAGATCTCCACGACCCGGTCATCAAGACCTGCGTCAAAGATCGCAAGCTTCTCCTGAAAATCATACAGGCTTCCCACTACCCTGTTCGTGTAGCCGGCCGTCACCGGCTCGGTTCCTGTTTTCTTTCCGAACACGTCTGCTCCGGTCTCGAAGGCGGCTGCCGCCTTTTCCATACCATCTTTTCCCGGCGCATAGTAGATCATGATCCTGTCGGCCATCTGATGATACAGACAGGGATAGACGACATCGATCTGCTGTCCGCACATGGGACATACTGTTCGGAAGAGTTCTCCCGTTCGGATCCTGTCCTTCAGATCGGGATCCAGTTCCGTATTGATACTGCTCCATATCGTGAAATCATGTTCATGGCCGCATTTGGGGCAGCGTATTCTTTCTGTTTTCTTGCTTGACATTTCTTTCGATTCCTTCTTCAGGAGATTTGAATATGCGAGAATACCTCTCCGATACTCTCATGGAATGTAAGGTCAGCCCATTCCTCCTGTCCGGTGGCGTCCCGGTTGACAATGATCAGGTATCCGCCGCTGTAATATCTGACCAGCGAAGCTGCAGGATAGACCGTCAGGGAGGTGCCGCCCACGATCAGGCAGTCTGCTCTTTTGATCAGCCGGTCTGCGCCGTCCCATGCACTGACAGGAAGTGACTCTCCGTACAGAGTGACATCGGGACGGATCATTCCGCCGCATGTGCAGTGAGGTACAGCTTCATCGCTGTCATAGATATGGTCCTCCGGATACTTCCTGCCGCAACGGTCGCAATAATTGCGCAGTGTGGACCCGTGGATCTCATAGACCACTTTGCTCCCGGCTTTCTGATGAAGGCCGTCAATATTCTGCGTGATCACACCGTCCAGTTTGCCGGCCGCTTCCATCTCCGCCAGTTTGTAATGGGCTCTGTTGGGAAGACAGTGCCTTGCATCCATCTTCTGTCTGTAGAATTCAAAGAAAACCTTGGGCTCGTGATAGAGGCAGCTGCTGCTGAGCAGGTATTCCGGCTCATATCTGTCGAACCGCACATCATGCTGATTATACAGACCGTCCTTGCTCCTGAAGTCCGGAATGCCGCTCTCCGTGGATACGCCGGCACCTCCGAAAAAAGCGATATGAGCGGACTTTTCGATGATCTCATTGAGCGCCTCATATTTTTCTTCACCCTTCAGTGAGCGAAGATACGCCGCTTCCTTCCTCCTGTCGGAAAACTTTCCCAGATGCTTCATGAAAGACCTCCTCTCTTAATATGCACTTTCAAGGCTCCCCGAATCTGCAGACTCCAAAACCTCCCCGGTCTCTTTGCTGATGTAATCGACATGAATGCTTTCAACGTCATTTCCGGAGCATACATGATAAAAAGTCCCGTACATAATCAGCTCTTCAGCGAGCTGCCGTTCGACGATCCCGATCTCATCGCTGTCTACAGTCACAGTAAACACACTGTAATCATCATTATACTCTATTTTTTCCACCGTGGGGTAATTCTCTGATGCAGTGATCTCAAGGATCGCCTGATCCACCGACGCCCTAAACTCCTCGAGCATTTTGCGATGCTGCTCCCGGGTCATTGTGATCTTCAGGCTGTTGTCCTCCTGGAGCTCCGCGCTTATATAACCGTTCTCGTCGCGGATCCGGTCGGCTTCCTCCTGTGTCGTGACGTTCTCATAGACCGTAGGGATCACTATGACTACAACATTGTCCTGCTTGTCATCCCCTGCGGCTCCTTCTGCTGCCGCGCCATCGGCATTGTCCGCGTCCTCATGAGGCAGGGCCGCATCGCTGCTTCCCTTTCCCGCCGTTTCTCCATTGACAGCTGCTTCTGCAGCTTCCTGACCGCTCGCGCCTGCGGGAGCGTCCGATGCGGCGGGTGCTGCACATCCGACCAGCATAAGTGTCAATAATAAGACCAAAATTCTGTTTGGCATGTTCTGATCATTCCTCCGTTTCCGCATGATCGGTGTCCTGCCCCGATGTAAAATCAAATCCGTTTCTTCCCTCAAGATGCTCCGGGATCTGATCCTCGAAGTCCAGGATCATGCGGCGGGCTCCTTCGGCGCTTCCCGGATCTCCGGCATTCCTCGGATATTCAAGAAACACGTATAAAAATCTTCCTTCCTCATTCTTCAGCATCCCGAGATACTTCGAAGACTCCATCCCTCTCTCCTCCTCGTACTTCTCGTACAGGACGATCGAGTACACGAGGCCGCCTGTTCCCTCCGTTGCGATCATGCTGTTGTATTCTACAATATCCAGTGCGTATCTGTTCTGTTCGGGATCCTGAAAATAGTGACAGCTCACATTCTGCTCCCACTCTTCAGGCGCGCTCAGGTGAAAAAATTGCGTATATATGTCACTTCCGTCGATCACCAGATCCCGGGGCGCCGTTTCGTGTTCCGGTTCTGTCTCCTCTCCGGCAGTATCCTCGTCGAGATCTTCACTCTCGATCTCCGCCGCGGTCTCTTCGCCTGTGCTTCCGTTTTCAGTATTTCCCGTCTTTGGGCTGTTCCCGCTGCAGCCCGTCATTAGGACTGCAGAGCATAACATCGCTGTGATCAGCAGTGTTCCGGGTTTTATCATTCATACCTCCATGTCCGGGCTTGCCCGATCTCCGAATTCATTATATGTTTCCTATCCTACCACTGACAGTCCTTTTTTTCCACCGCCATCGGGAATGCATCGCATTTCCCGGCAGTCTCACATCAGATTATACATTATAGTTGCAATTTTTCGTAAAATCCACAAAAAATTCATACTTTGGAGCGCACCGCCGGGCACTGTGCCGCAAAAGACCAGGTCAAAAGACCGTAAAAAGGCGGGAGATCCCGCCCGAAAACCATACTTTTCTTCAGGAACTCTCCCGCTGATATTATAAAAGCTTAATCATGTCCCTTTACAGATTGGCGGCACCGATCATGCCTGCATTGGATCCGAGTTCTGCTGCGGCGATCTCGGGCAGCTGTCCCTGTTCACCGCCAAAAGCGTCCTCCCGGATCATTTTCTTTAAGGGCTCGATCATATAATCCGCACAGGAACTCATTTCACCGCCGATCAGCACCAGCTGCGGCCGGAACATATTGACAATATTGACCATGCCGGTACCGAGCATCTCAATATACTGCTCCGCGGTCTCCTGCATGTCTGAGTCGCCTTCCTGCGCCATTCTGAAAATATCAGCCGGTGTCATGCCGACCTTGCCCGAGCTCTTTTCTGCTGCCTGCACGAGCGAGGGTACGGAGACATAGGCCTCGAGACACCCTTTTCTTCCGCAGGTACACTTTCTGCCGTTCACGCGGATCACCTGATGTCCGACTTCGGAGCCTCCCATGACGCCGCCTTCAAATACCTGTCCTCCAATAATGATGCCGCCGCCGACGCCGTTTCCAAGCGTGAACATGACGACGTCGCTGTAATGTTTGCCGGCACCGGCAGCCGCTTCTCCCAGGGCCGCGCAGTCCGCGTCATTCGCAATCCTGACGGGGCAGGGGATCACCTTCCCCAGTTCCCTGACAAGATCCACATCTTCCCAGCGAAGGTTATTGGAATAGATGACTTTTCCCTCTCTGCGGTCCACAGTCCCGGGAACGCCGACGCCGACGCCGATGCACTGATCGAGCGGGATCTGATTTTTATCAAGCAGCGCCAGCGTTCTGCGCGCCGTCTCGTCGATCATCTCTACCGGTGTCCTGCGCCTGGGTGTGCTGTATTTTTCCATATCGATCAGGTGATTGCGGTCGTCCACGAGCCCGATCTCTATCTCGGAGGATCCGAAGCGGATCCCTACTCTGACAGGGCTTGCTTTCTCACGGATCGTTGTCAGGAGCGCATCGCACGAGCCTTCGATCTGCCAGTCTCCGCTGCCGGCATCCAGGAAGAGACTGTCACCCTTTCTGTAGCGGATCTGCTCTCCTCCGCAGCTGATGGTGCCTTCCCCGTCCAGGATCAGTATGCTCAGGAAGGAGGCGGTGCTGACCGTTCCCTGCATCCTGTATGTGAGCCGCCCGTCAAGGTTGAGTTTGTCGACCGTGAAATAGTCGCAGTCGGCGACATGGGGATAATTGCTCCCGCTTCTGACGATCGGAACGCGGTTCGTAACGGCGATGGCTTTCTCAATATGAAGATCCCGCTTTCTTCCGTCCTTGCCGACCCTGCCGTAATCATAGACCCTGTAGGTGACGTTCGAGTTCTGCTGGATCTCAGCGATCAGGATCCCTTTTCCGATCGCATGAAGTGTTCCGGACTCGATAAAGAGAGCGTCGCCTTTCTTGACGGGAACAGGATTGAGAACTTCCAGCAGCGTATTGTCCTTGATCCTCTGGACAAACTCCTCTTTGGAGATCTCCCTGCTGAATCCGTAGTACAGAAACGCGTCTTCTTCCGCATCCAGCACGTACCACATCTCCGTCTTTCCGTACTGCCCTTCATTCTGCAGCGCAAATCCGTTGCTGGGGTGGACCTGAATGGAAAGATTATCCTTGGCATCGATGAACTTTGTCAGGATCGGAAAATCCCTGAATCTTCTGCAATGTGTTCCCAGGATCTCTCTCCCGCGCTTTTCGATATACTGTTCGAGCGTCAGTCCGTCAAAGGCTCCTCCGTCAACGATCGAAGGTCCGTCAGGATGACAGGAAAGCTCCCAGGCTTCCGCAAGAACGGGGCCGTCAAATGCGACGTTGTACTCCTCAGCCAGTCTGTGGCCTCCCCATATATAGTCCTTGCATGACGGTCTAAGTTTTACGATCCCCATAGTATTCCTTTCCGCCGCCGGTATCCCGGCCGCTGAACTCATGTTAAATGACTTCAAACGTTTTAGTTCTAAGAAAAGTATACAATTTAGCTAAATCATGTCAATATTAATATATTTTAACTTCCATCTTCCTCTCTTTACAGGAAGTCAGGGTCATACTGCACGATGTTTGCGTAAATTCTGCGCACAACTAAAGGGGCATGCCGCACTCGCTCAGGATCCTCGTCCTTTCGCTCAGTGCGGCAGCCCCTTTCTGGTCAGCCGGCTGATTTTCCTTTTTACATCTGGTTCAACGCCTTCACATAGGGCTTGAGCATGAAATAATACCTGCGCCCCTTTTCTTTGCCGTAATGTTTGAGCAGCGCATAACGCAGGGAATTCAGATTCTTCCTCTTGTTCTCCGCTCCCAGGATAAACTGTGAGAATTCCCTGATATTCTCTTCTTCGAGCGCTTCCTCGGGTTCATCGCTGTGTCTGAAGATCAAAGCGCAGTAATACAGGAATTTCTCTTCTATGTCCCAGTCCTGCTTATCGATCGTCATTGCGCCCGATTTGATGGACTGATAAACTTCTTTGCCGTTCTCTCCGTAAAACTGGATCAGCTGATTGTGCAGTTCCGCAAGATTATCCATGCCGATGCAGTTGACGATCGCGGTGATCTCCTCTGCATCAGGGGTAAAGTGCTCCTCAGGATCAGCATCTGCAGCGCTGTCACTGACGGACTCTTCAGAAGAATCTCCGGAAAGATCGTCCTCAGGATCTTTCTCAACACCGCTCACAGCGGGAACGGGATCACCTTCTGCGTCAGA
>ODAI013566177.1_pt1 | contig 11187 bp, 10 predicted proteins | sample 1539321 | NCBI WGS metagenome assembly ODAI01 (sample SAMN02144231, study PRJEB22623) | gut metagenome | biome: sheep rumen | host: Ovis aries | place: New Zealand
CAACTGTGCGACCAATACATGGTCATCCGCAACTATGCAAAACAAACCGACGGCCTGTTTGCCCGCATCATCGGCAAAATCAGTGCACTGACCGTCGCACAATACATCAATTACCTAAACAATCAGCCGATTGGCAGAGTTAAATATGCACTGGTTTAATTCCGCCAACGGGTTTAGCATATTAAAATCTCCTGGACCATTGCCGGGATAATACACCTCCACCTTCACAACCATCAGGCGGGTAACCGGGTCGATGTCGACTGTGGCAGCGACATTGACGGGTGCCGGCTTATCCATCATTTGCAAAGCGCAGGGATATGACTGACCCGGATCAATCTGGATTGTACCACTGCTGAATGCATGGCGGTTCAAAGTGGAAGAGGGGTAACTCTGAACACTGGCTTGGTTGGCCAAAGCATTGCCCCACTGTGTGGAGAAATCCCGAATCTGCCAATAGGATACCTAAAGCACTGCAGGAGATATGCAAAACGGTCGTTGTACCATCGTTGTATACTCTAGTAAATGCTCACCTATATTCAAGCTTTTATTTGGGCACAATAAATAAAAGAGAAAAAAAACAGAATCAAAATAGAAAGTAAATAGAAAGTAAAAGGAGGAGGAAGTACGACCTCATTCCTAATGAACTGCTTGGGATGAAGCAAACCGGGGATGGGGTATCTGATATAAAGAAGAAAGGCACGCCTTTTGGAGGTGTGCCTTGTTGTTTTTGTGACTCCTGCAGGATTCAAACCTGCAACCTTCTGATCCGTAGTCAGATGCTCTATTCAGTTGAGCTAAGGAGCCATCCGTTTGCTTTGTCGTTCTTTCCTCGAAAGCGGTTGCAAAGATACGACTTTTTTTCGACTCACCAAATTTTTTTTTGCTTTTTTTACGCCTTAACGCGTTAAAGTCGTATCATCATGTGGTTTAGATAATGCATTTTTTTTGATTAACGCATGTTTGAGGGCTTGCATTTGTACACTTCGCGGTAGAGAATTTCGCGAATTTCGTCGAATTCGTCATCGTCTAACTCGTACTTTGTCATAATAATCATTGGCACAGTGACTTGGTCGCCATGATAGGAAGGCTGGAGGTAGTCCTGCGGGTTGGTGTAGAGTCCCATACTTGCGTAGAATTCAATACGATGCTCGGAGGTTTCGTCGTGGGGATGCTCTACTTCGAGCACCACCTGCTGCTTCTGCTGCGAGAGGAAGTTCAGAAAGACGGCCTTGCCGAGACCTTGGTTGCGAAGATCTTCGTCGATGGCGAAGTGCTCAATGTAGATGAACTCGTCGAAGGTCCAGTAGGTGAGGATGCCGATGGGTTCGTCACCGTCGTCGTTGGTGGCGACCATGAAATGAAATTTGTCTTTGTTACGATTCTTCAACTCCCCGAAAGGAGGTCGTTCTTCGTCGGGGAAGGCCGACTCGAATAGATCTTTGGCGAAATGCGGATGGTCGGATTGCGAAAGGTCTGTTAATTGTATCATTTGTTATTGTTGATTGTGTTATTGCTTGTTTGTTTGATTGCTTGATTGTTTGAGTTTTTTCACTCAATCATTTTCACATTCAAGCAATCGGGCATTTATAACTATTTTTTATTAAAGAAACTGAAGTTGTTGATGTTGAAACGGAGGAATACGGTATGCTGGAGGGCATAGGCGTCGTTGTCGTTGTAGCCTTTGTATTTGGTCTGCATGTAGCGGAGGGCGTAGCCGATGTCGACGCGGGCGCCTTGGAAGGAGTAGCCCACGGCGACGGTGCTGAGGCCGCCAATGCCTATGCCGCCTTGGTTGATATACTCGTATGAGCCGGCGCCGGCATAGGGGCTCTGTCCGCCCCACACGTCGAGGATGCTGTAGGTACGACCGGCGATGACCATGCCGTTTTGGGTGACTTTGGTATTGTTGACATCAAATCCGAGGCCGAATTCGAGGTCGATGAGGTCGGTGATGGGGACACGCTTGGCGATGATGAAGTCGATGAGGATGCGTTTTTCGATGCCGAAGATGTCGCAAGGCACGTACTGGCGGCTGCCGGGGATGCCCACACCGTTGTCGAGTAGGAACTGCCCGGCGGCGGTGACCTGGCTGTAGTCGAAGTTGAGCATCCATCCCCATCCGTTGTCGTAGTCGTAGCGCAGGCCAACGCCTACTTGATAGGTGAGCTTGTAGTACATGTCGGGGTATTCGGCGATGGTGAAGGCGCTGTAGTTGGGGATGGCACTGGGTGAGATGAGCTGCTGGTTGACGAGGCTGGTCCATATCTGGGTGCCGTACTGCTCGCTGCGGAGAACACGGTCGATGGTGTTGGCGTTGCCGGGACGGCCGCTGTAGAAGTTGGCTTGCTTGGCGTTGGGGATGAGCAGCCCGGCATCGACACCGACAGACAGGCCCGTGATACGCGTCACGGGGGAGGTCTTCTTTTTCTTCTGGGCATGTGCGGGCATGGCGCAGAGGAGCAGTGCGAGTATAAGAAGGGGTATGCTGTGCTTCATAGACTGTGTTTTTGTGACTTGATGATTTCGGCAAGGAGCAGGCGTGCGCGGCGGAGCTGTATCTTAACAGTGCCAAGGGGGATGTTGAGCTGCTTGGCGATTTCTTCGTAGGAGAGTTCGTCGAAGTAGCGCATGTTGACGATGCGGCGGTAGCGCGGGGCGAGACGGTCAACGAGGTCGCGGACGATTTTGTCGCGCTGACGGGTAATTAGTTCCTCCTCGGGCGTGGGGTCGTCGGAGGGGAAGGGGTATTCGTAGGCGTCGTCTTCGTCGGTGACGGACATGGAGTTGAGCGGGACCAGGCGCATGTGCTGACGGCGGATGAAGTCGATGCCGTGGTTGCTGGCAATGGAGAAGAGCCAGGTGGCGAAGGTGTTCTGGGGGGTATAGGAGGAGAGCTGGCGGAAGGCTTTTCCGAAGGCCTCGATGGTAAGGTCGTCGGCATCGACGGGGCTGTGCGTCATGCGGAGGAGCATGAGGTAGATAGGCTCGCGGTAGTAGCGCATAAGGTCGGCATAGGCCCGCTGGTCGCCTCGGTCGCGGGCGGCGAGGACGAGCTGGTAGTCGCGTTGTGCTTTCTCGTTGGTAAGGAAGGGGTCCATGCCTTTAATGACTGTTATTTCTGCTATTTCTTTTTGGATAACGGAAATAATGTCAAAAAAGTATTTGCGACAAGAAAATAAATTTCGAAGAGCGGCGAGAGGATGTAGACGACGGGTTTGACACCCAGGCGGCGCGAGGCCTGGGCGACGGAGACTATCTGCCATGCGAGCTTGAGGGCGAGGGCGGCGGCAAGGATTTGCCACGGGAAGGTGTGCATGGCCAGAAGGAGCGCCCCGGAGAGGTAGAAGAGGAGCACGGATAGGGGCTTGACAAAGCGTGCGCACTTGAGCCAGAAGGAGTAGAGGGAATGGGTGGCGATGCGATGCTTGCGGTAGCTGTGCCACTGTCCAAAGGTGGGCTGGGGCTGGACGACGGTGTAGGCGTCGGGCGAGAGGACGACAGAGGTGTTGCGGCGGCGTGCATTCTGGTTGACAAAGATGTCGTCGGCGCCGTCGGGTATGTAGTAATGGTAGATGAATCCGTCGTGGTTGAGGAAGAGGGAGCGGCGGTAGCTGAGGTTGCGGCCGTTGCCGGTAAAGGGGTGGCGAAGGGCGGCGGCACCGAGGTACTCGACGCTATAGTCGAGGTTGTCGTATTGCTGAAGCCAGTTGAAGGGGGAGTTCTTGTAGACGATGCCACAGAAGCCGAGGACGATGTCGGTATGGTTGTGGACGTAGCCCTGCACCATGGAGCGGATCCAGTGGAAGCGGGTGGTGTCGGCGGGCATGCATTCGGGTTCGGCAAGGAGGAGAATGTCGTTCTTGGCAGACTTGATGCCGATGGAGAAGGGGTATTTGAGGCCTTGGTAGCCGTTGGCATTCTCGTGGAGGGTGACCACTTTGAGGTGCTTGTAGTTCTCGGTGAGGAGGCGGAGGATGAACTGTGTGTCGTCGGTGGAGAGGTAGTCGACCACGACAACCTCGAAGTCGGGATAGTCCTGCTCGAGAAGATAGACGAGGTTGGTGCGGAGCCACTCGCCGTCGTTCTGGGCGGTGAGGACCACGGAGACGGGCGGGAGATTCTCGGAGCCGTCGTCGTTTTTTTTGCGCGGCAGGCCTCGGTAGTGGCCGATGCGGAAATAAAAGAGGCCGTAGTAGAGGCACAGAATGACCAGACTCAGGGCGGCCACAATGGTGAGCGCCATGGTGCAATGGTCTGTAAGAACATGCGTAAAGTCCATTTTGGGTTTTGTAATTTTTCTTGCAAAAATATGTATTATTTTTGATTTTATTCGTATCTTTGCATAATGAAATATCAACCGATTGTTCATAACTGTCGGTGCTGATATGCTGATAAGTTGATAATTATGAAGTTCAATATAGAGAAAGAGGATGTTAAAAGCTGTGCACGTGCAGGGATAATTACCACTGAGCACGGCGAGATAGCCACGCCGATTTTCATGCCTGTGGGGACGGCGGGGAGTGTGAAGGCTGTGCACCGGCATGAACTGTATGAAGATATTGACGCACAAATAATTCTTGGCAATACATACCATCTGTACCTGCGTCCCGGGCTGGATATCCTGAAGGCTGCCGGAGGGCTGCATGGCTTTGCAGGCTGGGAACGCCCACTGCTGACCGACAGCGGCGGGTTCCAGGTTTTTTCGCTTGCCGACAACAGAAAGATTAAGGAGGAGGGCTGCACGTTCCAGTCGCACATCGACGGGAGCCGCCACATTTTCACTCCGGAGAAGGTGATGGACATCGAGCGGGTGATAGGTGCCGACATTATCATGGCTTTTGACGAGTGCGCACCGGGCGAGTCGGACTACCGTTATGCCAAGAAATCGATGGAGCTGACGCACCGTTGGCTGGACCGATGTGTGGCGAGGTTTGAGGAGACCGAGCCGCTGTATGGCTACCGGCAAAGCCTGTTCCCCATTGTGCAGGGGTGCAAGTATCCCGACTTGCGCCGCCAGTCGGCGGAGTATATCGCATCGAAGGGTGCCGACGGCAACGCCATCGGCGGCCTGGCCGTGGGGGAACCGACGGAAACGATGTATGAGATGATCGAGGTGGTAAACGCCATCCTTCCGAAGGACAAACCCCGTTATCTAATGGGGGTGGGCACGCCAGCCAACATACTGGAGGCCATTGAGCGCGGGGTGGACATGTTCGACTGTGTGATGCCTACACGCAACGGGCGCAACGGCCTGTTGTTTACTGCCCACGGCACCATCAATATCAAGAACAAGAAGTGGGAGAGCTGTTTCGAGCCCATCGACCCCGAGAGCACAGCCCTGTGCGACCGAAGCTACACCCTTGCCTATCTGCACCATCTGATACGCTCGGAAGAGATTCTCGGCCTGCAGATATGCTCCATCCACAACCTGGCTTTCTATATGTGGCTGGTGAGGACAGCACGGAAGCACATTGTGGAGGGGGATTATACAGATTGGAAGGCAGGAATACTGCCCGAGCTGGGGAGAAGGCTCTAGGATAACGAATAGATAATACGGCAATTACAGAGAAATTACAACACAATAACCCATCATAACAAAACGGTAGAGACAAAGAATATTCATAAATAATGTTAAATAATTGCAGCAAAATGAATGCTGTGTGTCATATAAACGATTAAGGAATAATTTTGTAGAACGATAATAGTACAGTATTATGAAACATTTGGTATCATTTTTCTTATTTATTATGCTTATGGCAAGCATGGGAGCATGGGCACAAAACCACTGCCCCCAATTGCATAACCCGACTTCTTTCACTTCAATGCCGTCAGACAAGGGGAAATGGTCGGCACGCGTCGGCGACCGGGTACAGAACCAATCAGGTGGAAGCACTGGATACAATGTGTTGAGTACCTGCAGCAGGCCATCAAAACCTCCTATTGTCGGGCACACCAATATCACCTCGGCGACTTATAATTCGGGCTACGACAACAATCGTTGCGCATGCAACCACTGTTCCCTTTTCGATGCCCACGACCAGCGTTTCCGCATCTATTCATCAGCCGACGCCGGTTTGGACCTGTTTACTGTCAACAACACGACAGGACAAGGCATGCAGCGTATCCCTGAAGGCCATGCCTCAAGTATCCGCCTGGGTGACATGCGTGCAACCGGCATATGCCAATCGAACATCAACTCCAACGGCAACGACAAGGGTGCCGAGGCGCTCTTCTACACCATGCTAGTGACACCCTTCAACGCCTTGCTTTTTATCGACTATGCCATTGTGGCATGCCGTTACGACCACGAGCCCTGGCAAGCAGGAGAATTCCTCATCAGGGTATGCAAGAAAAATGGCGAACAATGGGAAAACGCTCCTATCAACGACAGCCTTTGGTTTAATGTTGCCGCTCCCCACGTCCAAGGAGGACTTCCCGCACCTTGGGTTGAAGGTTTCAATGGAACCCCAGCCTCGGCGGCAGCCACAAGTTGCTGTTACTGCTACAAACCGTGGACACGTGTGGCCATCAGTTTGATTGACTTCCTCTACGACTCCGTCCGTATTGAAATGTATACGAGCGACTGCATTTACAACGTGGATCCCATCTATGCATACATTGCCGGTTCCTGCCAGAAGATGCAGATTACCTCTTCGGGGTGTCCGGTCGGTGTTTCCGACGCTATTGACACGCTGCGTGCTCCTGCAGGTCTGCTTACCTACGATTGGTACGTCTCCTCCACTGGATACGATGGACCGACATCCAATTCGGAAATCATGAGTACGCTAAATTTCAGATCGCTGCAGAACTACGACAGCACTTTGTTAGTGGAAACCGACCATTTCATCACCAGCTTGGACGACCCTCAGCGCGACGTTCATGCTGGCGACACCGTTGGAACCACCACATATAAATGCGTCATGACGTCGGCGATGGACCCTGAAAAGCCTTTCCACTCGACACTATATGCACAAGTCAGCAATATCAGACCCATCATCAACGCAGTTTTCACCGAAGAATGTCTTGACACTTCAGTACTGACAATGGTTGCCCGTGGCAGGGTTCCTTACAAGGGCGCCAATGCCCCTGTGATTGACCACAGCCTGACCCGTTGGGAGGTTCACCAGGGCAGCCACCCCCTCACGCCCGTCGACACAGTGATGTACGGCGACACCGCCTACTACCGCACTACCCATGCCGGCTTCCACGCTGTGACACTTACCATGTATCTGGAGGACAGTGCGTGCAGCACGACAAATGTATATGTTGCCCAAGTCCACACTCCGCCAACCACAAGAGTTCAGATCACCAAGCGCACCATCTGCGAGGGGGAGACAACCACCATCACCGACATAACCGAAGGCATTATTGTTGAACGCAGATGGGTATTTGCCGACACCACCATCAGCAGTGAGGTTTCGGGGCTGTCCGCCACCACCTCTGTGACACGCGACTTCACCGAATTCGAGAATCCTTTCATGCTCATCACAAAGGGTGACGCTGACTGCTACGACACCCTGATCGATACCATCTACTTCTTCCACGACCCAGAAGTGTCTTATTCCGAGGATACCATCATTTGCAACGGTCACGAGTCGCACGTAAAAGTGTCTACCAACATGAGAGACATCTCTTTCGCTTGGTACAGACACAAAGACCAGGCCGGGGAAGAGCCCATCTGCCGCGGCGACGTGCTTTATGTGCGTCCCACCCAGCCTCGCACCACTTACTACTTGAAAATCACAGCTAAAGCCGGCTGTGTAGCATGGGACAGCGTAACCCTTTCACTACTCTCCACCAAGATTATCCCCACACCCAAAAGTGCAAAACACTGTCCCGGCGACAGCGTCACGCTGAGAGGCGAAGGGGCTATGTGGTACGAATGGAGCAGCTACCCCCCCGACCCCAACCTCGAGGAGCAGAAGCACAACCAGACCATTACGGTTTCACCCTCTGAGGACACCCGCTATTTCCTCGTGGGCTATGCTTCCGACAGCTGCGACATCGCCGCCATCGAAATACTGGTGAAGGAGGTTCCTCTGCCTATCATCGAATTCGAATACTCGCCGAAATACATCGACACCGAGACGCCCGTGGTTAACTTTACCGACAACTCGCAGTATTCCGACCACTCGCAGTGGCTATTCGGCGACGGCGCCGTGTCGACAGGCAAGAATGTGACCCATCACTTCGACATTTACGCCACCAACTGCAACGCTGTCACCTTGCGCAGCTTCAACGAGCTCGGATGCTTTGTCGACTCCACATGGACTATCGTCATCGACACCTTCGGATTCTTCCGCCCCAATATCTTCACCCCGAACAAGGCCACCAACAACGTCTTCAGCATTATCAGCAAGAGCAATATGGAGAAATTCCATATCGCCATCTTCAACCGCCGAGGCGCGCTGGTATTCACATCGGACGATATTAATTTCAAATGGGACGGTACCCACAACGGCACTCCATGCCCGCAGGGTGCATACCCCTATGTCATCACCTACACCCGTCAGGGCAGTATACAAGAATACCGTGTAAAAGGCACTATTACTCTGATTAGATAACCCACATACTGTACTACACTTGAAAAGGTTGGCAGCCTCTGCCGCATATGGCCGGCGTGCCAATCCTTGACAAACAAACTATGAGAGAACTTATTTTTGCCACCAACAACAAGCACAAGTTAGAAGAAGTGAGCCGACTTCTGCAAGGCAGCGTGAAAGTCATCAGCCTTGCAGAAGCCGGGCTTGAAGGAGAAATCCCCGAGACCGCCGAGACCCTTCAAGGCAATGCCTTGCAGAAAGCACAATGGGTTTGGGAACGCACCGGCAAGGACTGTTTTGCCGACGACACAGGTCTTGAAGTGGATGCCCTTGGAGGCGCTCCCGGTGTCTACAGCGCCCGCTACGCCGGTGAGCACTGCTCTTTCGACGACAATATCGACAAACTGCTCCATGCCCTCGACGGCAACACCAACCGCAAAGCAGCCTTCCGCACGGTGATATGCCTTATCGAAGGCGGCACCCCCCGCTACTTCGAAGGCAAGGTCACCGGCTGTATCCTTACCGAACGATACGGGCAGGAAGGCTTCGGCTACGACCCCGTGTTCATGCCCGACCGCTTTGCCGTGAGCTTTGCCGAGATGCCCCTCGACGTGAAGAACCAGATAAGCCACCGCGGCCTGGCAGTAGCCGAACTGGTGAAGTACCTCACCGCAAACTAACCTCAGCACCATGAGCTACACGCAAGTATACCCTTTGCAGATTTCGCAAACCATGTCGATGAGCGATGCCTATGTGCTGGTGCTTGATGCACCTGACACAGGCAAACAGGTGCCCGTCATCATCGGCGAACCCGAAGCCCAGGCCATCGTCATGGCCATCGAGCAACGCCAGGCACGCCGTCCCCTCACCCACCAGCTAATCAACAACATCATGGAGCAATACATGCTCATACTGAAGCAGGTCACCATCGACCGCTTCGACGAGGGCATCTTCTACTCAACACTCTATATCAGCGACGGATTCACCGAGAAACGTATCGACAGCCGCACAAGCGACGCCATCGTTCTTGCTCTGATGCAGGGGTGCCCCATCATGATGGCACAAAACGTGCTGGACGAAACATCCATGGAGCCGGGTGCCCTTGAAGACAACCTGCCCCGAAACAAAGCTCAGCTACCCAATCCCGACGAGACCCTCGACCAGCTCGAAACCCTTCTGCGCCAGTGCGAGGAAAACGAGGACTACGAGCAGGCCGCCGAAATCATGAAAAGAATCAACCGCATGAAAGGCAACGACCCGAAATAATAGGGTCTGTTACCCTCCCCCAAGTCATTCTTACCCACCCTACCGCGATATGAACATACAACAAATAGACGAAAGCGCAGGATATATCAGCACATTCTGCAACGGACAAGTACCCAGGATAGCCATCATCCTTGGCAGCGGACTCGGTCCTTTGGCCAACCATATCGACGACTCCGTCACCATCCCCTACAGTCGCATCCCCCACTTCCAGCAACCCACTGCCACCGGGCACAAGGGCAACCTCATCATCGGCACCCTCGGCGGCAAACGGGTCATGGCCATGCAAGGCCGTTTCCACTATTACGAAGGCTACACCATGCAGCAAGTCACCTTCCCCGTGCGCGTCATGGCGCGGCTGGGCGTGAAATACCTTTTTGTCAGCAATGCCGCCGGAGCGGTCAATCCCGAATACCGTGTGGGCGACCTGATGATTATCACGGACCACATCAACTTCATGCCCAACCCCCTCGTCGGTCCCAACATGGAGGAATTCGGTCCACGCTTCCCCGATATGACCACCGTCTACAGCCGGCGCCTCCGCGACATCGCCTTGGCACAAGCCGCCCTCAAAGGCGAAAAGCTGAGGCTGGGAGTATATGCCGCCGGAACAGGCCCCACCTACGAGACTCCTGCCGAATACCGCATGTACCGTATCCTCGGTGCCGACGCCACAGGCATGTCCACCGTACCCGAAGTCATCGTGGCCCGTCATAGCGGTATGGAGATATTCGGCATCAGTGTCATCACCAACCAAAGCGCCGACCTTGGCGACCACTGCCTCAACGACGGCGACGACGTAGTGCTGCAAGCCAACCGTGCCGCCGACAAGATGACCGACCTCCTCTGCGCCATTATCTCCCAGCTCGACATCCAACCCCTACCGCAAGCCCAATAACCCAATCCCACTGTCATCTGTCCAACACCCCTCATCACTTCCTCAAATCAACAATCCACTCCGAACTACACAATGATTAAAGCCGCATTTTTCGACATCGACGGCACCCTCCTCAGCTTCAAAACCCACCTTGTCTCGCCTGGCACCATCCAGGCCTTCGAGGAGCTCCACCGCCAAGGCATACACACATTCATTTCATCCGGCAGACCCAAAGTGCTCATCCCGCCTATGCCCGTTGGGTTCGACGGCTATGTCACCATGAACGGTGGCTATTGTTTTGTAGGGAATCAAGTGCTGCTGCGCAATCCCATCCCGCAGGATGAGACCGACCGTTGGCTCCAGTACGCCGAGCAGGAGAACCTCTGCACCATGATATTCACCGAGCATGAGATGTACGTCAACACCCATTCCAACCCTGTTGCCAACGCCATCCGCAACCAGCTCGAGTTCCAGATGCCGCCCTTGCTGCCCACCAGGCAGATG
>ODAI011862502.1_pt1 | contig 11186 bp, 19 predicted proteins | sample 1539321 | NCBI WGS metagenome assembly ODAI01 (sample SAMN02144231, study PRJEB22623) | gut metagenome | biome: sheep rumen | host: Ovis aries | place: New Zealand
ACTACGATGTAGATGATGATGTGCAGATTGACTCCTATGTAGAAGATCGATATCTTGATCTGATCGAAGAGTCGAAACAATACCGGGGAATAATTACAAGTATTAGTCCGCATCCATGTGCGCGGCTGCTTCTCGACAGGGATATTCGGCGTGAAATCGGCGTAATTCAGGTAAAGAGTAAATCAGGAAACAAACCGGCTGTATACGCTGCTTTCATAGATGGACGTTCCGCAGATGCGTATGGCTATTTGAAGGCGGATTACCTCATGGTGGACGTGGTCAAAATAATTGCCGAAACATACAAGCTGGTTGGATTGTCTGTGATGACGGTAGATGAGCTGCTAAAAGCTGTTGCGAACGACAAAGAAGTTTGGCAATTGTATTGGAATGGATACACACAGGGATTAAACCAGTGCGAACGCGAAGCTTCTACAAAGAAATGTATGCAGTATAAGCCAAAGAACGTAGAAGAGCTTACTGCTTTCGTGGCCGGAATCAGACCTGGTTTCCGATCCATGATCAATACATTTCTTGCAAGAGAACATTTTGAGTATGGCATTCCGTCTTTGGATAATCTGCTGAAAACAAAAGCAATCCCAGATTCATTTCTAGAATTCGATGAACAGATACTAGTCATTTTGAAAGCAGCCGGAATTCCTGGACCCGAAGCATACGCGACTTTGAAAGCGATCAAGAAAAAGAAGGCTGAAAAGATAGCGGCTGAAAAAGAAAAGTTTAAATCCGGTTTTACGAAAGTCCTTCAGGAAACCGAAGGCGCCTCAGAAGAAAAAGCTCATGAGGTTGTAGAACAAATATGGACGATCATAGAAAATGCAGCAAATTATATGTTTCAATTGGAACCTTCACGCAGCAATGCGTGTCGAAGAACACAGTGAACCGGTAAATGCCGGGTGTCGCGAAAGCGGCTAACAGAGAAAAACTAAGTAATGCAATTTTTTATAGGAGATTAAAATGCCAAACTGGTGTCATAACGATATAAAGCTCTGTTGCAGTAAAAAGAAATTTAAAGAAATTATTAATAAGTATTTCACAGATGGAAATTTTGATTTTAATAAGATTACACCTATGCCAGATAGTCTTCTTGTAGAAAAAGGAACAATAACCGATATAGCAAAAGCATGTTCTGATGCTCGGATAAATGGATTGACAACGTGTCAGGAATATGAACAAAGCATATATTGCAAAAACAAGTCTATTAACTTTTTTCTTACTGGCGGAAGGCCGGAATTTCAAAAAACATTTGATGAACTTGCGGACTTGGGCGACACGTATAGAAAAAATAAAGAATTGTATGGCTTTGAAGATTGGTATGATTGGTGCTGTGAATACTGGGGAACAAAATGGAATGCTTCAGATTGTGAAATATATGATGATAATTCATTTTCCTTTGATACGCCTTGGGCTCCGCCTGAACCGGTATTGAAAAAGATGGCGATTTCAGAAAACATAAGAATGGTTTGTGGCTTCAGTGTTGAATATGGTGATTACGGAACATATAATATTTCCAAAAACGGGAGAATCACAAACCTGATATGTAAAAGCTATTAAAGAAAATTGCATTATATGTTAACTCTGTGCCTATTTAAATTAGGTGCAACGATCATCCCGCAAGGGAGTAGGTTTGCGGTGCAACTCCGCATTCCGAAGCGCTGTGCCCCTGGAAACAGGGTGATGATATGATCTACTCCGCTACGAAATATCGGGAAACCGACGGTACAAAGGTGTGCTGCACATGCATTTTCAATGGCCTGCGACAGTCTGTACTGCGCCTGGCTGAAAGTCCACTATCCTTATGAGCTATATTTAACGATGTTAAAGCTCTACGACGAAAAGAAAAACACTGACAAAATTTCATCAATCATCTCTGAAATGAAACGCTACAAGGACATTTCACTTCTTCCCGGACGCTGGGGACAGGATAACAGAGATTGGACGGCCGACAAGGAAAAGCACACAATCAGCCAGTCAATTTCTTCAATCCGCTACATGTCCAAACAGGTTGCGCAGGATTTGTATGAATTGAGCCGGCAGGACGAAGTTGAAATGGGTGTAGAATATATTAAGCCAAAGCTGAACAAAGAAGGAAAAGCTGAAAACAAAAAGCTGAAAGCTGAGTTCAAGGCTGTTTCAGAAAAGACAGATCTTACAGAAGAAGAGATCAAAGAGTACAATCAGTATTTCAAAAAGAGGGAAGAAGAGATCTGGAGCAATCCGGAGTATCTTGAAGTGCAGGCTCAGGAGATTCATCACATGGCAAAGCTTGATTGCTTTACAAATGTTTTGAGAGCCCTGCAGATGCACACCTGTTTGAATACGAGGCACATTGAAATTCTGATTGAACTTGGATACTTTTCAGAGTTTGGCAGTTCAGGGATGCTGATGAAACTCTACAATGAATACTTTACGAAACTAAAGAACGATGTTGCTTCGTTTAACCAGCGGCTGGAATCACTTCGGGAATACGAAGGATATCTCAGCCTGTTTGAAAACGATGAACTTCCTATGCAGAAAAGACTGATTGCGGAACAGGATAACATTGGACTCTGCCTGTCTGTAGACCCGAGTGCAAATAAGAGTACTTACTTTGTCCGGGAAATAGACGAAAAGTGGGGAACAACGGTTACTCTGTATTCGCTCAGCAACGGTAAGTCAGGAAAAGTAAAATTCAGGAAAGCGGATATTCAGAAGAAACCGGTTTCGCCTGGACAGATTATCAAAATTCTTGACGGCAATTCGTCACCGCGATATACTTATAAAGGCGGTAAGCGAGCTCCCGTACCCGGGGAGAAAGAATACTGGGTAAGGAACTATTCAATACTTGGACCTGGACAATAAACATTTTAACTGCTCCCTGTAGAATGAAGGAGAGAGAAATGGAACATTATTTTAGCATGCCGGGCCTGATCAGTGGTGTGACAAACCACTACGATGCATCGGGCCGCCTGGTTGGTTATACGCAGGATGGCATCTTTTCTGGAGTTGAAGAACATTTTGATTCAGCCGGAATGAACGTAGGTTTTTCTATGGATGGAATTGTGGCTGATAAAGATCACTTTGATTCCTATGGACAGTATGCTGGTTTCTCGATGGAGGGGCCTCTTGGATTTACCGATCACTTCGGTGCGGATGGTAAATGTGAGGGGTTCTCTGGAGATGGGATCATCGCCGACACAGACGGATTCTTTCACGATGGATTCGTAGACTTCTGATTTTCTCGCGCATGAAAACTATTTGGGAGTAGGGGGAGTTTATCCCCGCAAAATCTCAAATAGTGTGGAGTGTGTGTAGTTATGGGTTATTCATTACCTTTAAATTTTGTCAAAGTAAGCAACGGCCGGCCGGACAATCGGCAGTCAGACGTGGCGGTGTGTATTACAAGGATTGTGGCAATCATGTCTACGGATATATATCAGGCCAGAAAAACAATTCAGGAAGAGAAAAAGGCAAAGACTTTGATCAACGCTGCAGGCGTTGCCAAAGTCAAGTCCGCAATATTTCTGGACAACGGCTCGGTCATTGCTTCGCCGCTTTCAGTTAACCGGCTGATGACAGCCATTGAAAAGGCAAACCTGAAAGCAGACCCGAACATAACGAGAAGTATCAGAGTTTATGACGTTCCGCATTATGAAGAAGATACGGAAGATGATAATGAAGAAGATGATGACGAAGACTTATATGATGATGACAGTGATGATGAATATTAAAAACAAAGAAATAAATAATTCTCGGACGGCAAGCCGTCCGAGCAACCCTTCGAAATCCGCTTCTCAACCGGCTCCGTCGGCATAATGCGGGTTTATCTTTACCGATCCAGCGCTCGTCCCGCTGTTTCGTATAGATTACAACAGAAGGAGTTGATAAAATGGACGAGAATATCACCATGATGGCAGAAGTACTGGATGAACCGAAGACTGAGATCAGGGAACTGAAGATGACTCCGGTGGCCGAGGATCAGATCCGGATGCTGGATGCTGAAATTGAAGCGTACCGCAGTCAAATCGCAGCAGCCGAAGGGGCTCTGGATTCTGCCGAGAAGGAACTGAACGAAGTTCTGAGCGAACTTCAGGACTAATCCTTCTGGAATCGAGAGCCTGAGCGTAAAAGCTCAGGCTCTCTTTTTTAATTAGGAGATATTATGCAGAAAAGACTTGTTAATTCAGAGTTTCTGGAACTGAAGCGATTTGCATCGTTCGTCAGTGAACTGAATTTTTTATATGAAGAACTGAAAACTCACTGGGAAATGATAGACAACGGGGAAGAACGAGTAAAAAAATGCATAGATGATTCGTTACAGTTGTTTGACGAGTTGCTTGACACTGTTCCTCAGAATCAGGTTAAGAGCCTGAAAAACGCAATTGAAGATTACAGAGTTGCTTTTGTCCCTAAAACAGCTCCGCTCAATCAGAGAATTGTAATGGATAAAGAACAGATTAAAGACTTGATTAATCTTGCTCAGGAGCAGTGCAAGTTCTGTATCAAATCGTCTGAAGAAGCTGAATCATGTCCTGTTTTTCAGCACTGTGTTGGCATTGTTCCGCCAACGTCGTATGAATCCATTACATGTCCGTATTCCCTGGCTGAGTGGATGGAATAGGAGTGTCCTATGAAAATATTTGCAATAGATCCCGGCAATATTCAGAGTGCATATTGCGTCATGGAAGAAAGACCCGGCGAAGATTATGCGCTTCTTGAGTTTGGGAAGTATCTAAACGGAGAATGCATGGAGAGAATGCTCGATTGGCTGGATCGGGAAAAGAAACCGGACGGCGTTGTCATTGAGCGCGTAGCAAGTTATGGCCTGGCAGTCGGGCGTGAGGTCTTTGAAACGTGCGAATGGATTGGTCGATTCTCTCAGTCGGCTGAAGCCTGGGTTCCCGTAGATTATATTTATCGCAAGGATGAGAAGATAACAATCTGCGGAAACATGAAGGCAAAGGATTCAAATATCCGGCAGGCGTTGATTGATCGTTTCGCCAAACATGATCTAAAAAACGGTAAAGGAACGAAAAAAGATCCTGATTACTTCTATGGAGTTGCGGCAGACGTGTGGGCTTCTATTGCTGTTGCCGTATCATATCTTGATATGAAAAACGAGGAGGATAAACGTGCTTAAGAGTTTATTCGAATGGCTTTCTGAGAGCATTCCTGTAAACAGATGGCTGATAATACTCGTTATATTAGCTTTAGGTTTGCATTGTATTGACATGCTTCTGGAATTTATTAAACACAGAAAGAAGGTACAGCAGGGTGGCAATTAAAGCAACATATATGTATCAGGTAACAATGGGGCACGGAGACAAGGAAGAGCGCGTAGCATACTGCTATGCAAGAAACAGCGGCCGTGCCGTTGACGGAATGAAACAGATCTTTGCAGAGGATAAATACGATTCCTTTTCCTGTAAAATGTTCGGAGAAGCTGACTTTCGAATTCATCCTGAACCCTTTATGCCTATGAGCCGAGATGAGGTCGAAATTATTTCAAAGAATAATCTTGCAAATGCGGCTGCTTATTCTCAGCGAAAGAACGTGTCCATTGCTAATCTGGTGCAGGCTCTTCCTGCCGGCGGTGAATTTATTCCGGTTAATACAAAAGGAGACTAACCTTATGAACGTTGTATTTTTTCAGGTGGATGGTGTGCTGAATTTTCCTGCATCCGAAGCCAAGGCACCCGACGGCGGCCTTGGCATTTCCGAGGCCCGTGTGAAAGAACTGAAAAAAAGACTTGAACAGGAAAACGCAAAGCCTGTTTTATTTGGATCCTGGTCAAAGGACTGGAATTTTGACGACGCGAAATGTACGCCAAACGGTGTGTATCTGAATAAAAAAATGGATCGCAGAGGGATTCATATTCTCGACAAGATAGATACAGAAGCGGATATTAAGCCTTGGCTCGAAAAACATTCAAATGTGGAAAACTATACAATTCTTCGGGAAGGTGATCTCGTTGAATAAGGATCTGCTTAATTACCTGAAGCAGATGTCTGCTCATGCAAAAGAACTGTATTATAAGGATAAGAACAGAGATACGCTTATAAATTATCTTACTATTAAGAAACTTGTATATGCAGTATATGTATTGTCCAAAGAAATGGAACGTTCTGCGGACATTCTGAATAAAGCAAATGAAGCCGTTTCAGACTGGAGATATCTGTTTGCGTATTTCGGAAAATATTTAGGAAAAGAAAGATATAGCAACATTATGTACAGCGCATATACCGGGCTGCAGACAAAGAAGGAGATGAAGAAGAAGCAATGACATACAATGAATTGCTTAAAAAGCTTGCTTCCTGCAGCGGTCCTTGTCTTCGACTATGCGCATATTGTCCAGAGGAATTCGAAGTTGCGGAAATCAAAGAATGCGTAGAAAACCTTGTGAAAACAATGTATCGTCTTCAATTGGACAAAGATGCGCTGATGGTTCATTTGATGGATATTTATACAGCATATAAAGCAGAAACCGGAAAGGACTTTAAATTCAAATGAAAATCATTAAAGCTGGTTATGAAATTCTCGATCTTCCGGCCGACGCCCGTGAGATTTATCGGAAGATCGAACGGGCGGGCCGGACGTGTTACAAAAGTGAAGACAAAATAACTGATGAAAGCGCGGAGAAATTCGTTCGGGCGATGGTTAAAAATCATCATGAAGCGATGCTGGAACATGCTTCAATGACGGTTGTGTTTACAGTAGACCGGGGTATATCTCACGAGTTAGTACGGCATCGGGTTGCCAGTTTTGCTCAGGAAAGCACCAGATATTGCAACTACAGCGGCGATAAATTTGGCAACGAGATTACAGTTATTCAGCCATGCTTTTGGAATCCAAATATGGAAGACATTATTTATAATAAAGATCCCGAAGATAAGTTTGTGAAAGCTAAAAAAGGTGCGTCATCAGACACCATAAAATATGTATTATGGCGTAACTCATGCCAATTCTTGGAAGGTCGATATTTTATGATGCTTGACGAAGGCTGCACACCGCAGGAGGCCAGGGATATTCTGCCGACAAGTGTGAAGACTGAGGTTGTTGTGACGGCTAACATGCGCGAATGGCGTCATATTCTGAAGCTGAGAGCCGCAGGTACAACAGGAGCACCTCATCCGCAGATGGTTGAAGTAATGCGGCCGCTGCTGGCAGAAATGAAAAAGAAGCTTCCTGCGTTATTCTTCGACATTGAAACGGAATAAGGTATGAAATGTCCTAAATGCGGCTTTCCTGATCAGACCAAAGTCATCGACACAACCCCGACTTCATACGGCATTTATCGTCGAAGAAAATGCCTGAAATGCGAAAAGAATTTCTCTTCACTTGAGTTTGCTGTCCCTGAAAACAAATCCAAAGATGAATTGATACAAATAATAGATAATCTTATCTTGAAAGGAAAATAAAAATGAGACATTATGACATTCCGTATGTCAAGAATACATCCGGATATTCCATTCCCCTTGTAGGAGATATCGACAGTCTGGATCTGCAGACGATTGTAAAATATCACCTCTGCGGAAAGAGTCATGGGAAAGTTTCGGAATGTATGAAATGTCCTGCTCCCTGCGCATACGGAAAACGCGCGCTGGAGCTTGCGCTCCCGTCGCCTTCAACTGTCCCTGCGCCGAAGCTGATCGACAATAAGACGCTTCTGGAGCTCGCGAGAGAAGAGAATGCAAAGAACCGTGCGGCCGAACAGAAAGCGGAAGAGCCTGCTGAAAAGACTCCGGAAAAGAAAACGAAACGCGCAGGCGTAGACGACTGGTACAACAAGGCATATGAAAGTGAAAATCCGCTGCAATGGATTATGGACACCTTTGGTTTAACCGAACGTAAAGCAAAGGCTAAAGTGTATGAGATCCAGTATCGGCATCCAGAACTGAAAGAGAAACCGCTTTGGGCGCCGAAATCAGCAGTAAAGAAGGCGGAAGCGAAGGCGGAAGTAAAGCCTGCAAGCATTGAAAACCCGGAACCTGTCGCAGAAAAGCAAGAGCCTAAGAAAGAACCCGATAGTATGCTTGCGCCGCTGGAAGGGAAAATCAACGAGCTGATGAATCTTCAGGAAGAATACAAAAAGAAGTACGAGCATTACCAGAAGCTTTATCAGGAAACCAAGACAAAGGTAGATGCGCTCTATGAAGCGCTCAACATTCTGAACGAGTAAAAAGAAGACGGCGGGCTGACCGCCCCGAAGGCGGGAAGCCCAGCCGTCTTTTCAGGAGGGAAAGATGACTTTTATTAAAATCAGGAGTCCGTTGAACGACGAATGGAGAAACGTCAATCTGGAGCATGTGATTGAATATAACTACAGCGATGGATATACCACGCTGACAACGGCAGCTGGCACATACTCTACAGAAGGCGATATCACAAAGCAGATTGCGACGGTTATTAAAACCTGCGGCGGCCAGCACATACAGTTAAAAGGAGAATAAAATGCAGGGAAATACAAAAGACACACGTATTGCCAGCTTTGCCGAACTGTGGGACACCGTAGGCGGGGACGACAATCTTGTTATCCGGAATCAGAAACTGCTTGGATATCTGAATGACGGCGGTTTCTTTACCGCGCCGGCATCTACGAAGTTTCACGGAGCATACGAAGGCGGGCTGTACGACCACAGTTGTGCTGTAACGCATCGGCTGATTGAATTAACGGAAAACAATGGCTTAAGGTGGCAGCGCAATGAAAGTCCATTCATCGTTGGTATGTTCCATGACCTTTGTAAATGCGACCAGTATGTTGTTGTTGCAGACCCCGGACCAGAGATTAAACATAGCGTAGCAATATGGGGAGATCATTACGAGTATAACGAAAATACCATCCTGAAAGGACACGGCTCTAAGTCTGTCATGATTCTTTCGCAGTTCATCAACTTAACAGAAGAAGAAATGCTTTGCATCCGCTATCATATGGGAGCTTATGAAAAAGAAGAATGGTCCGAATTCGATATGGCAATCCGGAAATATCCTAATGTGCTTTGGACACATATGGCGGATATGCTAGCGAGTAAAGTTGACAATATATAAAAGAGGTGGTCGTATGAGATACCTTGCAAGCGTACAGAAAGTTTGGGACATTTTGCCCATAGAAGGCGCTGATGCCATCGAGCTGGTAAAAGTGCTCGGATGGCAGTGCGTGGCCAAGAAAGGTGAATTTCATAAAGGAGACTTGGGAATTTACTTTGAAATTGACAGCTTCCTTCCTGTTCGGCCGGAGTTTGAGTTTCTGAGAACAAACTGTTATAAGAAAACGGATATCATGGGCGAAGGGTTTAAGCTTCGCACAATGAAATTCAAAGGCCAGGTTTCTCAGGGATTGATTTTGCCGCTGGACACCTTTGGCGATCTGTTATCCGGAGCCACGGTCGGCACGGATGTAACAGAACTGCTGGGTGTAAAGAAATGGGAAATTGAAGAAACGGCTACAACAGGAGGCACAGTAATCGGAGTACTGCCTTATGATGTTCCGCACACAGATGAAACCAGAGTACAGTCGATGCCTGAACTGATTCAGGAATTCGGGAAGATGCCTTATTACATTACGACTAAGATGGACGGATCTTCGCATTCTCTGAACATTGACGAAAATGGTAAATTCCATGTATGCGGACATAACTACGAATACAAAGACGACGGAACCAGTTCGTTCTACGAGTTTGTAAAACAGAAAAACTTTGAAAAGAAAATGCGGGAATGCATGGAAACCAATAAATATAAGACTTTGACAGTTCAGGGAGAGTTCTGCGCTCCGGGAATTCAAAGGAACAGGCTCAAGCTGACCAGGCCGGAATGGTATGTATTCACAGTTCGCATCAACGGAGAGAGAGTCAATATGTGGACGTTAATCAGCACGGCTGACGAGATTGGCGCAGAAATTGTGCCGATTGAAGAAACGGGAACTGATCTGGCGGATGCATATCCCACGGTAGACGCATTGCTTCAGCGTGCAGACGGAGAATATCCAAACGGCGGGAAAAAGGAAGGCATCGTCATTCGGACAGTTACACCTGTCTACAGTGAACTGATTGGCGGACCGCTGTCCATGAAGGTAATTAACAATAAATATCTCCTGAAGAATAATGACTGATCATTCTATCTTATAACCGGAGCAAAGGAGAAGGTAAATGATTGGAAAATTAAAAGATCTCACAATAAACCGAGACGGCACACAGAATATTACGCTGACCGTTAGCGCTGACTTCAGAGAAGAATTTGATGAGTTAGCAAACGGAGAAATAAAGGTTGAGATCAAGAAGTATAATCCGGCAAGAAGCTTGGATGCAAATGCAAAGGCCTGGGTCCTGATTGATGCAATCGCCGCAAAAACAGGACTTAGAAAGCATGAAGTATATCAGGAGGCAATACGGGACATTGGTGGCGCCTCGGATATAGTCTGTGTAAAAAACGAGGCGGTCGGAAAACTGACAAGGGGATGGACAGAGCACGGTATCGGATGGCAGTACAACGTCATGCCCAGCAAAATACCAGGATGTTCTAATGTAACATTGTACTACGGATCTTCAATCTTTGATTCAAAACAAATGTCTGCTTTAATTGACGCCTTGATTCAGGAGGCTGAAGCGCAGGGAATACCCACGATGTCAGAAGAAGAAAAGGATAAACTTCTCAGACAGTGGGGAAAGAAAATAAAAAAGAAGCAGGTGTCAGCATGATCACAATAAAAGGACCAAGAAAAGAGCTGAATGAATTCATTGCACACTTGAGTTTTTCTCCGGCAGCTTATAGTCCTAATGCATCTATGAACAACTTTTCAAACACAGGATATATTGGAAAATATTATGGCATTCCAATTGTTGTAGAAGAGTCGCTGCGTGTAGAGAACGATGAAGACTTAGGCTTACCTAAAGATGTCAAGGACTTCATCAATAGTTCGAGCCCGGCTTCATACTTTTGTCGTAAAGAACTTGAAGAAACAATAAAGGATCTGAAAGAACAACTGTGGGCCGATAAGCTGAAGGACGAAGGATGGGGCTACGACCCTTACGGCAACCAAATTCCGCCGGAAGAAAGCTGGTAACGACAATGAATATTATGCGAATATACAGGCTTGAAGCAGAAGACGGCGGCGGCCCGTTCTTCACGCCGGACGCTGTTTGCAGAACATATCCGGATATTGTATTTGATCGTGGTGAACTTCATGCCTTCCGAAACA
>ODAI012694978.1_pt1 | contig 11186 bp, 10 predicted proteins | sample 1539321 | NCBI WGS metagenome assembly ODAI01 (sample SAMN02144231, study PRJEB22623) | gut metagenome | biome: sheep rumen | host: Ovis aries | place: New Zealand
CTCGGACGTGGACCGGATCGCGCGGCGCGTCCCGGCGCTCGGCGCCGTGGAGCGCGACCTGCTGGAGCGGCTGGGGGCGCCCCGCGTCTCGCCCCACCCCCACATGCAACTGGAGGTGGGGATGAGAGTGAGCCCCCGCCGCTCGTGCGCGCCAGGCGTGGGGGAGCATTGCCCCCCCCCCCCTCTCCCCCTTATGCAGCGGTCAGACGCGGCCCGCCGCCACCCAGCCGCTCCAGCAGGTCGCGCTCCACGGCGCCGAGCGCCTGGACGCGCCGCGCGATCCGGTCCACGTCCGAGAGCAGGCGCATACGCATAGCGGCCGGCGGCAGCTGCTCCGCCGGGAGATGCGCCATCCCCCGGTACACCAGCCCCAGCACCGCCTGGTCGCGGGCGGTCTGCAGGACTTCCTGCCAGGCGTCCGCGCCGGGCGCCGCATCCAGCCGCAGGTCCTGCTCCCACAGGCCCGCGCGCAGCACGGCGAAGAATATGTCCGGGGTCGTCATCAGCATCCGGGGATTTGTGCGGATAAAGATACGCAATTCCTGCGGAAAATATTATCTTTGCCGCATGCATCTGAAAGAAGGATATGTCCTGCGGGAGCTCGGCGAGGACGCCATCGTGATCGGCGAGGGCGCCACGGTCGACTTCCAGCGCCTGGTCTCCCTCAACTCCTCCGCCGCCTATCTGTGGCGCAGCGTCGAGGGGCGGGAGTTCACGACAGACATGCTCACGGACCTGCTGCTTGAGGAGTACGAGGTGGGCCGGGAGGAGGCTGCGTCCGCCGCGGCGGACATCGCCGCCGCCTGGATCCGGGCCGGAATCGCCGAAGAATAGCGCAAAAAGAGCCTCCGGGTATTGTTTTTCCGACAAATACCGTTATCTTTGTAAGTGAAATGGTCCGTCCATTCCATACTTTCTACCACGTGCTTGACTAGCAGGCACGGCGGCGAAGCCGTTTTCGTCGAACTAATAAATCTATTCAAAATATGCGCAAGATTGCAGTAATTTTGGCGGTGCTCCTCGCGGGGGTGCCCTCCCTTTTTGCCCAGTCGCCCTTTGACTACGCAGGACGGTGGAACATCTCCGTCCAGGGCGGCGCAGCGGTCACGGTCAGCGACAACGTTTTCGGCTACACCGACAACGGCATGTTCAAGGACCTCATCAAGCTCCAGGGCGCAGCAGCCATCGGCTATGATTTCACCGGCGCCTTCGGTGTCCGGCTCGCGGGCGGTTACGCCCAGCACGCCGGCAGTTCCAACATCTATAACACTCCCGGCGACAAGAAAATCTGGCCCTTCACCTACCAGAGCATCTACGGATTCGCCGATGCCATCCTGCACGTAAACGGCCTGGCCGAGAACTACGGGCCCTTCGCCCCGAGTTTCTATGCCGGTATCGGTGCGGCCAAGACCTTCGGGTTCACCGACCCGCACCACCCGTTCCAGAACCCGCACGACCCCAACTTCGTGCCCGGTTTCCGCGCCGGTTTCATCGCAGAGGTTGACTTCCAGTCCGGTCTCGGCTTCTTCGCCGACCTCGGCCTCGAGGCCTACAGCGACTGGCACAACGGCATCCGGCCTACGGACAGCGACCAGGGCGGCTACAAGGGCTACGCCGGTTTCCCGTTCGACCTGGTCGGCAAGCTCTCCTTCGGTATCATCTATCATTTCAAATAGTCGAAATCTAAAAGATCCAAGAATATGAAAATCAAGAGATTCTTTATCACGATGCTCGCCCTGGCGGCCGGTCTGACGGCTTTCGCCCAGGAGACTGAGTATGTCCAGTACAACTGGTTCGCCGGCATCGGCGGCGGTGTCAACATCGGCTGGGACGGTGAGAAGTTCGTCAACCGTGAGAATTCCCACGTCGGCGCAGGTTATGCTGCTGACGTCTACGTCGGCAAGTGGCTCAATGACGTTGCCGGTCTCCGCGTGGGCTGGCAGGGCCTTACCACCAGCGACCAGTACGTCGACTTTGCCAAGAAGAAACTGATGTACATCCACGGCGACGTCCTCGTCCGTGTGCACCGCAGCTTCATCCCTTACGTGCACGCCGGTTATATGAAGATTGACGAGGGTACTGCCGCCGGCGGTCTCGGTGTCATGTTCCCGATCTACCTCGGCAAGGTGGTCCGCATCGTCCCTGACCTGCGCTACGCCATCTTCCCGAACGCAGCCATCAACCGCGAGGGCAACAAGAGCGGCCGCATCGGCCCGGGCTCCAACCTCAGCGCCACGGTCGGCCTCGCCTTCAACCTGGGCGGCAAGCTCAAGCCGAAGACCGTCTATGTGGACCGCGAGTCCATCAAGTACGTCGACAAGCCGTACGCCGTGCATGACACCGTCTACGTGACCCGTCCGGATGTGGACAGCAAGTCCAACGAAGTCAACGAATTCCTCCGCAACACGACCCTCTTCGAGTTCGACTCCTTCGAGATCACTGAGGAAGCCAAGCTCGGTCTCGACCGCGTCGTCGAATGGATGAACAAGTACCCGAAGGTCACCGCGAAGGTCGACGGCCACACCGACAACATCGGTACCGAGGCCTACAACCAGGAACTCTCCGAGAAGCGTGCCCAGGCCATCGTCGACTACCTCGTGAAGAAGGGTATCGCCGCCAGCCGTCTCAGCTCCGAGGGCCATGGCTACACCCAGCCGGTCGGTGACAACAAGACCTGGCTCGGTCGCCACCAGAACCGTCGTATCGAGATCACCTTCAAGAACAACGACTAAGACGTAAGTCTCTATCACTCAGACCCCCTGGTGCCCCTCCCCTTCCCGGGGACCGCGCCGGGGGGTTTGGGTATAAAATAACGGACAAACCGCCATGTGGCAACTTTTGAGGAGAATCCCTCTATCACTACATGAAACACTGTACTATTCTACTCTTATTGCTCATCCCGATAATAACTTTTGGGCAAAGAAAAACATCGCCGTTCCACGCTTCTCTCGAACTCACATCAAAATACATGTGGAGAGGAATTGAATATGGGACGTCACCTGTCATTTTCCCGACTCTTGGATACGCCAGAGGAGGTTTTTATGCATATGCAATGGGGGGATATGCCACGAACGGAAGTCATCAGGAAGTAGACCTGGGTATAAGTTACACGCTCGCAGACGTAACGGTCTCATTAAATGATTATTACTATCCAACAGCCGTTGGTGCATACGACCGTTATTTTAACTTTCGAAGCGAAGAAACAGGGCATTGGGTAGAGGCATCTCTTAATTATGCTCCAGAGAAACTACCTTTCTGGATATTGCTATCTTCTTATATTGCGGGAGCAGACAAGAATCCAGACAGCAAACAAGCCTATTCTTCTTATGCCGAGATTGGTTTCCATTTTGACTTCATAAAAGACAATCAACTCGCGGTTGCCATGGGAGCAGCCTTAAACAAAAGTTTCTATAACGATTTCACCAGAGGATTCAGCATCTGCAACATTCTGGCAAAATATACCTATAATGCACAAATCGGGGACTTCGCATTGCCTTTGAGTGTATCATATATCATTAATCCCATCAAGAATAAATCATACGTCAGTTTTTCAGCATCCTTTGGATTCTGATAGATGAATGCAATCATTTTAGCAGCCGGAACGGCTTCGCGATTCGTACCGTTGTCCGAAGAAATCCCCAAAGGTCTTTTGGAAGTCAAAGGAGAGATCTTGGTGGAACGCCAAATCCGGCAACTACAAGCGGCCGGTATCCATGATATAACTCTTGTACTTGGTTATAAAGCCCCATCGTTTTACTACCTAAGAGACTATCTCAATGTAAGTATTGTCTTAAACGAGGATTACCAACGCTATAACAACACGTCTTCCATGATACGTGTCCTGGACAGACTGGATGAAACGATCATTTGCTGCTCGGATCAGTATTTTAGTGATAATCCCTTCTTGGAAACTTCCGGAGACAGTTATTATGCGTCCTTGTATTCCAATGAGCGAACTGAGGAGTATTGCCTTACGCTTGATCAGGATAACTGGATCACTGATGTTAGAGTAGGTGGGGAAAAAGCTTGGTACATGGCCGGGCATGTATTTTTTAATCATCTGTTTTCCAGTAAATTTCGTGAAATCCTGGCGCAAGAGTATCTTCACGACGAAACCAGGTACTGTTACTGGGAAGACGTGTATATCAAATACATAAAGGATCTTCCCATGAAAGGAAAGAAGTTCAAGGACGGATCCATCAAAGAGTTTGATTCAATTGACGAATTGCGTCTATTCGACTTTTCGTATATTGAAGACACACGTTCCTCCATCATCCGTGATCTCTGTGCCCAGTTAGGATGCAAGGAATCATCTCTCTCCGGATTCAAAAGGGTAGATCTTCCGGACGGGCATCAATCCTTCTCTTTTTTGAGAGAAGGCCAGCGATATCTTTATGATTACCGGAACAAGACAGTCCGTGGAATATAATATGACAAGACTTGCTGTAATATTATCTGCGCGGAAAGAACGGGGTTCAGACACACCGTTTCCCCTTCTGCCTCTAAACGACGGCAAATGCCTCATAGACAGGACATTGGAACTCCTTGACGAGATTGGCATCTCCAAAGTTCTATTAGTCATCGGATACAGAACTGATTTATTTGCGAAGTATCAAAGGGATAATGTCCAACTCATCTATGCCCCAGGCTTTGAGTTTTCTGCATCCATGGCTTCCCTTGCAGCTGCACAGGAATTCATACATGAAGATTTCATTTTGGTAGAAGGTGACACTTTCTTTGAAAAACGCGCGTTAGAGCATCTTGCCAGGATAGAAAAAGGGAATTGCCTTGTTGCAACAGAAGAAAGTGGAAGCGGAGACGAATGTTACATTGAAAGCAGGTCTGGGTTCATCACTAAGATTTCTAAAGATAAGCATCGGATTTGTAACTTTGAGGGAGAATTATTGGGGATCTCACGCATTTCCCATGATACATTCCGTAAAATGCTGGCTTGCTGGGAGGAGAGCACGAATTCATATTTGAACTATGAATACGTTTTTATGGATGTCACTTCTCCCTTGGATCGCCCATTTGTTTTCTTTAAGAACCTCATTTGGGGAGATGTTGACTGCAGAGATGATTTCAAGCGGCTGAAAGAAGTTACTTTCAGGGCGCTGAAACGGAAGGAGGACCCTTTCGACAAAGAGAACCTCCAGAAGCACCTGGCAGACATCTTTCCAGATTCGGACGTGACAAGTGCCGAATTCATTCAAATAGGCGGAATGAGCAACAAAAACTTCCTGGTAAATTTTAAGGGCGACAGTTTTGTCTTACGCGTTCCTGGGCCCGGAAGTGAAGGAATGCTTGAAAGAGCCAATGAGGAATTCAACGCTCTCGAAGCGTGCAAATTGGGGATTAACCCCACCATTCGCTATTTTAACCCGACAACAGGCGTAAAACTGGCAGATTTCGTCAAGAATGCGGAAACGCTCAACTCCGCAACAATCCAGAGGCATGACAACCTATGCAAGATTTCCGCGATTTATCATTCTATACACGATGCACATATTCGCTTGAAAAACGAATTCAATCTATTTCAAGAGATCGAGAAATATGATTCTCTTATCAAAGCTCACGGCAGGAAAATGTACGAGGGCTGGGAGCGCCACAAGGTCCAGATAATGAACCTCGAATCCCGTTTGAACTCTATTGGGATTGATTTGACACCGTGCCACAATGATGCTGTACCAGAGAATTTTCTCAAGACGGAAGATGGTAATATATATCTGATTGACTGGGAGTACAGCGGAATGAACGACCCCCTGGCAGATATCGCTGCCTTGTTCCTGGAGAGCAATTTCCCACAAGAGGCAAGAGAGTTCTTCCTAACCCAGTATTACCAAGGTAAGGTTCCTCCAAATACAGTAGAAAGGATTCTCTGTTACGAAATCCTATGGGATAGCCTTTGGGCCCAATGGGCCGTCATCAAGGAAGCTTGCGGTGATGATTTCGGCTCTTATGGGAAAGATCGGTATGACAGATCGTTGAATAACTTGCTAAAACTCCAGAACAATGCATACTGAACAAGATCTCAGAGGAAGGATTGACTGGGTAAAAACCCTTGTACCTTTCATTGGAATGGTCTTATTATGCGTTTTGTTTATCCTTCTCCCGGAAGGTTCGAAACGCATACTCGAATCGACTCGCAAATTTATCGGAGATGACTGCGGGATTTACTATGCGATCCTCGGAGTTGGTGTCTTTGGCTTATCAATGTGGTTGGCGTTTTCAAAATATGGCACAGTAAAACTCGGGAACATAGAGAAGCCCCAATACGGGAACTTCATTTGGGGTGCCATGATTTTCACCTCTGCACTTGCCGCAGACATTCTCTTTTATTCCCTGATTGAATGGGCAATGTATGCCGGTGATCCACACGTCCAGTCAATGGGAGAAATGCAGTTGTGGGCGCCAACATTTCCCTTGTTCCATTGGGGACCGATAGCTTGGTGTTTCCATATCGTATTAGCTATCTGTTTTGGTTTCATGATTCATGTACGCCGGCGTAACCGGCAGTGTTTCTCTGAAGCATGCCGTCCTCTTCTCGGCAACCACGTGGATGGTATATGGGGTAAGGTCATCGATATCGTCGCAATCCTTGCAATGCTCGCAGGAATCGCTACAACTTTCTCTCTGGCCACGCCCCTTCTTTCCGCTGCTATCTGCAAAGTTGCAGGCATTAACAACAGTACTCCACTGACGATCGCCCTGCTTATAATCATTGCGCTGATTTATACATTTGCCGTCTTATTTGGGATGAAGGGAATCTCAAAATTGGCCAAATGGTGTATGTATCTCTTTTTTGCATTTCTTGCCTATGTTTTGTTTTTAGGAGGTGAAGCGAGGTACATACTTGAAACAGGTTTTCAGAGCATCGGGAACTTGCTTCAGAATTTCGTAGGACTCTCAACTTACATGGATCCTCTCCGCGAGAACTCTTTCCCTCAAAACTGGACGCTCTACTACTGGGCCTATTGGATGGCCTGGACTATCGGGACCCCTTTCTTCATCGGTATTATCAGCAAAGGGCGCACAATCAAGAACACAATCCTTGGTGGTTATGGCTGGGCCCTCGCCGGGACCTTTACTTCCTTTATCATTTTGGGGAACTACGGCCTGGCACAGCAGATGAAGCACAATCATGACGTCATCGGTTTCATCGAAGGCGGAGGCTCTTATTATGATGCTATCCTTCAAATCCTTGAAACCTTGCCCCTTCCGCAAATCGCAATGGTATTGTTAGTCATCACGATGATTTTATTTTATTCAACATCATTTGACACCCTTACCATGATTGCCTCGAACTATTCATATAAGAGCATTTCCCCAGACGAAGAGCCGGATAAACGTATACGAACCTTTTGGGCCATCATGTTCATCCTCTTCCCTATCGGGCTTCTCTTTTCCGAGAATTCAATGTACGGACTCCAGTCCGTAAGTATCATTGCTGCATTTCCTGTTGGAATAGCCATCATGCTAATCATATGTTCTTTCTTCAAAGATATTAATCAATATTTGCGTCAATCGACAAATAAATAACAGCTCGTACAGGCGTGTCCAATTAGCGGCATCACTTTTTCAGCGACTGTCATTCCTCTATCCAATACATTGTCCAGTTCTTTATAAGACAAAACCCCGAATGGTGTGTTCTGGAATGCGATTAATCGCTTTTCCTCTCAGGGCATCCAGATCGGTTTCAGCTGAGACAACTTATTTTTGAGATAAGAGAGACTATACCTCTCAAATCATCTTAAAGAGTTTTTTAATGGCTATTCAAAACAGGAACTTAGCTTTTGACTGGATCAAAGGTATCATGATTCTTTTCGTGGTTGTTCATCACGCAAACACGATGCCGTTAGTTGCAAATAATGACGGAGTTCTTTTGCCTTTTTTCCAACATGGTTATATAGTCATTGATCTGTTTTTCGCAATATCTGGCTTTTTTTTATTGAACCATTATTTTAAGACAAAAGACACCACCAATGCGTTTCTGATTAAGAGAATCAGAGGTCTCTATCTGCCATTCGTGATTTGCTTGACACTTTCGGTCATACTTGACTATCGTTTCTTTCTTTCTTTCAATGGTTTTGATGACTTTTTTGCCAGGTTGGCGAGGTTATACACCAATTATACAATGACAGTCGAGATAGGTCCGACAATTGGCCCCATCCAGCTCCAAGGAACCTGGTTTATTTTCACACTTCTGGTAGCCAGTTATCTGTTATACGGCATTATTGAATACAATCACAGACTGGCGATAAAGATCATATTACCAGTTACTTGCATTTTAGGGTTCACTTTTTACTTCAGCCAAACAACTACTCTGGACTCATTTGAAAGGGTTGGAGCAGTTAGTCTCCCGTTAGTAAAGGCATTTTGTAATATGTCTCTTGGCGCCCTGGTTTATTCCTTTAAGAATGAAGAGCAGATTACGACCAACCAAAGAAGTATTCAAATCATCGGTCTTTCCGCATTAGTTTTGTTCTTTCTAATAGCATTCACGAAACAATCCTTTGATGCTCTTTCCGTAGTTACCGTTCCATTTATCATTTTAAGTATCTGTTCTGAGAGCTCTTGGCTTTCTATTATCATAAAAAAATCTTGGATCGCGAAGGCTTTTTGTTTTATTGGTTCAATCTCGTTGGAAGTTTTACTCGTTCACCCACTCGTTCTGCACATAATTCATAGTCTATTTAAGACATTTCGCGGTTTCTTTATTCCTAGCTGTTTGTTGATAACAATAGATATCCTTGCAGTTATACTCTTCTCTTATTTATTACACATATTCGTTTGCTATCTTCGTCGTCTTCATAAACAAGTCAAAGCAAACTAGAAATCTTGACTGATTCATTAAAAAATAAGACCGCAAGAGGGGTGTTCTGGAACGCGATCAATCGCTTTTCTTCTCAGGGCATCCAGTTCGTTTTCAATATCCTGATTGCGAGGATACTTCTGCCTGAGGATTATGGAGCCATAGCTTTGCTTGGTATCTTCATGGCAGTATCCCAGGCATTTATCGACAGCGGCTTTGCCAATGCGCTGATCAGGAAGACCGACCGTACAGATAAAGACTATAACACCGTCTTTTATTTCAATATCGTCATCGCTTCGTTCTTCTGTGCAATACTATGGTTCACAGCACCAGCCATTGCACGTTTCTACGATACGCCGATTCTGACCAAGGCCATGAGGATCATCTGCTTCAACCTGGTCATTAACGCATTCGGAGCCATCCAGCACACGCGTCTGACGATAGACATCAACTTTAAGTCAAAAGCAATCATTTCCATCATCACCATATCTGTCGTTGGTGCTGTCGGATTATGGATGGCCGTACACGGATATGGTATTTGGACCCTGGTATTCCAGTCACTGGTCAGCAGTTCGCTCAACACCGTGTTAGCTTGGACCTTTGTCAAATGGCGACCGAGATTGGTTTTCTCATGGAATTCCCTCAAAGAAATGTTCCCGTTCGGCTCCAAGCTTCTGGTCTCAAGCTTGTTTGACACGATTTGGGGAAATATGTACAATATCGTTATCGGGAAGGTGATGAATCCTGCAGCACTCGGTGTCTATAACCGCGCAGAATCTTTTGCCACTTTCCCTTCATCCAATATTTATGGCCTTGTCCAGGGAGTCAGCTACCCTGTCCTCTGCTCCATTCAGGATGACAGACAAAGACTTAGGGAAACATTCCGGAAATTCGTCCGGCTATTCGCATATATCGTTTTCCCCATGATGATAGGGTTAGCCGTTGTAGCCGATCCCTTCATCCGGCTGGTTCTCACAGATACCTGGCAGGAATCCATACCGTATCTGCAGATTTTGTGTTTCGCACTGATGTGGTATCCGCTCGACGCAATCAATATCACTTTTCCCAATGTTCTCGGTCATTCGGAATACTATCTAAGAGGCGTTGTTGCGAATAAAGTTATCAGTTTGCTCACGCTGCTGATTACGATTCCATTCGGGCTGAAAGCCCTCTGTATCGGCCAGGTTGTGACTTATATCGTTTTCCTGTTCGTCAATTCCTTCTATACAGGAAGACTCATCAGATATAACGTATTCCATCAGCTTAAAGATATTTCTCCTATACTGATATTATCCATATTCATGGGCCTGGTGGTTTTCTTTGTCACCCGCCTGGTCTCCCCTACTTGGTTGAAACTCTTGCTCGGGATCTTGTCTGGTGTCATTGTCTACTGGTGCGCCTCTGTCGTATTAAAACTTGAAGAATACAGGTTCCTTCGGGATCTTGTCTTGCAAAGGATAGAAAAATGGAAGCATTCTTGAATTTATTAAAAGGGCGAAGAAGATCGGCATTGATGGGTTTTGCCATTTTATGGATTATTTTCTTCCATTTTGCCATGTATGGCAATCTTCTGCGTTTCCCCGCCGTTAATTTCTTGTTTGGCAAGGGGTACTTGGGAGTTGACTTGTTCTTTTTCCTATCCGCCTACGGTCTGTGTCACTCTTTGAACAGACATACCATCAAGGAGTATTATGTAAGAAGATTCCATAAACTATTCCCGGTCTATATAGTCTTTCTATCCCTCCTGTTTCTGGCCTTCCCGGATTCCCGGGGAGAACACTGGCTGGTAACTGGACTATACCAGATTACCGGAATCGCAATGTTTATCCCTCTGGAAATCGAATGGTTCATCCCTGCTTTGATTCTTCTCTACATCTTCTTTCCACTGCTATACAAAGCTATCAGCGCTGTGTATCGGAAAGGGTTCTGGGCAATTGCACTCATGATCATCCTCCTCACGGTTTTATGCCCTCTTCTTAGCAGATATATCTTTGTTCTCTTCTCGCTCCGGCTTGTCATCATCGTGATCGGCATCCTGACTTATCTTGCTTTGATTGAAGGAAACAAAAAAACCTTACTTGGGATTTATCTCATCTGCGCATTCATCGGAATACTTTTCATCGGACAAGAACGTCTGAACGTCAGCATGACCGGATCGCTGCTTATTCCGTTGCTTTTGTATGGAACCAGTCAGCTTTCCCTTCCGATCGAAGAGTTAAGATTCCTTCCACTGATCGGGGAGCACTCGTTGGAACTTTATCTGGCACAATGTCTTGCATTCAACCATTTCATGGCCTCCAGTACATTGGCATTTATTCCGACGACCTTGATTGCATTCTCTAGTGTCATCATCGTTTCAGTTGTATTGTTCTAC
>ODAI010471561.1_pt1 | contig 11185 bp, 8 predicted proteins | sample 1539321 | NCBI WGS metagenome assembly ODAI01 (sample SAMN02144231, study PRJEB22623) | gut metagenome | biome: sheep rumen | host: Ovis aries | place: New Zealand
CCGTCTTTTTGAGGCCATCATGATTGTAGGATATCTTTTCTTTGTTGATAAAAAGATTCAGTTCCGTGTAAAAGATCTTTTTATGAAGACAAGTTCTCTGATTGGAGAATATATCCGAATCAGTATTCCTGTCCTTATCAGTGATGCAATTCTTGCAATCGGAAACAACTCTGTTGCAATGGTAATTGGACACCTTGGAGCAGCCTTTGTTGCGGCAAATGCAATTACAAGTGTAACCCAGCAGCTCAGTACTGTTGTGATTCAGGGTGTTTCACAGGCAGGTGCAATTGTTACCGGACAGACTCTTGGCCTTGGTGATAAAAAGAAAACAATGCAGCAGGGCTGGATGTTTCTGGGCCTTGGTTTTGCGCTCGGAGCTCTCTCTGCTATTTTTATTCTGGCAGTAAGCAAACCTATCATTTCAACCTACAACGTAAGCGAAGAGACTGTAAACATTGCAGGCCAGCTCATGGCGGCTATCAGCCTTATCATAATTTTCCGCGCTACAAACAGCATTATGACAAAGGGCGTTCTGCGTGGTGGCGGCGACACAAAAATGCTTATGCTCGCCGACAATATCTTTTTGTGGGTACTTTCAATTCCATTCGGAATCCTTGCAGGCTTTGTTTTCCACTGGCCGGCCTTCTGGATTTACGTTGCCCTCAAATCTGATGATATTGTAAAAACTGTGTGGTGTGTAATCCGCCTTCGCAGTGAAAAATGGATTAAGAAAATTTCCACTGGAAAATAAAGATCCTGAAACAAGTTCAGGATGACAAAAATTAGGAGGATTTCAAAATGTCAAAAAAAGCTAGAATCACAATTCATCCAAAATTTACAATCGGGGAGATTTCACCCCGCTTGTTCTCTGCCTTTCTTGAGCCAATTGGTACTATGGTAAACGGAACTATGTTTAATCCAAAACACCCTACTGCAGACGCTCAGGGCTTCCGCACAGATTTTATTAATGCTCTGCGTGAGACTGGGCTTCCTGCAGTCCGTATGCCGGGCGGTAACTTTGTTTCAGCATGGCAGTGGAAAGACTCAATTGGTCCTATGGAAGGCCGCAAGGCTCATCTTGACCCGGCATGGCATCAGTATATTCCAAATGATGTTGGTCATGACGAATATCTTCAGTGGGCAGAAAAAGTTGGAACAGCTCCAATCTACACAGTAAACCTTGGAACAGGCACTCTGCAGGACGCAATGGACTGCATTGAATATACAAATCATGAAGGCGGAACTTATTGGTCTGACCTTCGCCGTAAGTATGGTCACGAAAAACCTTACGGTGTAAAAACCTGGTGTCTTGGAAACGAAATGGACGGTCACTGGCAGCTCGGCTCATGGGAAAAGAATCCTACCGGTTATGGAACTCTCTGCCACGAAGCATCAAAAGCTATGAAGTGGATTGATGAAACTGTTGAGACTGTTGTCTGCGGCTCTTCTGCTTCATTTATGGATCATTATCCTGAATGGGAAGCAAAGGTGATGGATCAGTGTTACGACACAGTAGACTATCTTGCACTTCACCACTATCACATTGCAAAACCGGGAGACACATTATCACTGCTTGGTGGCTCTCTTTATTATGAAGATTTTATCAACACAGAAGCAGCAATGCTCGATTACATTCAGGCTAAGCACCGCTCACCTCGCAAGGTAAATATTTCTTTTGATGAGTATGGCGCATTCCCTCGTCCATTCAGCGAACTGAATCCTGGCTACGGTCCGTACAATATGGCACGCGTTCACTACAAGTTTGATCCAGAGCGCAAATATGTTCGTCACGACCCGGACAATATGCCGGAGCGTGAATTCCCGGGTGGAGATATGCTCAAGGTTCTTAGCATGACATCAATCCAGCTCGCACTCTTACGCCATGCAGACCGCGTAAAAATTGGTTGTATGACAGGAGGACTTGCTTCTCTTGTTGCATCAAACCACGACCATGTATGGATTCCTGCAACAAACTATGCATTCCGCCAGCTCATTGATTATGCAAAGGGTACTTCTCTCCAGACAATAGTTGATTCAGAAACTTTTGATATGCCGGGCTACGCAATTGATGACACTTCTCAGTACACAGGCAAGAACAATGTAAACTACATAGACAGTGCCTGCGCCTGGGACGAAAACAAAGGCCTCCTTGCAGTATTCGTCATCAACCGCAATGAAAAAGAAGAGTATCCTCTCGACCTTGATGTACGTGGTTTTGAAGGCTTTAAATCTGCAGCAAGCTATGAGCTTTACAGCGAAGACTTTGACGCAAAGAGCAGCTTTGGAAACGACTGGAAAGCACCACAGGCTTGCAGCGTAACTATTGAAAATGGCATTGCTTCAATAAAGGTAAAGCCACTTTCATGGAATGTTATTGTTTTCGAAAAATAAAAAATAAAACTTTCACGACAGCATTTTATGCCTTATAATTTTTAAATATATTAAAAATTGTGAGGCATAAAATGTACTTAACCTACACTGTTTACGTGCTAATTCTGGCACTTCTTATCTGGGGCGGAAAATTCGCCGGTTTCAAAAAAGATCAGTTTCATGAAGATTCTTCTTCATTAGACTCATTTATGTCATTGCGAGGTTTTGCGGCCATTGGTGTAATTCTTCACCATATTTCGCAGGAAGATGCCTTCCAGCAGGCAAACGGATTTTCAAAGCCAGGAGAACTTTCAATCTTTGTAAATGCCGGCTTCCTCTTTGTTGCAATCTTCTTTTTCTGTTCAGGTTTTGGACTTATCAAAAGTCTTGAAACCAAGCCAGATTACTTCAACGGCTTTATCAAAAAACGTGTAGTAAAAACTCTCGTCATTCCTTACTATGTAAGTATTGTGATTTACGGAATCCTTCGTTTTGCAAGCGGTGAGCATTTACCTCCAATGCAGTGGATTACACACATCATCGGAATCACAATGATGAACCAGTATGCCTGGTATCCGATTATTGCTTCCGTCCTCTATATTGCTTTCTATCTGTTTTTCAAAAACATCAAAAACCGAAAAATCAGTTACTGCCTTATGGCTCTTGTAATTGTTGCGCTTGGAATGATTTTCTGTGTAAACGGACATTTCCCTTGGTTTGCAGGTCCTAAGAACTGGTGGCTGTCACAGACTGGTGAACTTCAGTCAAAGTGGTGGACACAGCAGCAGATCTGGTGGCTCTCCGGTGAATGGTGGATTAATTCCTGCCCGGCCTTTTTGATTGGTATGCTCTTTGCACAGTTTGAAACTCAGATTCGTGAATGGTTCAAAAAGTTCTACTGGGGAAAACTTCTTCTAGTGATTTTTGCTACCTTTATCACCTTTGCCCTTTCTTCTTACGGACAGATGCGTTTTGGCTGGTGGACAGAATGGAGCGGACGTGGTCCTGACATCGACAGAAAAATTGCAACCTATTTCTGCGTTATTCCTTACAGCATGATGTTTGCAGTTATGTTCTATACTATCATGCTCAAGTACAAGGTTTCAAATCCTGTAAGCCGATTCTTTGGAAAATATTCTCTTGAAACTTATATGATGAATCTGATTGCTATAACAGCATTCCGATTCCTTCTTTATAAACCAAGCAGACAGTATGGAAATATTGTGCTTCAAAAACCAGGTCACTACAATATGGCAATTTACTTCGTTGCCGTTTTTGCAGTAACCATTCTTCTTGGATTGCTTTACAAATTCTTATGTAGATTGATTACCCATCGACTCCGCTCAGGGACCAAAGACTAAAGATATTTAAACAACAGATATCCGATAGCAAAGCCGGCAGGAATCGCGAGTATAAGCAGAAAGCCTTTGAGAACAGGATTCATCTTCTTGTTCTCAGCTGAGGCATCAAGCTTTACCTCATAAAGAGTCTTGTCGGTTTCGTCTTTAATTTTAATCTTTCTGTTTTCTGGCATATTATTAATATAAAACAGAAATCAGGTTGTTTCAATAACCAAAAAATTGTTATACTAAACTATGAAATTAAAAAAGATCAATTCGCTCAAAAACAATTTCTATGCACTTTCCCTTGTGTGGAAAATGTGCCCGCGAATCATAATTTTTTTAGCTCTCTCAAAACTTCTTTACTATTTCGGCTGGCTTTTTTACAGTGCCTTTTTTATGCGCTATGTAATCAACGCCCTGCAGAACGGAGAGACTTTTTCTGCAATTATGATTTTCATTGCGATTACAGTTGCAATTTTTGCAACCATGGCTTTATACAACAGCTTTGTTCTGGGCTATATCAAGCCAACGTCAGATACAGAAGTAAATAAAAAACTGTATCAGATGCTTTTCAAAAAATCGCGCAATGTTGAACTGGAATGTTTTGAAAACTCCGATTTCTATGATAAATATACGCTAGCAATGAAAAATGCTGATACCCGCATAATCGAAACGGTAGATACTTTCTTCGGACTCTTCTTTGGTTTTATTGCTAGCATCTTTGCTTTTATTTTTATGTTTCAGGTAGATAAGTTTTCAGTTGCCTTCATCTTCCTCCCGATAATAGGAAACTTTTATTTCCGACGTCTCAACAGTCACATTGAATATCAGCGTAACAAAGAGATGGCTCCGCATAACCGCCGAATCGACTACATAAACCGAATTATGTATCTCAAAGATTATGCAAAGGAAATCCGCCTTACAAATATTTTCAATCTTCTCAAGCGCCAGTACACCGATGCCATTACAGGCGTTGCAGATGTAACCAAAAAGTTTGTATTGAAGTCTGCTTTCTTCCACTGGTTCTACGTAATGTTTACCTTCACTTTTATTTTTGAAGGCCTTTTGATTTATGGAGCCTACCGAACGTTAGTTAGCGAAACTATGACACTTGCGCAGCTTGCCGTTATCACAAGTATGATGGTTTCTACAACCTGGATTCTAATCGGCTTTACAGACTCTGTTACTGCAAGCTTTAAGAACGGACTTTTTATTGATTACCTGAGAACCTTTCTGGAATACGAAGAAAAGATTCCTGAAGATTATGATGGAGCAGATCCTGGAAACGAAATTGAATCTATTGAGTTTCGCGGAGTTGGCTTTGCCTATAAAGATATTCCGGTTCTCAAAAATCTCAATATGAAATTCGAAGGCAAAAAAACTTACGCACTTGTAGGTCACAACGGAGCAGGAAAATCAACCATCATAAAACTGCTGCTTCGTTTTTACGACCCGACAGAAGGCGAGATTCTTTTGAACGGCCGCAACATCAAAGAGTACAACCTGCAGAAATACCGGGCACTTTTTGCCACTGCATTCCAGGATAACAGAATGTTCTCAATGAGTGTTGCAGACAATGTAACGCTTGGAGAAAATATTCCTGCAGAAGAACGCGATAAAATTGTTACCGAAGCGCTCCAGCTTTCAGGAGTTTATGAAAAAGTAATGAGCCTGCCGCAGGGAATCAACACTACCCTCACGCGCGAGTTTGATGATGAGGGTGCAGTACTTTCCGGCGGTGAGTTCCAGAAAATTGTTGTGTCACGCGCTTTTGCAAGACGATGTCCTATCAAGGTTTTTGATGAACCATCCAGCGCGCTCGACCCGATTGCTGAATACAAACTCTTCGACAACATCTTAAAGGCCTGCAAGGAAAACACTCTGCTCTTTATTTCGCACCGCCTTTCATCGGTTCAGAATGCAGACCATGTATTCCTTCTGGAAAACGGAGAAGTCCGCGAAGAAGGAACACACCGTGAACTTATGGCAAAACACGGAATTTACGCAGACATGTACGAAAAACAGGCAGAAAACTATCTGGCCGATAAAACAAAACAAAAGGAGGGAATCTGGGCATGAAAAACAAGATGAAAACTACAACAGCCGGCACCACAGCAAACTCAAAACCGCGCAGCACTGTTCTCAAAAATCAGATTTTCCTCTGGAAGCTCTGTTTTAAGACCTGCCCGCTTTACATGATTTATCACCTCTATGACGCCTTCCGCTATCAGGGAGTAATCTTCCTGGAACACGTGCTTGGAATCCGCTACGTACTCCGCTGTGCCGAGTTCCATGAGCCGTTCAGCAAAGCACTTTTTTACATCGGAATGATTCTTCTGATGAACATTCTTCAGATTATTCCAGACGGATTTTTTATTTACGGCTGGCAGTTCAAATACAAGCCGCGCCTGTACCGCGCTCTCAAAGAACAGATGTTCCAGAAAGCTTCCAAGATAGATCTTTACTGCTACGACGACCCGGCCTATTACAACGACTTTGTTTTAAGCGTTTCTGAGTCTGAGGCTGCAATTGACCGCTTCCTTGAACTTCTGAACATGACAGTGCAGGCCATTACAGTTCTGTTTACCACAGGTATTTTCTACCTGATGACTGACCCGATCGGAATCGCTTTTGTTTTTGTTTCCTTCATCATGCGTTTCGTAGTTTCTAAAAAGTTGAACAAGGTTAACTACGCAAACCGCGTTGCAGTAAATCCGCACATGAGAAAGCGCGATTATGTAAGCCGTGTTTTTTATCTCAAGGATTTTGCAAAGGAACTCAGATTGCATCCAAATGCCGGTACTCAGCTGGAAGAGGAGTTTGCACAGGCCGATGACGCTATTATTGCAGAGCACAAGAAGGTTGCCGGCAAACGTATCTGGCTCCAGTTCCTCAAAGACTACGGCGTTGGTGATTTTCTGATTGACGGTTTATATATCACTTACCTGGTTTATAAGGCTGCGGTACTTCATACAGTAAATTACAGTGATGCTGTAATTCTGTTCAACCGCACCGGAAGCCTTAGAGGTAGTATGAGCCGTTTTGCGGACCTGGGACCAAAGGCTCATGAGAACAGCATGTTCATTGATAAGATCCGCGCCTTCCTCGCATACGAACCACGTCTCAAAGATGATGAAGGTAATGCTGTTCCAGAGGGAGCCGGAGAACTTTCTCTCAGTCACGTTTCCTTTAAGTATTCCGAAACAGGCCGCACAGTTCTTGATGATATTTCTCTCACCGTAAAACCTGGCGAACACATCGCTATTGTAGGCTACAACGGAGCGGGAAAAACTACCCTCATCAAACTTTTGATGCGCCTTTACGACCCGACAAGCGGAAGCATCAGCTATCACGGCAAGAACGTAAGCACTCTCTGTCCTCGCGAATATCACAAACGCATTGGTGTTGTTTTCCAGGACTACCAGATGTTCGGTGCAAACCTCGCAGAAAATGTTGTAATGGATGATATGACAAAAGAAGAGATTGAAGCAAAAGCGCCGGAAATCACAAAGGCCTTGAACTCAGCAGGATTTGAACACAAGCTTCAGCATCTTCCAGACCGCCTCTTTACACAGGTCACAACAGAGTTCGATAAAAAGGGTGTAGACTTCTCCGGCGGTGAAAGTCAGAAAGTTGCAATTTCACGCGCCTTCTACAAGAATGCCGACATCTTAATTATGGACGAACCATCCAGTGCTCTCGACCCTATTGCCGAATACGAACTCAATAAGGCAATGGAAACAGCGGCAAAAGGAAAAACCGTGTTCTATATTTCACACCGTCTTTCTACAACCCGCGACGCAGACCGCATCATCATGCTTGAACGCGGCCGCATTATAGAAGAGGGCACACATTCCGAGCTCCTTGCACGCAACGGTAAATACGCCGAAATGTGGAATGCTCAGGCTGGTAAATATAACTGAAATAAGGCGCCGTGCGGCTCAACGTTGCCGGCGCTAATTTCACCGCCAAGCGCTTCTGCAAGTGTTTTTGCAATTGAAAGCCCAAGCCCAGAACCTCCTACGCTTCTTGTGTGAGCTTCATCTGCGCGGTAAAAACGTTCAAAGACATGAGGAAGCGCTTCTTCAGCAATTCCAGGCCCATCATCACTTTCAGAAATAACAAGTCTGCCGTCCTCACCCCTCGCAGTCCCAAGTTTTATTGTACAATGCCCTTCAGCAAATTTTACACTATTAGAAACAAAGACTGTAAGAATCTGATGAAGCATTTCAGGATCTGTCTGAACATTAAGAGTTTCTCCTTCACAAGTTTCACAGGAAATCTCAAATTTGACCTCAGGGGCCACAGCCGCAAACTCCTGCTCAACACGCGAAAGCAGTTCCCCTATATCAACATCACAAATCTGAGGTTTAATACGTCCGCTTTCAATACGCGAAATCTGAAGTAAGTTCTGAATAATCGCATGCATTGATTTTGCTTCATCTTTAATCGCATTCAAAGATTTTTCCAGCTGTACAGGATCATCTTTTCCCCAGCGCAAAAGCAGCCCCGCCTGCCCCGAAATCACCGTGAGCGGCGTATTAAGTTCATGCGAAACATCACTTGAAAACTGACGCTCTCTGTCAAAATCAGCTTTAATACGCATGAACAGCTCATTGAATGCAACCGAAAGCTCATCTATTTCATCCCCACGTCCAGTTAAAGGCAACTGGCCATCAAGATTTTCTGTTGTCATAGTACGGGCCGCACGGGTAATCTTTACAACCGGTTTAATTGTATTTTTTGTAAGAAATAACAAAAATAAGAATGAAAGCAAAAGCACTGGCAGAGCCATGAATAAAAGGGCCGAAGGTAATTTTTGAAAGAGCTTTGAAAAAGAATCATTTTCAATATTTTCTGCAACTGCAACAACAATTGTACGTCCATCAATCTGATGTGTAGCAGCATAATACAAAATATCCAGATCACCATCAAAAAAGAATTCTTTTTCAAAATGATGCAGGGCCTTTCCGCCAGTATCTTTTAAAAGAGGCAAAAAAGGATCGTTTGTTGCAAGCACTTGCTCAGTTTCAACATCATAAGCAATGTAAGTGTGATAATAAGGCAATTCGCTTGTTATTAATACAAGTTCTTCATCTTCAGACAAAACCTGCAATTGCGGTAAACTTTCAGACAATTCTGCAACTATCTGAGTTTCGGATTCTATGAGATTTTCTGTCTGATTTGCCTGTACAAGAGAACGAACCGCATATAAAAAAGAAACCGACAGCAAAAAAACAGAGGTTGTTAGAATGAACATAAAACGGAGAGAAAGCCGTACTGCAAAAGAGCGTTTCATTCTATGACCTCTGCTAGCCCATCATGTAACCAGCACCACGCACTGTTCTAATATATTCGTCTTTTGTATATTCAGAAATCTTTGAGCGCAGATATCCAACGTAAACATCAACTGTATTTTCATCAATGTAGTGGCCTACACCCCAAATCTCATCAATAATCTGCTGACGAGAGAATACTTTTCCCTGGTTTTCTATCAAAAGCTTAAGGAAGAGGAACTCTGTTTTTGAAAGCTGAACTTCAACTTTATCCTCATCTCCCTCATCTTGTTTTTTATCATTTTTGATAGAGAAGCTCATACGATCAAGATTAAGTGTAAGATTTTTAATAGAGCTTGCAGTCTCCTGTGATTTGCCAAAATTAACACGTCGGAAAAGTGCATTAATACGGGCAAGCAGTTCTTCTATTTCAAAAGGTTTTGGAATATAATCATCAGCACCAAGATTAAGTCCATTAATTTTATCGATTGTTTCGCCACGCGCAGTTTCCAGAATAACAGGAACCATAGAAGTGGCACGAATACGGCGCAAAACTTCAAGTCCATTCAATTCGGGAAGCATAATATCCAGCAATACAAGATCCGGATTTTCGTTTTCAAATTTCTCAAGTGCTTCACGACCAGTAACTGCAAGACAAGTTGTATAACCTTCATGCTCAAGCTCTGGAATTACAAAATCTGAAATACCTGCATCATCTTCAACAATTAAAATTTTCATGTTCACCTCTCTACTTCTGTGAGTATTTCTATTGGTTCAACTAAAAAACCATTAAAGGATCTGATATCCTGGACCCTCAACTTAAAACTGTCTCCAGTAGTATAAACCTTAATTTTAATTGTATTACCCTTCTTATTAAAAGTAAATCTTGTTCCAAATGGAAGTTGAGAATTGTTAATAATAAGAGAATTTGGTTTTACTGAACGCGGATTTATACTTTGATTAAAAAAAACCTCAACGCAAACTAAAGATTCTGCAATGCGGTTGCATTTTACTTGAGTTACCTTCAAAGGAAGCGTTTCATTATAAGTTCGGCTTCCTCTATAATTGATAATATTATCATGATCCATTGGAGGTGGAGGAGGACACGGTTTTTTGTCAGAAGAATCCCCTTCCGGCAGTTCCTGACCAGGAGGTAAAGGAGGAAAACCTTCTGGTGCAGGTTCTGCGAAGGCTGCTGTACAAGGTACAACAATCAAAAAAGAGGAAATTATAAAATGTAAGAAGTAAGTCTTCAAACGTTTCATACTTGAATTATAGACCATAACCACAAAAAAGAAATGAGAAATCGCCTCTTTTTATATAAGTATTTTCTTAGCATCAGCTTAGTGTAAATTCATGCTTTCACACAATTTCTGCCATATAGTATAACACAGAACGAAATATGAGTGTCTGTATACAGGCCATATCAGCACGCATAATTTCTATTATAACACATAACATGCAAGGAGATTTGTTATGAAGATAAGAAAAAACATTTTTGCTTTGATAACAGCAGCTGTTTTCTTAATCAGCTGTTCAAATGGAATGACATCGAGTGCAGACAATAAGTCTCTGGATTTTTCGGCTCCAGCTGGAGGTCCTGGTGGAACAGGTGGTCCCGGAGGCTTTGGTCAGGGAGTAGAAATTACTGATGATGGCAGCACAACAAACTATACAGATACTACAACAGCTTCTGCCAACGCCGTAATTGAAGATGATCTATATGAAAACTTTGTTGCAGACGGAGTTGTTAATATCAATTTTGATGGATCAGATGTAACACTTACTAATACAACAGGCAGCATAAGCTCAGATGATATTAAAATATCAAATACAGAAAATTCTGCAGAAGATGAAACTGCAAAAGGCGTAGAAATCCAGTATAAGGGAAAACTCAAACTTAAATACGTTCTTTCTGGTACATACACAGGTACAGTCTTCATCAAAAACAAGAGCGCTGATGCCGCAGTTGTACTTAACAATGTAAACATCACAAGCGACAACGGCGCCGGTCCTGTTCTTCGCTTCAGTTCTGAAAAACGTACATTCATAGTAGTTCCAGCAGGTACAGTAAACACTCTTACAGATACCCGCGAACTCACACAGGACAGCACAATGTATGATGATAAAAAGGGGTCTGTTTATTCTAAGGGCGCCCTCATCTTTACAGGAGAAGCTTCAACAGAAGAAGGTGGA
>ODAI012010270.1_pt1 | contig 11184 bp, 4 predicted proteins | sample 1539321 | NCBI WGS metagenome assembly ODAI01 (sample SAMN02144231, study PRJEB22623) | gut metagenome | biome: sheep rumen | host: Ovis aries | place: New Zealand
CATCGATGAGGGTAACATTGGATTGATTAAAGCCGCGCAGAAATTTGACGAGACTCGTGGTTTCAAATTCATTTCGTACGCCGTTTGGTGGATTCGCCAGAGCATTCTGCAGGCCATTGCCGAGCAGAGCCGCATTGTGCGTCTGCCGCTGAATCAGGTGGGCTCGTTGAGCAAGATTAATCACGAAATCAACAAGTTCGAGCAAGAGAACCAGCGCCAGCCATCGGTTTCGGAGCTTTCGGAAGCCATAAAGATTGATGAAGAGAAAATCGGACAAAGCTTGATGGCCGACGGTCACCATGTGAGCATCGACGCCCCCTTCCAGGATGGTGAAGACAACTGTATGCTCGACGTGATGCCCTCGGGTGAGGACAGCCGTACCGACCGCCAAGTGGATCATGAGTCGATGGCTCTTGAACTCAACTCCGTGCTCAATAAGGTACTGAAAGAGAGAGAGATAACCATCATCCGTGAATGTTTTGGTATAGGTTGTCACGAGAAAGGATTGGAGGAGATTGGCGACCAGCTGGGACTTACCCGTGAGCGTGTACGCCAGATTCGCGAAAAGAGCATTGCCAAGTTGCGCGACAGCGGTAATGCCAAGATTCTGATGAAATATCTCGGATAAAAAAGGTAAGACATAGAGAGAGGGCAACACACGCCCGACAACGACAGCATCCTCATCTGGAAAAGGTGGGGATGCTTTGTTTTTCGCCCATCACTAAAAAATGTCGGTGAAAACTTGTTTTTTTGCGATTTATTTTAGTATCTTTGCATGTCATGAAAACATACGTGCGTTATATATTTGTCACATTGATGGCCATTCTTCTGCCATTTGCCGGTGCCACAGCCAAAGTGCGCCCCGACACCATGATGCTGCACAAGATATATAGTTTCGCATCCACCGTCGACACCACCGGATTGCAAGGCACCCGCACCTATGCCTACCATCGTTTCGAAATATCCATCCCCAAGCGCAACATCACCTTGATGGCCGTCCCCACGATGTATGGGATTGCCAATCGCGAGGCGCGCACATTTGTAGGCGAGTTTTACGACCTTGTCGACATCGAAGGTTATGGGAAGCTCAAGACCCAACGCCTGCTGGAAATCAACACCATCCCCCACCGCCGCAGAACGCTGACCACGCTTCAAAAATACCTGATGCCCGAAATCTATGATGTCACGATGATAAGCGGAAACCTGCTTTCGCCTTTCCATCGGGGAAACAAGAAATTCTACAAGATGAAATTCGCCTTCATGCTCGATGGAACCGTGAAAATCACCTTCAAGCCCACCATCAACAACACCCAGCTTGTGGAAGGCAGCGCGTTGGTGGACTACGAAACGGGCAGAGTCATCAGCACCGAATTCAAGGGCGAATACGACATGATTCATTTCCATTTGCAGATGAACATGGGCCATACAGGCTTCAAGGCTGCATTGCCGGTGGACTGTCAATTGGACGGACAGTTCAACTTCATGGGAAGCAAGACGACGTGCAAATACCATGCCTTCTACGACCTGAACACGGAAGTGCCCGACTCCCTGAACCGCAGCTACGACAGGGAATGGATGGAGAAAGTGCGCCCCGAGCCTTTGCCTGACAACATCAAGCCGCTCGTTGACGAATATCTGGCCAAGCAGGAGCAGAAAGATCGTGAGCGGCAAGCCGACACCATCCCCCACCCCAAGAAAGTGAATATGGCGAAAACCATCTTCTGGGATATCCTTGGCGACCATCTGCTCAATCGCACAAGAGGCACCTTCGGCTCAAAAGACCAAGGTCAATTTCGTATAGGCCCCATACTGAATCCTCTCTATTTGGATTACAGCCAACGCAAGGGCATCACCTATAAGTTTGACATTCGCGCCAGCTACAATTTCACTCCAAACCGCGACTTCACCATACGCTTCAAGTCGGGCTATCGCTTCAAGCTCAAACAACTCTACTTCAACATCCCCATACGCTTCAACTACAACAAGCGCCGGAATGCCTTTTTCGCCATCGACATCAACGACGGACAACGCATCTACAGCTCTGAGATACTAAATGAAGTGAAAGACGAGACCGTTGTTGACACGATGCAATGGGATAAATTGCAACTCGACTATTTCCGCGACACCTACATGAAGGTATATAACAACTACGACATATCCGATTACTGGAGCTTTGAGGTGGGTTTCACCTTTCACAACCGGCGCCCGGTCAACTCAGCTGCCTTCGAACTATTTGGCAAACCTAAATACTATCGCTCGGCTGCTCCGCGAATGGAATGGCAATACAGGCCGTGGGGATGGGAAGGACCTGTGTTCACATTGGATTACGAGCGTAGCTTCAACAAGTTCATGAAGTCGAACACCAGCTACGAGCGTTGGGAGATTGACGGCTCCTACATCCATCGCATGAAGAGCCTCAGTTCGTTCTCTATGCGCCTTGGAGCGGGACTCTATACCGTGAAGGAAGGCCGCCAATATTTCCTTGACTTCACCAACTTCCGCGAAAACAACATCCCAGGAGGATGGAACGACGACTGGAGTGGCGAGTTCGAATTGCTTCGTAGTTCGTGGTACAACTCTTCAAAGTACTACGTCCGAAGCAATGTCACCTATGAATCGCCCCTGTTGTTGTCGAGCTGGATTCCTTGGGCAGGGCATTTCATCGAGATGGAGCGCATCTATTTCAGCGTGCTCTCCGTCACCGACTTGCACCCATATGTGGAATGCGGATACGGATTCACCACGCGATGGCTCTCGGTAGGCTCTTTCGTGTCGAACAAGAACGGGAAATTCGATGGCATAGGCTTCAAATTCGGTTTCGAATTATTCAGAAAATGGTAAATAAAGCACAACAAATAGAACAATGAAGGAAGCAAAAGAAAGGAAACCATTGGTTGTCTACAAGGCAAGTGCCGGCTCCGGAAAAACCTTCAGGCTGGCGGTGGAATACATCAAGTTGCTCATCAACAACCCGATGGCATACCGTAACATATTGGCCGTGACATTCACGAACAAGGCCACAGAAGAGATGAAGATGCGCATCCTGAGCCAACTGTATGGCATCTGGAAACGATTGCCCGACTCCCAAGGCTATATGGACAGGGTGACTGAAGAATTGGGCGTGAGCGAGGAATATGCTTCCGAACGGGCTCAAATAGCCTTGAGCAACTTGGTGCACAACTACAACTATTTCCGCGTGGAGACGATTGACTCTTTCTTCCAAAGCGTGCTCAGAAACCTTGCACGCGAATTGGAGCTGACAGCCAATCTGCATATCGGGCTCAACGACCAACAAGTGGAACAGCTGGCTGTTGACGAGTTGATTGAAAGCCTTGACAAGGACAGCAAGGAGCTGCAGTGGATTCTAAATTTCATCAAAGAGAACATCGATGAAGACAAGACTTGGAATGTCATCGGTGGAATCAAGAAATTCGGCGAGAACATCTTCAAGGACGTCTACAAGGCGCATTCTAAAGAACTTGAGGTCCTGATGGAAGAGAAGGATTTCTTCAGCGAATACACCCGATTACTACGCGAGATACGTGCCAAGGCAAAGAAAAATATCGATGAAATGGTCGATTCTTTCTTTGGAGTGCTCGACGAGCGTGGTCTCACCGTAGATGATTTCCTTCGTGGGAAATCAGGTCCGTGTGGCTATTTCTTGAAGTTGCAGAAAGGGAAATACGAAAAAGACGACCTGTTGACCACCTATGTGAAAGACGGAATGAACGACCCGATGAAATGGCTGAAAAAGGAAGACCGCAACAATCCCAGTTCCCCTGCCTATTGTGCCGTTGGTTCCACGCTGTTCGACATGCTCAATAAGGCTGAGGCCACACGCGCCCAGCAAGCCGGACTATACAAGTCGGCAGATTTGACGTTGAAATACATGTACCAATTGCGGTTGCTGAACAGCATTAGCGAGAAGGTGAAGGAAATCAATCGTTCGTCCAACCGCTTTCTCTTGAGCGACACGCAGGCTTTGCTCCATGAGCTCATCCAGGACTCCGACTCTCCCTTCATTTTCGAAAAGATTGGCACCCAGCTCGAGCATGTCATGATTGACGAGTTCCAAGACACGAGTACGGTGCAATGGGAGAATTTCAAGGTGTTGCTGAAAGAATGCCTGAGCCACGAGGGTTCGCAAGACCTCATTGTGGGCGATGTGAAACAAAGCATCTATCGTTGGCGCTCAGGCGATTGGCGCTTGCTGAACAACATTGAACAAGAGTTTGCCAAAGAGCAGATGGAAACATTGCCGCTCGACGTCAACTATCGCTCGTGTGCCAACATCATCAAGTTCAACAACGCGTTCTTCACCATTGCAAGAGGATTGGAATACGACGGATTGGCCGCTAACAACCCTGAAGAAGCCCTGCAAATGAAAAAGGCCTACGATGATGTGGTGCAAAAGGAACGCGAAGGATTGCCCGATGAAGGCTTGGTGAAGATCCAACTCATCCCTGCCGAGGACTATCAGGAGAAGATGTTGGGGAAAGTCAAGGAGCAAATCGCCGAATTAACCGCTCATGGAATACCAGCCAACAAGATTGCCATCCTGGTGCGTTCGAACCAAACCATCAAGGTCATTGGCGAGTATCTGATGCACGAGATGCCCGAACTAAAACTGGTTTCCGACGAAGCCTTCCAACTCGATGCATCCCTCGCCGTGAACATTCTGGTTGAAGCATTGCAACTATTGGTTCATCGCGACAATCAGCTCCTCAAGTCGAATTTGGCCAAGTCCTACCAAAAGGTGCTGCTGGGCAAAGATGTGGACGACACGCTCTTGTTTGTCGAAAACCAAGATGCAGAAACCCTTCTGCCAAAGGCCTACACCAACCACATGGACGAGTTGCTGACCATGCCCATGTTCGACTTGGTGGAAAAGCTCTACTCCATTTTCCAGCTCGAGCAATTGGCCGATGAAAGCGCTTATGTCTGTGCATTCTACGACCAAGTTGCCAATTATCTGACTGACAACGTTGCCGACATCGACTCTTTCATGGAAGCATGGGACGACAGCATTCATAAGAAGCCGATCCAGAGCGATGAAGTCAACGGAATCAGGCTCATCACTATCCATAAGAGCAAGGGACTGGAGTTTGACAATGTCATCATGCCCTTCTGCGACTGGACACTCGAGAAAGGAAACCTGATATGGTGCAAGCTCGAAAAGGATGATGAACCTTTCAACAAGTTGCCCATCATACCGATAGACTTCAACAAGAGCATGCTGGAAACCGTTTACGAAAACGACTATCATCACGAACACTTGCAAAACATTGTCGACAATCTGAATCTGCTCTATGTGGGCTTCACCCGTGCGAGCAAGAACCTCTTTGTGTTTGGAAGAAGAGGACGTACAGGCTCGCGTTCGCAAATCATCGAACAATGTCTGCCTAAACTGGTGGAACAATTGCCCAATGTGCGCCACAACCAATTGGATGCGAAGAACGAAGAGATATGGCTTGAGTTCGGCGAACTGAAGGGCTCTCATCCACAAACTCAGGAAAAGGAAACCCTAAACGTCTTTGAGCAACCCGTCAGCACGTTGCGCTTGGAAATCCATTCGTTCGACAGCCCTGTGGAATTCAAGCAGAGCAACCAAAGCCGCAATTTCATAGAAGGCGACGAGGAAGAGGAAAGGCAAAAGAGCTACATCCAGATGGGAAACATCCTCCATTCCGTTTTCTCTACCATCCGGACAAAGGACGACATCCAGTCGGCTTTGGAAGAATTGGAAGGCCAAGGCGTGCTATACGATGAAGAAGTGTCACGCGAGAAGCTTCATGAGTTGCTGGAAAGCCGTTTGAAGAACCAGAAGGTTGCCGATTGGTTTTCCGACCGTTGGACACTCTACAACGAATGCAGCATCTTGTCGGTAAATCCATTGACAAACGAGGTTGTGGAGCAAAGGCCCGACCGAGTGATGATTGACGGAAATGAGGTGGTGGTTGTCGATTTCAAGTTCGGACGCCCACGCCCTGAATACCACGACCAGGTGCACCATTACATGTCGCTCTTGGCCGGTATGGGCTATCAGAATGTCAAGGGTTATCTGTGGTTTGTATATAGTAACAAAATTGAAGAAGTGAAATGAATACATCTTTTCTGACATACGTCGCACAAGACATCATCAACAAGTTCGGCACAAATCTGTCGAGGGTGGCGGTTGTGTTCCCCAACAAGCGTGCATCATTGTTCATGAACGAGCAATTGGCACGACTGGTTGACAAACCCATCTGGAGCCCCAGCTACATCACCATCAGCGACCTCTTCCGCAAGCACAGCCCCCTTGCTGTTGCCGACCCCATCAAGCTCATCTGCGACCTGCATCGCGTCTTCACATCGATAACAGGCATAGACGAGACACTCGACCATTTCTATGGATGGGGGCAGTTGTTGCTGGCCGACTTTGATGACATCGACAAGAACATGGCTGATTCCGACAAGGTGTTTGCCAACCTGCGCGACATTCACGAGATGGACGACATCGATTATCTCACCGAAGAGCAGAAGGCGCTGCTGGCCAAGTTCTTCAGCAATTTCTCGGAAGAGCAAAACTCCATCCTCAAAGAGCGCTTCCTGAAGCTTTGGAACCATTTCAACGACATCTATACCGTTTACAACCAGCAGCTCTCCGAGCAAGGGCTGGCTTACGAAGGCGCACTCTATCGCCAGGTGGCTGACAACGAAGACATCCAGTTCAACTACGACGTCTATGTCTTTGTGGGGTTCAACGTGTTGCAAAAGGTTGAGCAGAAGCTCTTCAAGCGATTGAAAGATGCCGGGAAAGCCCTGTTCTATTGGGATTTCGACCGATACTACATGACCGGCCACAACGAAAGCGGACACTACATCAAGCAATACCTGGAGCTGTTCCCCAACGAACTCGACAACCACAACGAAGTCATCTACGACAATCTCTCCAAGAAAAAGGACATCACCTTCACCACAGCACCCACCGAGAACGTCCAGGCCCGCTATGTGAGCCAATGGCTTCGCGAGAACGGGCGGATTGAAGCAGGCAGAAGCACAGCCATCGTGTTGTGTGACGAAAGCTTGTTGCAGGCCGTTGTGCATTGCATTCCCCCCGAAGTGAAGAAAGTGAACATCACGACTGGCTATCCGCTCGCACAATCACCCTTTGCCTCGTTGGTGAACATGCTGATTTCCGTGCAAACGGAGAACATCGTGCGCCAGTCTGGCAAATACCGTTTGCGCTCCGTGCTCAAGCTCTTGCGCCACCCCTACATGAAGTTTGTTTCCCCACGCTTTCAGGACATCATCGACGACCTCCTTGAAAACAAGCAGTTCTATCCTTCGCGCAAGTATTTGTCGGCAGACGAAGGCCTGTCTTTGCTCTTCAAAGACATCCATGTGGCCGATGAGCCGGAAACGCTCTCCGTATCCAGTTGGCTGTTGGAGGTGTTCAAGCATATAGGGAAAGAGTCGCGCCAGACGACCGACCCCTTCTTCCAAGAGTCCCTCTTCCGCATGTACACACTCATCAACCGCTTGCACGAACTCATGCGAAAGGGTGATCTCCAAACCGACATGCCCACTTTCCAACGCCTGCTCACGCAACTCATCTCCTCCACGTCCATCCCATTCCACGGAGAGCCTGCCGAAGGCATCCAGATCATGGGAGTGCTCGAAACGCGAAACCTTGACTTCGACCACGTGCTGGTGCTCTCATGCAACGAGGGAAACATGCCCAAGGGTGTCAACGATGCATCGTTCATCCCCTACTCCATTCGAAAGGCTTTCAACCTCACCACCATCGACAACAAGGTGGCCATCTATGCCTACTATTTCCACAGGCTCTTGCAACGTGCCACCGACATCAACCTGCTCTACAACAATGCCACAGAAGACGGGCACACGGGCGAGATGAGCCGGTTCATGTTGCAGCTGATGGTGGAAAGCCGGCACAATATCAAGCTGCAGACCTTGCAGACGGGGCAAGTGACACAAGCGTCAAAACCCAAGCAAATCGAGAAGACGGAGGCCGTGATGGACAAGCTGCTGGGCATGAACTACCTCTCGCCTACAGCCATCAACCGCTATATCCGTTGCCAGCTGGCATTCTATTATAATGTGGTGGCAGGCATCAAGGAACCCGACGACCCGGAGAACGATGAAATTGACAACCGCATCTTTGGCAACATCTTCCACCTCTCTGCCGAGCTCATCTACCGCCACCTGAAGGATTCTTATGGAAACACCATCACGGCTGGGGCACTCGACGGCATCCTGAAACATCCCACCATGCTCGACGACATTGTCGACAGGGCTTTCCGAAAAGAACTCTTCAAGACCGAAGACCTGCGTTTCCGCCCTGAATACAATGGATTGATGCTCATCAACCGACGCGTCATCATCAGCTACCTGAAACAGCTGCTCGAGATTGACAAACGCCTCACGCCCTTCGAAATCATCGACGTGGAGCATAAAGTCTTCACCCAAATCAATGTCACGTTGGAAGACGGCAGGGACATCACCTTCGGAATCGGGGGCTACATCGACCGACTTGACAAGGTGAAAGACCCTGATGGCAACGAGCGCATCCGGGTGCTTGACTACAAAACGGGCCGAATCCCCTCGCAACAGGTGTATTCCATCGGCGATGTCTTCAGCGGAGTGAACACCAGCAAGAAGCATAGCGACTATTACTTGCAGACCATGCTCTATTCTGCCATCGTCAGAACCGACAAGGACGACAACCCCGCCAACCAAGCCGTGAGCCCTGCCCTGCTCTTCATCCAGCATGCAGCAGCTGAGGACTACGACCCCACATTGGAGATCGCACGGGCAAAAATCAACGACATCCGAGACCTCTACGACGACTTCATGCAAGGCCTGCAAGGTGTTGTGAACGAAATCTTCACCGCTTCACTACCCTTCAAGCCCACTGAAGACCAAACCACATGTGCCACGTGTCCGTATCAGAGGTTGTGTAATGTATAAGCCCCCTCCGACCTCCCCCCGTAGGGGAGGCCTATGTAGTTACTCCATTTAAAAGAGTTTCTTATTCTCCCCTCCCTACGGGGGAGGGGTCGGGGGTGAGGCTGTTTTTTTCCCCTTCCCTCTTGCTTATATCCAAAATAATATGTAATTTTGCAACGCAAATCAAAGTAAAGCCGAACGGTCAAATAGTAAAATAGTAAAATCGCAAAATAGTAAAATTGTCAAATAGTCAAATAGTCAAATAGTCAAATCGTCAAATAGTTCAAATTGTCAAATAATAATATGGATTGGCTTATTAACTTATTCACGGCTACGGACTCAGTGGCGCACATCATGTTGCTCTATGCCGTAGTCATCTCAGTAGGCGTACTGCTGGGGAAAATCAAGGTTTGCGGCATCTCGCTGGGAGTGACATTCGTGCTCTTTGCGGGCATCTTTGCCGGACACATCGGCTTCACAGCCCCCACAAGCATCCTCACGTTCATACAGGACTTCGGACTCATCCTCTTTGTCTTCTGCATCGGTTTGCAAGTGGGACCGGGCTTCTTCGAGAGTTTCCGCAAGGGCGGCGTCACGCTCAACCTGCTCTCCACAGCCATGATTCTGCTCAACATTGCCGTGATGTTCGCCTGCTACTACCTCTTCTTCGACACCAGCAACAAGGCCAACCTCCCCATGATGATTGGAACGCTCTATGGAGCTGTGACCAACACGCCCGGACTTGGAGCTGCCAACGAGGCCCTCACCTCGCTCGCCAGCCACTTCGAAGGTGGTGAAGTTCCCCAAATCGCCTCAGGATATGCCTGTGCCTATCCGTTGGGCGTGGTGGGCATCATCGGAGCAACCATTGCCGTGCACTACATCTGCCGCATCAACCTCGATGCTGAGGAAGAGCAGCTCAGCCAGGCTGAAGCCGAGAATCCGCACGAGAAACCCCATCAAATGCACCTCCGCGTGAGCAACAAATACATCACGGGGCGCTCACTCATGCAGATTTCTGAGTTCCTCAACCGCGATGTGGTCTGCACCCGAATCCTTCACGATGGAGAGATCATCATCCCCAACCGCGACTCCGTGCTCAGCCTTGACGACGAAATCCTCCTTGTCTGTGCCGAGAGCGATGCCGAGGCCATCCAGGCATTCATCGGCCCACTCATCGAAGGACCTGTGGAAATCGAAGAGAACAAGCAGCCGATGATTTCCAAGCGCATCATCGTCACCAACCCCAAGATGAACGGAAAAACCCTCGGCAAGATGCACTTCTCGAGTGTCTACGGAGTGAACGTCACACGCATCACCCGTCAGGGCATCGACCTCTTTGCCAGCCGCAACCACCACTTCCACGTGGGCGACAAGATTATGGTTGTGGGACCCGAAGACAATGTCAACCGAGTGGCCGACCTCATGGGCAACTCCGTCAAGCGACTCGACCATCCCAACATCGCCACCATCTTCATCGGCATCATCGTGGGAATCATCTTCGGAAGCCTGCCCATCGCCATCCCGGGCATGCCCGTACCCCTGAAGTTGGGTATCGCCGGAGGTCCGCTCATCATCGCCATCCTCATCGGACGCTTTGGCTATCGCATGAAACTCGTCACCTACACCACCACATCAGCCAACATGATGCTTCGCGAGATAGGACTTGTGCTCTTCCTCGCGAGTGTGGGCGTGAAGGCAGGAGCCGGATTCTGGGAAACCGTGGTGCAGGGCGACGGACTGAAGTATGTCTACACAGGCTTCCTCATCCCCGTCATCCCCATCCTCATCATCGGAGTCATAGCCCGTCTGCGCTATCATTTCAACTATTTCACCATCATGGGAATGCTCGCCGGTACATGCACCGACCCACCAGCCCTGGCCTATGCCAACCAATGCTGCTCGCGTGAGGCACCAGCCATCGGCTACTCCACGGTCTATCCCCTCAGCATGTTCCTCCGCATCTTCACCGCACAAATCCTTGTGCTCTTCTTCTGCGGGTGATGGTTGATATTCAAACACAAACGTCCATTTGCTCTGGCAGATGGGCGTTTTTTTATTGAGTCTTGTCAGGCGAAGACCAAACGGCCACCGAACTCACACGCAGGAGTCCAGTGGCCATTCCAGTCTTTTGCAAGAAGCGGTCTTTAAGGTGCCAAGAAACGGCTTCTTAGCCTCTTAGAAGCGGCATCTAACGAGGTTAGAAGCGGTCTTTAAGGGCATTAGAGACCC
>ODAI013884388.1_pt1 | contig 11184 bp, 5 predicted proteins | sample 1539321 | NCBI WGS metagenome assembly ODAI01 (sample SAMN02144231, study PRJEB22623) | gut metagenome | biome: sheep rumen | host: Ovis aries | place: New Zealand
AATTTGAGCGGAAGTATTTACCAGCTGACAGGAAAAGATAGCATTGCTTACTTTGGCGACACGAATAAAAAAGTTCAGCTGACCGATAACGGCACAACTTACATCGAATACTACAAGGGAAATACAATCAGCGTCGGAATCAATCGGTTTATGTTCGAGACGGTAGAAATTAAAGGTAGCGACACTTGGACGATTGAAACTGCAGGCACGAGCGGCATAGATAAAATCGCGGGTGTAAAGAACGGCGCGACAATTTCGACCTCTACAGAATACGTTGACGCGGGCGATTTGCGCTTTGAAGTGGAAACTTCTGGCGCGGGCACCTTCAACATTGCCGGACAAACAATCACTTCGACTGCTAAAAATACCTACGTCGTTTACGGCAATTCCAACGGCGAAATAAAAGTTGCCGCGCAGGGCGAAGAATATGCCGATGATGATTCCGAAGCGGCAGGAAAAACTTATAACTTTAATACGGCGGGCGATTACACCGTCAACGGAATTACTTTCAACGCTACAGCAAATTCTAAGGCGCAGACAATTACTCGCGGCGTTGAGTTCGATTTATCGAGTGGAACTTTCCAATATGACGGGTTGACGCTTTCGGGCGGCGGCGCGGCGCAAATCAATCGCTATAACGCCAAATTAGTTTCCTTGACGGACGGCGCGAAAGTCAGCGGCGACGATGAAACTAAATATCAAAATCGGCAATTCGAGATTGTAGGCGCGGTCGAACTTATCGGCAAGAAATTTGAGACGAACGAGCAGATAAGATGCGGGCTGATTAACGTTAAAGACACGATAGATAATGAGCCCATTACCCTAAGAGGCTTTGTCGTCGACGATAAATATGTTCAAATTCAAGATGATTGTTATGAGAGCGTCAAAGTCGTCGACAAGAAAATTTCGAGTATTGAGGGCGTCAAGACTTCGGCGGAGATAACCGGCAACGGCTTGCCAAATGCTTCGATTGTGACGAAGCAGAGCGGCGAATTTAAAATCCATGACAACACCTACAAGATAAGCGACGACTCCGACGGCGTTACTTTCGTAATGGATTCTCGCGGCAACATTTCTGAAATAAACGGGCTTACAGGTTCGGTTGAGGGCAATTTTGAAAACGCAATCAAAGTGAACGGCAAGGCAATTCGCTTGACTGGCGCAAGTTCTATAAAAGTTGCCAGCGACGGCGAAAAGATAACGGGAATATCAAATGTTGCGGGCGATTCAGTTACAACCGGCGGCAAAACTTATCGGAAAAATGTTCGCGTATACGAATTGGGCGGCGTAGAAAAATTGACGACTTCAGCCGACGGCACGATTATTTTCAGTGGCAATAAATTCGAGATGAGCGCGGGCAAAACTTTCACGCTTGATAATTCGGGCAACGTTTCCGGCATTGAACAGGCGCAAGTTGATTCTAATAATACTTCGGCGGACGTTGCAGAAACTGAAGCGAGCACAAGCCCATTAGTTGAAGAAAATTTCGCCACGATAACTCTTTCGACGACGGATAATTTAGATGAAGTTATTGGCGACTTTTCGGAAGGGCTAACAGTCAACGGCGTATTCGTTAAGGTGACCGACAGCACAAACTTTGTTGTTAAGAACGACGACCAAAACGTTTACATCGAAACGACCGCGCCTGATACTTTCACCATTAACAACAAAACTTTCGAGACTTATACCGACAAAACTATTTTCAAGCTGGACGCAAGCGGCAATGTTAGCGAAATCGTAACCGATAAATTCTACCTTTATCCTGAAGAAAATGCTTATCTGATAGAAGGCGACTTTAGCGACGAAGTTATTTTCAACGGGAAGAAATTCCGCGTGACTGGCACAAATGACACAACCATTTTAGTTGGCGAAGGAACGTTGATTGGCGTTGAACTGGCGCGAAATTCGGTTGAAGTAGTCGAGAGCGGCGGCGCGGATGAAATTGTCATAACTAGAGGTGGCAATATAACCATTGGCAGCAGAACTTTCACCACGTCAGACGACTTTGAAGGCATAATGAAACTTAATTCAAACGGCGAAGTCGAAAAGATAGAAAATTTCATTGGCACGCTAAGCGGCAATCTCAGCGGGCTTGACATTGAAGGAAATACAATCAATAGCGGCGACTCTTTCAGCGTGATTGGCGACGGCGAAAAAATTACCGCGCTTGAAAATCTCAAGAACGGCACGTTGACTGGCAATCTGGACGCCATTACGCTTAACGGCGAAAAAATATCTTTGGACGATTTGGACGAAGCAACGCTGACAATTACCGACGGCGAGTTGAAAACGCCTGAAGAACCCAGCGACGAACCTAGCGTAAATCCAAGTGACACGGAAGAAGAATTTTTAGATAAGCTTGTCAAAGAAATTTCCGATGTTGTTACCGTGAACGCCGATAATAGAAATGTTACGCTCAAAGGCGGTGAAGCGGCAATCGTCGAAGATACAAGCGCGAAAGTCAACGTAACGGCGAGCAAGGGTCGCGATACGATTTACACTGCGGGCAGTAACGTAAACATTGACTTAAAAGCGGGCGGCGCGACTGAAATTTTCGCGGCTCAAGGTAGAATGACAGTTACGGGTTATAATTCCGCAACGGGTAGCGGCTTCCACACCGATTATGCAGACATTTTCACGGCGATTGATAAAGGCGACATTGTTTTTAATAATGGTAAACTTACAATCGGCTCGGCAGTTATCATTGACGACGACGGCAACAATACTGTAAATTTCTTTAACACGAACGGCGAATTGCAAAAAGTCGGCGGAGCTTTTGAAGACGAATCACTTAATCTTAGTAAGGAAAAGGCTAATTTGATTCTTACTGCTAATAAATATTCTACGCTGACGGCTGGAGCAGGTAGCGATTCAATTTTTGCCTTCGAGGGTAGTTTTGTCGACGGCGGCGCGGGGAATAATTACATTGAAATTGAAGAACGCTCCGCAAATGCCGACGGCGTAGCTATTGCAATGCGCAACGGCAAATCAAAAGTCGCGAATTTCAAGGCGGGCTTTGACGACACGAGCGACCGTGTATTTTTCGGCGTCAATGATGTTATTGATTTCAAATTTGACGGTAGCGACCTAAAAGTTTACAACGGCAATGAAATGCGCGGCGTTTTGTCCAATGTAGCGAGCGGCGCGGATTTCGTAAACATTTTGACGGCAGATAATAATTCCGCTCCGAAAGTAGCTGTGGCGCAGAAAGGCGCAGTCATCACGGTTGAAAATGAACTTGCTGACCTTTACGTTGGCGAAAAATCCGGCGTCGATTTCACCAATTACGCAGAAAATCTTTTTGTCAATCTCGGTTCGGAAAATTTGAGCGTAGGCGGCGGCGAAGTTCTGTTTAGTGGAATCAATCAAGTTACGGTCGGTAGCGGACAGAATACTTTGATTAGTTCTTCAGCCAATGAGACTTTGACGAGTAACGGCACGACTGAATATATTTTCGACAAAGGCAATGGTCGCGACGTTATTCAGAACTTCAACTTCGACGGAGACAAAATCAATGTCGGCACCAATGCAGTTACGAACGTTCGGATTGACAAAGCTGGCGGCGTGCGTATGCAAATTAGCGGCGACGGTTGGTTGACGCTCGAAAATGCGCAGGGCAAAAATTTCAAGATTAATAATTTCGTTGCTGTAGCTGATGAAAATCTGACCTACAACGCAGAGGCAAATTATTTCGCGGCGACCGCGCAGAACGCAACTTTGACGGTTGGTGAAAGTGCGGAAATATGGCTTGACGGTTCGCACGGCAAAACCTTCAGCGGCGATATTAGGAATTTGGACGCCTCAACCGCTCAAGGCAAAACTTCTTTGGCTGGTAATGACCTTGACAACAGAATTTTCGCTGGACAAGGCGACGCAAGCTTATGGGGCGGCTCTGGCGGCGATGATTTACTCGTTGGCGGCGCGGGCAAAAATACTTTCTACTATCTGCAGGGCAACGGCTCTGACACGATAGCGAGTGCGCACGACGGCGACATTGTTTATCTTTCGACGGTGACGCTTGAGCAGATTAGCGGCACATCAATTACTGCTGACGCTGTGTCGATTAATTTCACGGACGGCGGCTCCTTGCAAGTCAACAGCAACGCTAATGTTACCTATCAACTTGCTGACGGCTCTAAATTTTCTGCTAATCACGCCCAATCTAATTGGATAGCATATTGACGAATACAAAAAATTATAATAAAATATGGACGCTTATAAAAAATGTATTAGGAGGAATCAGTATGAAAAAACTTGTTGCCGTCGTGTTAAGCCTGTTTGTTATGGCGTTTGCTACGGTGTGTTTCGCCGAGACTTACGAGATGACTTACGAGGCACCGAACTTCACCGAAACGCTGAAAAACGACCAAGCGTTGTCGGAAACTTTCACCACGCCTTACGGATACCTTAAAATTCAGGCGCGTAAACTCTTGCAATCGAAAAGCGAAAACCGTCTGCATTTCATAGTTTGGCTTGACGACAAGAGACTTGACGACGCGCATTATCCGAAAGTCGATTACGGCTACACAATCCGCGTATTCAAAAACACTTCCACCGCCGAACTGTTCTATTCGCTCGAAAGCATTGACCGTGCGTTTCTTTTCGGCTATTCGCCCGCTAATAAGAAATTAGAAACTTACATTGACAGCAATAACTATGCTCACGAAAACGGAGCTATTCCCAGCATTGTGGCGTTGAAGAATGGCGATTTGATTTTGGCATTTGAAAAAGATAATAAATCCAAACGCTATCGTTTCAAATGGGACGCTTCTAAGAATTGGTTCAGCTATTCCGATTTAGGAAAAGATTGGCCTTCCATCAGCAAAGAAAAACAATAATTTTAATCTGATTTTAGACGGAATGGACTTGGCAATTATTGTTGAGTCCATTTTGTCTAAATTTTTTTTCTATACTGTGTAACAAAATCGGATTTTAAACGTATAAGCTATAGAAATTGGAAAGGAGACTGATAACAATGGCAACACGCGAGGAAAATTTGAAAACAATCAATGACGAACTCGAAAAGATGAGCGACGAGGAACTCGACCAGGTCGCCGGCGGCAACAGGATTGAAACGTACCAAGACGGCAATGAGCTTCTCAAACGCGGACTTATCAGCGAAGATGATGCGTTGAGTTCTTCAAAAGTTCGCGAAGCTATTCATAAGCTCGGCTACAAGTACAAGGATTACGGCGGAATTAAAGATTTTGGCGGCAAAGATAACGAATACTTCAACAAAAAAGGCGAAAGCGTTAGCCGCGCAGAATTCTGGAAAAATTTCGACACTGAAAACGGAACTAAGATTATCCGCTAATTAAATCAATGCTGTTAAACAGAATGGACTTGGCAATTACTGTCAAGCCCATTTTGCCATTTATTTTTTGGGGGAATTTTCATGCGAAAGAAATTTATTCAACTGATTTTGTTCGCGCTGGTCTTAATGACGGCAAGCACGGTTGCGGCAAAAGAAACGCCCGAACAGCTACGCGCCAAACTAGACGATATGAGCCAACAAGTTTTGTCGCGCATGTATCAAAAATATCCGTCAGCACAGAGAGCAATTAGAAATACCTACGCCTATTGCACAATCAGTGCCTCAAGTGTCAAATGGGGCTTTTGGGGCGACGATAGAGGGCGCGGAGTTGCCGTCAACAATGAGACCGGCAAAAGAGTTTATGTCAAGATGAAAGAAGTTAGTCTCGGCGTAAACTTTGGCGCGAAGGAATACGATTTGCTTTTCGTTATTGCTAATAAGGACGCTTGGGACAAATTTATTTCGGGCAATATCAAATTTGCCAGTGAAGTTTCCGCGCAGGCAAGCGACGGCGTGAGCGGTGATACTTTTTCAGAGGCTACCATTGCGGCTGACGGCATTTGGGTTTATCAACTCGATAAAAAAGGCTTAGCATTTGAATTGACTTTGAAAGGCGCGAAAATTTCGCCGTACAAGAACCTAAATTAAAACAATATTCTTGAATAGAAAATGAAAAAGCCTCCAAATTTCTGGGGGCTTTTTCGTTTAAGCGGTTGTCTATTTCGATTCTGATTGATATAATTACAAACAAATTTTCTATACAAACGAGAGGAGAGTTAGTAAACGTCCCCACGATGGCGGGGGCTTTCAACAATTAAAAATTTAATTCGTTGGGGCGTGTTTACTCGCCTCTATCCGGTAGACAAAACATCCGGCTACATTTTTTGTTAATGTGCAGTGTGCACTTACATTTTTGGTAACGCAGAAGACTAACTGCGAGATTAGGTGCGCTTGAGATTTTACATAGGCAACGAACACGAGCCGACAACCTCCAAACCTCAACTTTTCAAAGAGCTGAAAACATTTTATCAACAAAACTAAAATTTGTGAAGAAAGGAAGTGAAAGGCGCGTTTTCTATTTTTCAACGCGCCAGTTTTAATGAGAATATTTCCGGCAATAATTTTAGCGGTGTCGTTGCTTCTTGCGGGTTGTGGCGGCGAAGACGCTGAAAATTTAACTCCAGAGGAATATCCAACCAAAGTAAAGGCAATTAAAGTGTTGACAACCGACGCTCCGATTACTCTTTCCTACAGCGGACAAGTTATCGACCGCGACGAAATGCAAGTTCAATCGAAAGTCAACGGCACCGTTGTAGAAAAGTACATTAAGGGCGGTCAAGACGTTGTCGAAGGGCAAATTTTGTTCAAAATCGACGACAGGCAATATCAATCGGCAGTTCTGCAAGCTGAAGCAAATCTGGCAAAGTCAAAGACGGCTTTGGCTAAAGAGCGCGTCAACCTTCAACGCGATGAGGAACTTTGGCAGGAAAATGCAGTATCAGAACAAAAGCTTGTAAATCAACGCGCCGCAGTCGAGTCGCAAAAATCGGAAGTTGAAGCCAACGAAGCTTTGTTGCAAAAGGCTAAGGACGATTTAGCAGATACGATTGTTTACGCGCCGATGAGTGGTAGACTTGGCATTGACGATGTACCTGTAGGAACTCTTGCGAATGCCGGTAGCACACCATTAGCAACGATTGGTATTGTTGACCCTGTTTATGTGCAATTTGCCGTTTCCGAACAAGAATATTTGCGAATTGAAAGGGAAGAAGACCGACCGAGTTCAAGTTTTAAAATTTCTCTGACGCTCGCTGACGGCTCAAAGTATCCTTATTTTGGAGAGCTTGCCGAATATGATAGGACAATGGGAAACGCGACTGGCACGTTGACAATTCGTACAATTTTTAGGAATCCCGAACGTTTACTTGTTCCCGGCATGTATGCACGTGTAGAAATTACCGGTATCACAATGCCAAACGCAATGCTCGTTCCCGAACGCGCTCTTCAACAACTTTTGGGCGAAACGCTGGTTATCGTCGCTCAATCCGATAATAAATCTGCAGTAAGAAAGATTGAACTTGGCGAAAAAATCGGCTCATATTATGTCGTCAAAAGCGGCTTAAAGGCTGATGATTGGATTGTCGTCGAGGGCTTAACTAATTTGCGCGACGGTATGCCGCTGGAAGTGACGCAAGTAACCGCAAAAGATATGGGCTTTTCATTCAAGCCTAGCGGAGAAATTTTTGACGTGCAACAAAATGCGACTAAGTGAGGTGGATAAAGCGTGGCAAAATTTTTTATTCACAGACCGGTTTTCGCCATAGTCATAGCAATTATAATTAGCCTTATTGGAATAATTGCGGGACTTAATACGCCAATCGCTCAGTACCCAAATATTTCTCCGCCTACAATCACTGTCGATGCTTTTTATACGGGGGCAAATGCTAGCGTCGTCAATCAAGCCGTCGCGCAGGTTATAGAAAATCGCGTAAACGGCACGCAAGGTATGGACTACATGAGCTCCAATTCAAATGACGACGGTAGCTATTCACTAAATGTCTTTTTTGAAGTCGGCACAGATGGCGATATGGATTCGGTTAAAGTTCAAAACAACGTCGCCTCCGCCAATTCAAATTTGCCGGAAACGGTTATTGCGTCCGGCGTAACGACTTCTAAATCTTCGCAGGATATGGCGATGATTTTTGCTTTCTACTGCGACAATGGGCTTTACGATACGGCTTTTATAAAAAATTACGCCGATATTTATATTGCTGATGATTTGAAGCGCGTTAAGGGCGTCGGCAAAGTTCAAATAATGAGTGCGAATTATGCCTTACGTATTTGGATAAATCCGGAAAAACTCGCGAACTTTGGCTTAACGGTCGCTGACGTGCAAAGCGCAATCAAAACGCAAAATGCTCAAGCGGCGGCGGGTTCCATAGGCAAATTACCTGTAGCGCAAGGGCAAGAAAAAGAATATACCGGACAAATTCAAGGCAGATTGGAAACGCCGGAGCAATTCGAGAATATCATTTTAAAAACCGGCGACGCGGGCGCATTTGTCTACCTAAAAGATGTGGCGCGAGTTGAAATCGGGCAACAGTCAAATACTTACATAGGTAAATTTAACGGCTATACGTCGGTGCCATTTATAATCAACTTGACGAGCGACGCCAACGCCCTTGAAACAATCGGCGAAGTCAAACGTATCCTTAAAGAAGCAGAAAAGAATTTGCCCGAAGGAATTAAATATGGACAAGTTCTTGATAACACGGAATTTATCACAGCGTCAATCAACGAAGTCGCACATACTTTTTTTGAAGCGTTGGTTCTGGTCGTACTGGTAATTTTTATTTTCCTGCAAAGTTTTCGCGCGACGATAATTCCGCTTTTGGCGGTTCCAGTATCGCTTTTGGGAACATTCGCGGCATTTACGGTTTTAGGGTTCACGATAAATACGCTAACACTTTTTGCAATGGTTTTGGCAATCGGACTTGTCGTCGACGACGCAATAGTTGTTATAGAAAACGTCGAACAGCATATGGAACGCGGCTTAAATCCCGTCGAGGCAACGGAAGTAGCAATGGAAGAGGTGCAAGGACCGGTTGTAGCAATCGCGTTTGTTTTGTCGGCAGTTTTTATCCCGATAGCATTTTTGGGCGGCATGACGGGCATTTTGTATCGGCAATTCGCGCTGACAATCGCCGTTTCAATGGGCTTATCGGCATTTGTCGCGCTGACTTTGACGCCGGCTCTCTGCGCAATGATTCTTAAACCACATGAGCACGGCAAGAAAAATTTCTTCAGCAAATTTTTCGACGCCTTCAATAACTGGTTTGAACGCACGAAAAATTCTTACGTCGGAATTGTCGCCAAAGTTATTTCCGGAACTAAATTAGCTATAGTCTTTATGTTGATTGTTTGTGGCTTGACGGGTCTGCTGTATAAAATATTGCCGTCAACATTCGTTCCCGATGAGGACCAGGGATATTTTGTCGCGGCAGTCATGATGCCCGAAGGAACTTCGCTAAATAGAACTTCGATGACTACAGACAAGGTAGCCGCCGCCATTCGCGAAAATGTTCCTGGCATTAAAGACGTCATTTCGATTGCTGGTTACAATATAATTTCCAACGGTACAAAGTCTTCGGCGGCAACGTTGTTTTTAAGTATGTATCCTTGGGCAGAACGAACAGATTTTGAAAAGTCGGTAAATGCCGCGATTGAAAATGTTTTTATGGTAGGCAATGGCGTAGCTCCTGAAGCTTTTGTAATGGGTGCTAACCCTCCCGCATTGCCCGGACTCGGTCAAGTTGGCGGCTTGACAATGCAACTTATTGACTTGGAAAGCCACTCCGACACCGAGCTTTCTGACATCACTGATAAAATCGTCAACGTAGCTAATACTCGTCCTGAACTTCAAGGCGTTAATACAACTTTCAGCGTGACTTCGCCCAGCTACAAATACGAACTCGACCAGAAAAAAATCAAAATGCTCGGCGTGAATCTCGCGGACGTTTACAGCGCGTTGCAAGTAAATTTCGGCGGTATGCAGATTGACGACTACGACAGATTTGGCAGAACATACAAAGTTGTTATGCAATCGGACGTTTATTTTCGCGGTGAAGTCGATATGCTGAAATTTATGTTCGTCAGAGGAGATATGGGGCAATTTGTGCCGCTCGATACTTTGATAAGTTATAAACTAAACACCGGCACGACGCAAGTCACGCGCTTTAATGGAAAACGCTCCGTCCTAATTCAAGCTCAACCGGCTGAAGGATATTCATCCGGTCAAGCAATGGCAGCGTTGACAAGCGTCGTTAATGAAGTTGCGCCGACAGGTTTTGGCGTCGAATGGTCTGGACAATCTCGCGAAGAGCAAAAAGCATCTGGCTCGACGGGACAAGTTATGGCGTTGGCGTTGATTTTCGTCTTCTTATGTCTTGCCGCGCTGTATGAAAGTTGGTCGGTTCCATTTTCGGTTTTGATGACTGTTCCGACGGGCGTTTTCGGGGCATTGCTTTCCGAATTCGTTTTGAATATCTACACGAATACTCTTGGCGTAGGCAATCCCGGTTTTCAAAATAGCATTTACATGCAAATTGGCGTTATAATGATAATGGGGCTTGCGGCTAAAAACGCGATATTGATTGTCGAGTTTGCAAAAGTCCGCACGGATAAGGGCATGGAAGCAGTTAAAGCGTCTTTGGAATCGGCAGGCTTGCGACTTCGCCCAATATTGATGACGTCCTTTGCATTTATAATCGGCTGTCTTCCTTTGGCGACGGCTACGGGCGCAGGCTCAGCGGCTAGAAATTCTATGGGTGTTGCGGTCGTCGGCGGAATGACTGTCGCGACCTTCTTAGGGATATTCTTAATTCCTGTTTTCTTCGTCGTGGTTCAAAAGATTGTAGAAAAACTTTTCCGCAAAGATAAAGTCAAAGTAAATCTTGAAAAAAGTTCCTCGTCAACGGATTGAGCAAGGAAGTAGTAAAAGTATATAAGCGAAAAAATACACCGGTGAAAATTTTTCCCGATGTATTTTTTTAATTTTAGACCGCAAAAGTAACTGCCTGACGATTACGCGCCGAAAAGCTACAAGGTTGAAAAGCATTTCAAAATTCGGAAAGAAAGTTTTTGAATTCTTCTAAAGTCGCGTAATATACGAAACGACATCAATATTTGTTGAACCGTTGACACTCCCCACGGCTAAAGCCGGAGGGATTCCTAATTCAACGACCATTTTACATGGTCTCCAAAGGCGTAAATTCCCGTGTGTCCCACGGTAGGTGTGTACTTGTGACCTATCACTTCTGCGGCTCCTACCGGGCAAGGTCTTTAAATTGCCAGGAGGACGGTACACGCGC
>ODAI013896417.1_pt1 | contig 11184 bp, 9 predicted proteins | sample 1539321 | NCBI WGS metagenome assembly ODAI01 (sample SAMN02144231, study PRJEB22623) | gut metagenome | biome: sheep rumen | host: Ovis aries | place: New Zealand
ATGCAGTATTACCCTGCAAAGATACTCATTCATTTCAAATCGTCAAAAGTTAAAATCGCTATAAATAACAAATATATAATAAATTACAAAATAAAATATAAAAATAACGCATCACTAGTAGTTTAGGACAATAAATGCAGCACTTAATAACCACAACTTATTGAGATAAATCAATTAAGTACAAAAACCTTCTTCCAAAGATTACAATCCCCATATAGACCTGTCCACTACATCCTCTACACTCTCTTCTATTAAATCATCAAGATGTTTATACAGATCAAAATTTGTCAATGATTCTATATAATTCACTGTTGTGACAACATCAATGAGCTCAAGTGAACGATCGTCATTTGGACAAATAAAAGCAATTGCATGATAATGACAGTTGTGAAAAGCCAGCACAGTCTTGAAAAAAAAATCCGGTACTGCTACTTTATTATAACCTATTGTACCGTATATAGAATCAATAAAAATAGGTCCACATACTATATTTACAGAGTCGTATTGTAATGCTAGTTTTCTGACCTTATTTTCAATTTTAAGCCAAATACCACCATTCATTTTTTTATTCTGAGGACAAATATTTGTAAAATAATCACTTTCAAAAGCCGCCTCCTTCTTCCACTTCATATCCATATGACGAGCCATATGACCTCTAGCCCAACCAGATCCGCGATAATCCTCATTTGTTGCTTGAGGATGATGGAAGTTAGAATCTTGCATATAATGGTGGGGGATTTTTGGCATATTCTCTGTCGATTCCACCTGTTCTGATGTGAGTGTGTATGACACCCAATTAGGCTGCTTGTGATATGTATTATAATTAACGATAAAACCGATATATCGAATAATGGCACACTTATTATTTATAGATTTATTATGTTGTGGAGGTGAACAGGATACCATTGAGAAAACCACAAAAAATAATACTATAGTGAATCGCATAAACTATTCTTACTGAATATTTATAATATTATTAGTGTAATCAATACTAACGGTGGTGAACCTATCTAATGCGGATTGTCCTAGAAGTAATGGCGCCTCCATATTGTCCACAACAGTAGCTCGTACATCTGTTAGTATTCTATCTCCAATTTGTACAGATTTAAGTCGTATGACTGTACCAGCAGATACTCCTCCATTAGCTATTCTATAATATGAGGTCCCGATAATATCATCTTCTGTTAGTTTACCATGTTTCAATAGGAAGAGGGCTTCAATAGAGGAGATCACCACATCTGAAGCACCAGTATCAAAAATGACTTCCATTTCCACACCATTTATTTTAACAACCACATAACAGACTCCTCCTTCTCTACGCATAGGGATTGAACTTATCCCATTATACTTTGGTTTAGATTGTTTTACAGTTCTATTTGCTGATTTAGTTTTACTTGCGGGATGAAGCGTAGATTTCGGTCCACAAGATGCCATAATCAGTAGAACAGTGCATACGATAAATAACTTATTCATTCTTTAGTCTTCACTTTTGTAAAGTTTCCTGGCTTGGGTATTATATGAATAACAAAACGTTGATTTGCTTTATTCCCCTCCACATCTGGTTGTTCCCTGAAACGACTAGAAATACCACTTCCAGACACAATGACTTCACAAGGAAGAGCATCAAATACTATTCCATTTGTTTTCCAAAAATTAACTAGCGATAATGCACGACGGAAACTTAAACCGTCATTGTCAAAATAAGAGTCACGAGAACTTTGACCCTCAACTATTAGCATATATTCGGCGTCAGGTATTGAATCTTTAGCTTGAAGCATAAAAGAAACTATAGATCTTCCAGCTTGTAACAATCGATATTGATTGAGATAATCAATATCGTTAATATTACTCGACTTTGGCTCGAATTCGACTGAGATGTTTTTTAGAGTATGCCTTTTATATTCTTCATTGTATTCAAAATACAATGTATCGATTTGACTTATAGAGGCTTCTAGTCTACGTATCTTTGTCAATTGAGATTCTGTAGCATGATAAATTGTTTCTATTTCTACTACCTTGTGATGTAGCAAAGCAATAGCAAGAACAAAGAGTACCAACATGACAAAGAACATGGATGTCATTAGGTCTGAATAACTAGTCCAAAAGAAAGACTCCTTTTTGTTTTTTGTAGACATGGTTAATACGTGCTAATCAAATTCACAATCCATATTATTAGTGCAAAGAGGCAATATGTGCTAACAATGGACGCACCAATAATAATCAAAATCTTTGCCCATTTAGGAAGTCTTTCTTGTTTCACTGTAATGGTGCCACTCGCTTTTTGTGTGGCAAGTTCCTTAATTTCTTGGCTTAATGTGGATATGGCTTGGCTTTGCTTCATGGTAGAAGAATCAAGCGCCTTAACCATTTTTTCAATAGAACTTAAATTAGTGACAAGACGGTTTATTTCTGAGGTTTTTTGCATCAAAACCTTCTCTTGCTCGTCAATTGCTGACTGTAAACGCTGACGTTGTTCTGTGGTATGAGCAACCAATTCAGTAATTTGATTAGTAGAAGCCTCTTTCAAATGTTCAATTGAATTATGCAGATTTGTCTGAATTTCTCCGATTGCTTGGTTTAAAACAGACTGCATAGCACCAATTTTGCCTCGTTCTTCTTTAAAAAAAACAGCCATATCTTCAATTGCCCGTGTACGCTGTTCTGAACTATCAAGTTTTTCATTCAAAGCTTTTACTTCATCAAGATACTTGCGACTACTTTCTAGTTGGTCGGCTAGTAGACCAATTTCATCTGTACAATTTTTAAGTTTGTCGTATACTTCAATATTTGCCGAAGCAATCCTGGAAATTTTCAGATTCTCAATCGCCATGAGCAATTGAGCCTGTCCTTCAGTTGCCTTGTTAACATCATTGAGTGTATGATGCAGTTTATCTGCATTTGCAGAAAAAGTATCATTGAATTGAGTGAGGTTAGCTGTTACCTTAGTCATTGCATCGCCGAAATCATTATTTAGTTTAGGAAGCAGCTCTGACTGCAACCAACTAAGGAATGCATGTTTACGTTCCTCAACAGATATTTTTACATCTTTACGGCAGGATGAACCTTTGGTTGTAAGGAATATGCCTACTATACTGCAAATCATAGCAAGCGCAACCCCTCCCAATAGTGCAATAATGCCATCCGTTGCTTTTGATGTTGCAACTTGACCAGAACTAAGCAGTGCAGTCAGTCCTCCTGAAATCCACAGATAACCAATACCAATAATGATACCTGCCATTGTACCCATAAGGCCAAAGTAAAGTGGCATGGGGATTTGTGTTTGAATAGTCTCATCTTCAGCATCACAGTTGCGGTCTACAATATCTTTAATAAGATGGAAGTCGCTAATACTACCTTTATTCTTTTCAAGATAACGATTGATGCTTGAAAGTATCCTATTCCAAATACTATTGCTCTCCTTTCGTGATAGTAAATATAAAGTATGACTTAGTTTCTCTCTTTCTTCTTTTAATGGTAATATGTAGTCGTTAGGTTGTCCACACAATAATGCGCCATCAATTTGCTTGTCGAGCAACTGTATTTTTTTATTAATGGTTTCTTCAGTCTCTCTATCAACAATTAGCCCTTTTCTACTAATTTTATAATCCTCACCAACAGACGCAGGAAAAATGCCACTAAAAGTAAGCAGCCGATTAGTTGTATCTTTATAAATAGTAATTTGTCTATAAAGTATATATATTATGATTAAGACAATTAATATGTAGTGCATAATTGGTTATTGTTCAAAGGTTATTTTTGTTTTTTTTGTTACTTTCCATTTACCATCGGACATCCTTTCGCATTCACCCCATTTTAGCGTTTTAATTCGTTTCGCCGTAGAACTAATACCAGATGTCTCACAGACTCCATCGATTTGAGCACTTTTATTCTTAATGGCATTATTATCGTTTCCAACAAAACAAAAGCGTCCCATCTGATTACCCGGTGAATATACTACTTCATAAAAAGCCTCTTCTTCTTTCACCTGCTCTAGTACACCACTTTTGTAATGACGTAAAAATTCAGAGATGGTATCAGGTCCGCTTGTATTACCATTTGAAGGAATATCCGTCTCTTCTTTTGGAATAGGGGCTATCGTTAGGTCATTTCCTATTTTTGTCGGTTGTGAATGGGATTCACATTGTTGACCAAGTGGCTGAGACATTTTTTTTACATCATCCCCTAATCCATATGGATATTTTATTTCATAAATCTCAAGTTTTCGTTTCTCAACTCTTTCATTAAGCTCTTTGATTTTTTTACTATTATTTCTTATCTTTGAAAATAAAAAGCTAATTGCTAAACCCTCAACCAAAACAAATCCAAATAACACCCAATTAGAGAAGGAACACGACGATAATTCCCCTTGCAATGATTGTTTTTCGGGCAACTGATTCAAAGTATCATTTTTTACAGTTGGTAAAGAATTGACCGAATCCCTTGTTTGGGGACCACTACACGATAATAGTACAGCTACTATTGTACAATAAATAAATATCCTAGACATGTATTTCATATTATTGATATCATAATTGTGAACATAACTCATGAATCATTCCAATAATTGGATAGAAGAACACGGGCTCTTCTATTGGATCAGTTGCAGCGTTTTCTAGTAGCTTTTGCTCTATCCCGTTGTCATAAAATGTTTCTAGATCCCTGTTGCATAACAAAAATGCATCGTTTAGTGTTTTTTCTGTTATGCCAAATTTGTCTTTGATAGAAAAAACAGTTCCACTTCTGAGAGTAAAGTTGAGGTACTTGCGAACATCATCTATGGTACTTGACTTCAGGGAATCAGCAATTGAGTACTTGTCATTGACATTAAAGAAACTCTCTTCAGAATGATTCTTCATAATAACTTTTTGCCCAACAGGCATATTGATATTATTATTCTGAACGATATTAATGCCACCTTTACATGTAGCCGCCTTTGGGTTAGAGTCTAAAATGATATCTAACCCATCAATGTGGTATTCGGCAGTACCATAAATTCGACAGAATACATTCTTTGTGTAATCTACCAAAGTATCTTTGTCGGGAGTTAAAACAGAAACAACACGTGCCCCATTTCCGGAGAACGCTATGTGGCGTGGCATTTGTAAGCCTTGCGCATGCATAATATGTGCAATGTGGTAGATAATGGCAGTGTAGAACAGAAGAAACACCACTTTATATCTATCACTTTGTTGTAGAGTATCATTCCAATCAAGCAGTGAAGATGCACCTTTGGCCACCACTTCATCATCATTTTTCATTGAAAAAAAGAATGATGCAAGATCTGCTGATACTCCAGTTGCTTTAAGTGACTGAAGAATATTACAAAGGTCATCAAGGTTGTTGCTATTCAATTTATTTTCAATGTCGCTTATGTAATGTTCCACGATTCCATTGATAAAATTGTTCTGAGTATAACCATCACCGAAAATACTGTTAGCTGCAAAACGGAACGAAGTTGTGTATAATATATTACCTTGCTGGGCAATAACCACATCTGTTGTTCCTCCTCCTATATCAATACTGACCATACGGGATACTGCTGGTGTCTGACGACGGAAATATTCAAAGGGAGCGACCGATTCAAGAGTAGCACAAAGGTTTGCTGAATCACCTCCAAAGTATATTTGGAACGAGTTCTGCCAAACGTTTCTATAATTATTCAGTCGTGCTGTTGACATGGAACCTGGGTAGAACCATATTATTTTTGTATTTTCTAAATTACCCCCTTCTGCCAATACCTTATTCCTCATGAGAATCATCAAATTCTCTATATAGCTTTTTACACGACTAATATTGTCAGAGTCATTACTCCATTTTAAGTCGCAGGTAATGGTATTATAGTCAAAAGTCGGTCGATGACCATATATTAGCGGTACATTAGTTTGTGCCATGGGTATGACTGGTTGGTTCCAATCAGTCTGGGACGCTTCTGACAAGGCCGTCCTTGCGGGAAATTTGAATTTGTAACCTACTTCTAGCGGGGTCAAGTCAGCCTCAAGTGTTTGTTCAATTTGAGCATGACAATCAGCCCAAAATGTAAGTTGTGCATCACGAAAATCAGAAGCTACTGCAGTTCCATCAGTATATTCAATATGGGTGTTTGTTGTACCAAAGTCAACAGCAAAAATAAAGTTTTTGTTTCTTTGTGCATTATTGAATTTCGGTACTACAATTCCAAAATTGTGTCCTACACTAATGCGAATAATGTCCATAAGAGAATGGTCATTGGTATAGATATGGGTTTTAAGGTAGGCATCATCTGACGTATTTCTTACCACCTCTTGTATATTTTTAATTGAATGGCCTCCGAGATAGCATTCCAATTTGTAAAGTCTCGTATCCTTAAAATCATGGGTAATGGCTATTCTATAATAAGGATTGTTCGTTTTCACCATTGGAAGCATAGCCAAACCAAAAGATGTGGGTATCTCTTTTATTGCACCTCTGTTTTGCTCAATATTTGGGATAGCATTCTGGTAGTAGTTCTTTGTATAAACAATATGACCTCCGACTATAGGTATTGTAAGTGTCACTGAGACATCTGTACCATTAATTTTAGACATAGTAAGCATTTTTGTTCCATTAATGCCACCTATTAGTTGATCCACACTGAAGAATTCAAAAAATAGTGGTTTAAGTGGAAGCATTACACTACTTTCTTTTGTTGCATCCCAATTGCCAAAAAAGAATTTTTTCTCATTAGCACTTCTAGGGTAAAATAATAATGTGTCTTCTAAAAAGTCATCAATTGTCAAGTATGGATGCGGTGTTCCATCATTCGGTAACGTTCGAAGTTCCCATGGCGTATCATTATGGAATGGAGCTTTATTTTGCGTCCCCCAATTTGCCTGCACGTAATATAGATTGGCATACTGATTGCCATTTTCGACAGGAAGAATCAATGGCTTTATTTCACCAGAATAATGAGTCTCTGCTATAGTAAAATCGCTGTTTCGAACTGGCTCAATCGGTTTCTTGTGATATGAATAACCCAAAATATCTACTGTATTAGCCGTTCCAAACTGTAGGGGATGATAATTGCTTATTGTTATGGGGGATAATTTACCAATAATACTTTTTAGTTGTGTGGGCAATTTTGTATATGATTCATCAAGATAAGAACTCACCTCGGGGAAATCTTGTGCAAATTGTATTATGCCATATCCTAGGCGAAAAGTATAAAGGTATTCTATAAACTTAGGGTCACGAGCATACAGAGGCTGAAAATCACCATCAAAAGGATGGTCTTGACCAAAAGAAATATCCTCTGATATATATGATAAGTCATTAGCAGGAGTGAAAAAGAGGGATGCAGGAGAAGTAGCCCCCACAACATCCATTGTGGATTTTCTTTTTTCTCCTACATACACTAGTATATATAGACTCCTCATTCTATCGAAATGAAATACTGAGGCATCTTGATTTAAGAAAATATTTAAGGTATTGTACATTTGGGGATGCGTTGCCATTAATGAATTCAGGTCTTTTCCCACATCCCAAACTAATATCTCAAACAGATGCTTAAGTTTATCATAATTGAAGAATATTTCTGCTACATCAAGGCTGTCTGACACCATTTTGTGGTATATGGTATTACCTTTAATATTCCCAGACTTTATTACCTCATTGAATGCATTCTTGACAAGAGCTATTCTAGCAAATGGCGATGGTATAGAGGTGATTTCTGTCTTGGCAGTCATTCCGTTGGGAGGAACTATCTGCTGAATTACATTTGTACTATATGGTTGGCATATCTGCCAATCGGGATTAGTGTTTATCCCATTAGGGTGGAGTCGGAATATATAGGCCATATATTATAGATTGAATTTACTTGTGAATAATTTATTTGTAGCATTGAAAAACAAGTCAATGAACCACTGCTCTTTGCTTGTGCCTGTAGGTCGTTGTTCAGAATTAAGCGCATCATCAAAAAGAGCAAAATTGTTGAGCCGTGTACGTTTTGAATCCATGTTCTGGATCATTTGAAAAATATGCTGTCGCTTCTTGAGGTCAAAAGGAGCAAACGCTCTTTTATTGCCACTTATTTCATCAAGCCAAATATTGTATAATGACAACATTCTTTCGACATTATTCTCAAAAGCCGAACTGAAAAAAGATTTGTCAAATTCAGCATCAATTGCCCATGGTTGGAATCTATATTGTTTTATTCTCTCATGATATAAATACTTTCTAAATAATAAAAACTGAGTCAAAGGTTTGGCAATTTGTTTTTTAGTCACTGGACCTAAATCATTGAAAGTAATAGATTGGGTATCTTCTTCTATTCCAAATTCATAACAAGTAGTAGAGTTACCATGAACGATTTGAGTATTGGCGAAATCCACAATAGCGAGTGCTGAGAAAAGTTCTACTATGTGTGCATCATTAACCTGAGTTTTGCCTCCCTCACTGTTTTTGTAGGTGGGGTTTGATAAATCAGCAATGTAGTATAGCCTATCAATTGAGCCCGTCCCTGTAATATTGGTATCATAATATGCTAAAGCTGACTTGGTTTTATCAATAAAGTCAGAAGAATTGATACTGCTTGTACCATCTACTGTTACGGAGAAGTAAGGTAGGACGGTAATCCCTCCAATTACGGAATTGTTTAGCAAGTTGAAATTTGGCACAGAGTTGTTACTACGCAACGTCTTCAATAATAGCGGAAAGCCACTTGCTCCAGTACCTCCAAAGATAGAACTTATAATAAAAATTCTATCACCTTGCTGAAATGAATTTGCAAACTGTTTAAATTGAAAAGACGAGACGAACTGATTCAAAACAACACTTCCAATATTTGGATTGCCTTTGAAACCAACCACCATATCTGAGGCAAGATTTTCATTTGAAAAAAGCATGTGCATCAAAGCTTGATTTTCAGTTGACATGGTTGGTAATTTTATATAATTACCAAATGTTTGATTATCTGTATTCATCAGTGGAATACAATATCGACTTACATGTTCTTCAATCAATGTTCCAAAAAAATGATTGTCACCACTATTATATTGTAGATAATCACGTACCATTTTATAAGAGTCTAAAGCTTCTACTGCTTTTGTAAGGCTGTCAGCTCCACTATCAGGGTCGATGATAATGGGAACGATATCCATATTACATTTAACTCCAGATGCGAGAAGCATTGTAAGCGAACGCATCACTCGTGCACCAGTTCCCCCTATGCCGAATAAATATAATTTGCTCATAATTCGATATTGTGTTTATTTGTTTCTTTTTGGGTAAATACTCTTCCATGGTGTATGTCGGCAATTTCTACTCCATCGCTTGATAATAATAGAAAGAATAGTGAACAAAATGAGAGATACAATTCCATTAGCCACCCCAAACCACAAACAGTTGGAAGTAGTAATACGTTCTATTACCGCCCCATCAGGTAAAGTTTCTAATCTAAGACAATCGGGTATTAACCCTGACTGTAAATGATTGTTTACCCATATTTCACCAATTAATATATTGAGTACAATTGCTGTTCCACACGCTATCATCCAATGCCACCACTTATTTAGTCGTGGGTGATTGACTGCAAAATAATAGACCAAACATAATGTGATAGTGAGTAGAGTCATAGTAATGCCTATTGGCAGATATAAAACAGTAGCTCCATAACCTTGGGTTTGACAATCGTAGCCCCATAGATAATCACTAAGGTGCTGACCAAACAGGTTAACAAATAGATAGTAGATGTTTCCAAAGAAATTGCCCATAATGAATTATTTTTTAATAGTTATTTTCATCTCTGCAAGATTGTCATTTTTAAAAGTATAAGCATCATAAACACCACCGATAAGATATGACAATCCATAAGTTTTTTGTAATTTGTCTTGAGGATTGGGGAATCCACCATCACTATCAGAACAATTTTCCACCCACTGTGGTACTCTATTTTTTAAATACACTTCCAATTGGCCTATCTTTACAACAGGAGAAGATATTGTAATAACGAAATGTGTACTATCAACTTTTATAATATTATCAACTACATACAATTGATCGCTAGTCTCATAATTTGATATATCTAATAAATACTTCTCATCCTGGAGTAGTTTTGAGTAGTCCACCTTTATTTTCACTATCATTTTTTTACCTGTCGGAGTTCTTACTTTACCCACTTTCTCTATAGTATACTTATCATTATGCGATAACCTATACTTTCCTCCAGAAGGAACAATATGATAATCTATATTCGCTAGTCCATTAGTAATGATACACATTTGGTCTGGTAATGACTTCATTTTTGATTCAATACAACTTCTTATCAATTTTAAAGATTCCACGTCACCTATAACCCAAACATAATAAGGTCTAATACCATCATACGTTTTCTTATTATCAACAGTATCATAATAATTACCTTTAAAAGATCCAAGCATCCTATATATAATAATACCTGTCTTATTCAAATTCTTCCTTTGGCCTAAAAAGCCTTTAATACCTGTCTGTTGATTGACAAGATATTCAGATGCATTATGTCCTTTCCCTGGAGAAAAAATACAGTCCGATATTAATATAGATGTATTATTATTAGGATATACACGTTTTATTATCTCCACAATGTCAGTTGACCCACTATTCCCTCCTGATACTTTGAAAGTATTTGGCTCTAATTTTTTTACGAAATCATCAACAGCAGTTCCTACATAAATAGGCTTGCTATTTATAAAAAAGAGATTCATTGAGTCGAATATCTTAGAAATCTTAATATCGGTGAGAAAGTTAAATACCATATTTCGGAAATCACTATTTGTACCACTACCAACATATCCATACATGCTTCCCGAATTTTCAACATAAACGTTGACTGATGGTATTTGGCCTTTGGCAGTAATTGGTGTGACATGGCCAGAGTCAGATTCAATTTGCGATGATATGGCTGAACTATTTGTATCCAAATAATCCTTATCATTATCCTGTAGAGGACCTCTACACGCAGTATATAAACCTAATATAATAATACCGAGTCCAACTTTGTTCAGAAATGTCATTTTATTATTTCAATATTGCCACTATGAGTTCTCAGTTCGCGAATTATAATAAAAAAAGCATAGAACTCGTGTTGTGCAGTCCTATGAAACTGAGGCATCGCCAAACGCCTTACCCAAATAGAAACTGATTGAACCTTATCCTATGCCCCCAATATGCTGATGCCAGAACGGCCAACATAAA
>ODAI013335812.1_pt1 | contig 11183 bp, 13 predicted proteins | sample 1539321 | NCBI WGS metagenome assembly ODAI01 (sample SAMN02144231, study PRJEB22623) | gut metagenome | biome: sheep rumen | host: Ovis aries | place: New Zealand
ATACTAAAATTAAAGTCAGATTTATTATTTCATATGAAAAATAATGTTGGATCAAAATGTGATTCTATGAGAATTAGAACAAGTAAAAAGTGCTGAAGCTTTGGAAGAGCGATTTCAGAAATATTTAGGTAAAAAATGACTTTTGCCTGCTGAGTTTAAAGTAATGGGAAGTTTATCTCCTGAGGAAAAAAGAGAAAAATGACAGCAACTTTCTGTTATCAAAACAGCTTTGGAATCTGCTTATGAGAAGAAAAATAGTGAAATGTCATCAGCTGCTATCAATGAAATGCTTGAAAAAGATTTGGTAGATATTTCTTTGCCTGGAGCTAAATTGGAACAAGGTTATTATAATTTACTCGCAAAAACTAGAAGAGAAGTAGAAAATATTGCGCAGTCTCTTGGATTTATAGTAGATAATTCTACAGATATAGTTACTAAATTTGAAAACTTTGAATCAGTGAATATTCCTATCACACACCCCGCAACCGAGATGCATGATACGATTTATGTGGACAAGAAAGACCACAGGTGAGAACCTTTCGTTTTGAGAACTCATACTTCGTCTGGTCAGAATTTTTTGATTAGAAAGTATGGACTTCCAATGAAAGCTGTAATTCCATGAAGGTGTTATCGTTTCGATGAAATGGATGCTACTCACGATACAATGTTTTATCAATTGGAATGACTTTATGTAGATAAGGATATTTCTATCGCAAATTTCAAGAGTATTATTACTACATTCCTTTCAGCAATTTTGAAAAAAGATGTAGAAATCAGAATGAGGCCAGCATTTTTCCCATTTGTGGAACCTGGATTTGAAATTGATGCTAGATATGATATCGTAGATCCAAAGACTTGAGAAAAGACAAAGTCTAAATGGCTTGAAATTTTGTGAGCAGGAATGGTTCATGAAAATGTTTTGAAAGCTGCAGGAGTAGATGTTAGTGAATGATGGACAGGATTTGCATTCTGAATGTGAATTAATAGAATAGCCGCAATGAAATATGGAATTAGAGATATTAGGTATTTTACAAATGGGGATCTCAGATTTGTAAAAAGTTTCTAATTATTTGCAAAATAGATTTATTTTGTGTATAATTATGTAGTTTTATTTCGTTATTTATAAAAAAATGGTATTTGTATGAGTTTTGTTATGAATAGTTGTTTTATGATTTTTATACTATATTAGCTTAAACAACAAAATTGTAAGTTTAGAAGAGACTGTAGGTAATGCGTGGTCTGATATTGATGTTCAACTTAGAATGAGATTTGATTTGGTAGATAATTTAGTAGAAACTGTGAAATGATATGCAAAGCATGAGAAAGATACATTTAAAGAAGTTGTGGAAGCTAGAAATAGATTTGCGACAGCTACAGATGTAAAATCAAAAGCTGAAGCTGACAATATGCTCACTACTTCTTTGAAATCATTGTTTGCTTTATCTGAAGCATATCCTGAATTGAAAGCTAATGAAAACTTTTTAAGCTTGCAGTCAGAGTTATCAGATATTGAAAACAAAATAGCGTCAGCTAGAAGGTATTTCAATGCGGCAACTAGAGAATATAACACTTTGATTAAACAATTTCCAGCAGATATATTATTTCACAAGGAGCCAAAGGATTATTTTGAATGACTTGAAGAAGCTAAGAAAGCTCCAAAAGTTAAATTTGATTAATTTATGATTATTAATTTTTTGAAACGGGTTGGAATGGCCCGTTTTTTTATTGTTTTTTGGTAGTATATACGTATTATTATAGAGTTATTTTACTTAAAAATTAGATATAATGGTTGCTTATCAATGAATGCAAAGCTTTAAGGAAGAAAATCAAAAGAAAACAGTTTTATTATTAGTACTTTTTCCTACTGTTTTGTTTGTGATTTTTTGGGTAGTGTTGACTTTGTTTTTTACAGATACTGGTTCATGGAATGATGGATTGAGTATGACATTAAGGTTGTTTCCTCTGATTCTTATTGGTCTTGGTATTTGGTGAATTATATCTTTCGTTTTGCAAAAAGACATAATGTTTTGACTATCGGGAGCTAAGGCTATAACAAGGAAAGATAATCCTGAAGTGTATAATATAGTTGAGAATCTATGTATTTCTAGATGACTTCCAATGCCGAAAATTGCGATAATGAACGAGCCATGAATGAATGCGTTTGCAACTTGATGGAGACAAAAAGATTTTTGGATCGCTTTTACTTCTGGACTGTTGCAAAATTTAGACAAAAATGAAATAGAGGCTGTAGCATGACATGAATTAACACATTTAATTAATAGAGATTCTTTATTGATGTATGTGGCTTATATATTTGTTTGAGTAGTAACTTTGGTTTGACAGTACATATTAAGAGTTTGATATTCTACTTCTTCATCCAAAAAAAATTCATGAATATTTGTTTTTGGTATAGCGTTTTTGATACTTTGATATTTGTTTTATCCTTTGATTAGATTAGCTATTTCACGTAAAAGAGAATATATGGCAGATTTGTGATCAGTGGAATTGACAAGAGATAGTCAATCAATGATTTCAGCTTTGAGAAAAATTTCGAGTAATTCATATGTGGCGAAAGCTAATAACTCAATTTCCTCATTTTTTATAGCAGAACCTAGAGTTCCAACTTCTAGTATAGCTAGTGAAGAGTATTGATTGAAAAATTATGCATCAGATGACTGAAAAATAAAAACATCGATATGGGATTCTCATCCAAGTATCGATGATAGAATTGCTAGGTTGCAAAATTATTAGGATTTACCGTGAGTCTCATCATAATTTCTTTTGTTTATTTGTCTCATTCTTTCTTTGTTCTGTTTTGAGTATTGTCGTTTTTTGATCATAATGTATAAGTAAAAAATGATAATCACATATATTTCTCAGATAGATAGATATATTAGACATGGATGACGGAATTGCGAAATTCAAAGTAAGAGAAATATTAGAGAAGATATTAATCGAAATGTATAGTTGGAGTGGTGATTGTATCATAGTAAGTTTTCATCATCTTTGTCAAATCCTGGAGTAAATGCAAAAAAATTTCATATACCAGATGCTCCATAGGCTGTAATTAATACTCGTAGAACAATATTAAACCGTAATTGTTCTAATGGTAGATATGAGATAAAATCCATTTTTATAGCTGGTTATATATAAAATTAAATTCTTTCTGCAAATATCATCATTCTTTTGTCTATTCTTCCGATTGGATAGCATCACATGAGAGTGATGTATTCTTTTCATGTTTCTCAAAAATTCACATATGTATCATTAACATCTTTAGGTCTAACGACAACAGTTTCTAGGACTTTGTATTCATAGAGTACTCATTCCCATACAATCTGAATTTTATCATTAGGTTTTAATTGTGGAATATTACGGAAAACTGTTCAATATGGATTCTTTTTTCGGTATTCTTGTGATGTATGTCCGAAGAAGAAAGCATTTCACTCTTCTCATGGATTTGGTGTGGTTGGATATTTTACGACTCCATTCTCAAGGTCAGAATTGAATGTTGTCTCTGTTACATCTTTGTAATTAGTTATACTTGTTTCTACTAAAGGAACATCAAGATTTATTGCAGGAATGATTAATCTATTTGTAGGTGGTAATAAATTGAATGAAAAATCATAATTATCTAAATTTTGCTGTAGGTAGTGGTCCATATCGGTAGCAACTTCTTGTTGAATTGAGACAATTCATTCGTATTGCTCAACTAGATTTTCTACTTCGATTGAAGTTTCTGAATCAATTGAATTAAAACTTGAGTTTATTTCATTTTCAGCAATTCAGTGTACTTCATTTGGAGAAAAGTGATCATTGATATTATCTATGACTAACTGTGCATTTGTGATAAGGTATGTTCACAAAAATAGAACTGTAAATATAAGTCCTAAAACCTTTAATTCTCTGAAAATTTGTGAAAATTTATAAAATTTGTGTTTAGGTTGTGTAAGTACATATTCAAGATCATTTAATGTTTGGTACATTCAATTAATGGTTAAATATAAATGAACACCTAATTATATTCCTAAAAGTAAAAAAATGCAAAAAATCGGATACTTTTTGTCCGATTTCATTGTTTAATTTAAAAACTTAGTAAATTTTTTATTGACTTGATGAAAATCATATAACTTTTTGATAACTATTGGTTATAAGAAAACCGACATTTTGGTGTCGGTTTGTTATTGAAATGTGGGGTTATTAATCAAAATAATATGATATTTCCTTATTTTTCTTTAAATTTAAAGGCACTTTCAATATCAACGAAATAATTTTTGGAATTGTTGTCATCTATATAGATTAGGATTTTATCACCTTCTTTCAAATATAATGGAATATTAAATCTAGTTTTAAAGCTCTTATATTTTTTTCATTTTTTATCAGACTCTGCTATGATTTGGTATTTTACAGTTTCATCCCTCAAAAATCATTTTCATCTTTTTACAATTTCTAAAATGTTTCATTCAATACTTTTACCATAAAATTTTAGTTTTTGTAATTTTGAGTATTTTGTAAATTTCCATAATCTTACTGCTTGAGTTGCGAGTATAAGAATTCATATAATTAGTAGAAATATTATGTCTTTTGCCCAATAACTACTACCTGATGCAACCAAAACATAAGCAGTAAGTGAAAGTATTCATACAAAAATATAAAATCGCATATGAGTTTTTTCTCTGCTTTCTTGGGATTTTAATTCCTTTATTAATTTATTTCTCATTTCTTTCTGTCTTTCTTCTTCATTCAACTTATCCATTTTACTTTCCCATTGTTGTGCTCATAAGACAATAAAGAAAATAACGATTCATCAAAATATAAAAATTAATGGGCTAATAATTCAGAATTCAGTGTCGATGAAAGCTGAGAATCAATTAGATATTCAAGCATAAACACGGTAAAAATAGAGAACAATTCAGGATAGAATTATGAATATAGGAAGTAGAATTAAATATTTTATAGTTCGTGGTTCATATTCTAAATTTTTCATTGTTTTGATCTCTTGATAAAATAGGTGAGGTAGCTATTTAAATAGGTTAAAATAAAACCGATTAATTTAGCGCTGCTCAGTTTGTGATTTGAACTTGAATTTCTCATAATTCTTCCATATTAGCTTGATCTCACATTTGAGTAGTGAGATATCATGGATAAATATCAAAGAATACGTGTCAATGACATTCATTTACTTCCCACTGTTCACCTAGTCCATACATTGGATAAAGTTTTAGATGAAGATGATTTACTCACATTCATTCCATAATCATTCACACACGTTGAACTTTTAGACTTTTTTTGAGCATATCGATTACTTCTTTTGTGGCAGACATTAATCTTTTATAAAAATCTGCATCATCAATTTCAAATAAATCTGAATCGTAATGCTTCTTTGGAATGACTAGTGTTTGTCATTTTACATTTGGCATGATGTCTAGAAATGCCATAAATTCATCATTTTCCCAAATTTTGAAGCATGGAGATTCTCCATTAGCAATTTTGCAGAAAATACAGTCAGACATGGTTATATTATTTAATAAATAAATATTAACAGAATATTAATTCACAGTTGTGATTTTTTGCCCAATCTTGAATGGTTTTTTTGTTGTTTGCAAGGCTAGCAAAACTTATAGAATCTAGGATAAATAAGGTGTTTTCATCATTATTTTTTCACTCAATTATTCAATTTAATATATTGATAGAAGATTCCTTACTTTTTGAAATATTTCTATCACTTGTGATATCTCATGTAGCTAAGAAATCATCAAGTGAAATCTTTTCATTTAACAAATCTTCATATGCTTCAAATATAAATCAGACTTTATGGGCGATTTTCAAATTTTTATCTCATCTTTCTTCTAGTTTTTTCGCAGTAGCTGAAAGTTTTTTCTTTTCTTCTATTACAAAATCATCATCTTCTGGTCGGAGTAATTCGAGTAATAAATTAAAGTATTTTTGCATAATTTATTGTAACATAGAATAAAATTCAGATTTTTTTTCTTCATCTAGTTCAAGTTTATCTACAATTTGCTGAGAATAAGAATTGATAATCATATTTATGGCTTTATCTGATGATAATCCACGACTTTGCATATAGAATAATCTCTCTGGACTAATGCGCTGAATTTTGGCTCAATGGGAAGCTTTTACATCAGGGGAATCGACTCTAAGTCATGGAATGAGTGATACATATTTAGCATTTCAGAGAAGGAGAGTCTCTTCGTAAAGTTTAGCTTCTACGTTTTTAATTCCATTTTCGATATGTAGATTTCCATTCAAAGTAATTGATGCGTTATCTGAAGCTAAGGCGATGACGCTGATTCAGATTTTTGTGTTGCTTACTTTGAAGTTTGTGTTTATATCTAATTTTACATTCTGATTTTTAATTGCAGGGATTAGGAAATAGCATTCAATATTCGAGTTCTCATTTTGGATATTAAACTGGAATGAAATCTGACTATTTTTAACTACTGCTCAAAATTTAATGTTAGAATCTGAATCTGGGATAATCTGAAAATCATTTTCTTCATTTTCAAATTTACGCAAAATATTTTTTTCAGAATTTTTCCAAATTATTTTTTGCATTATTCAGTTTCTAGACTTGTAAATCAGAATTCTCACTCAATATCTTCATATCCGTTATTATCATTAAAAAATCATTCTAAGTCATTCATTACATCATTTTCAAATGTATTTTCTTGGGGTTCTAAGTCGATGGTGTCTCAGTTGTTCTCTGGAATCTCTTGTTCTGTTAATATTTCTTCTGTATCTAAGGTTACAGGAGTTTCTGTCTTTAGATTTGTTTGTCAAAACATAAGCCAAATTACAGCGACAATCACTAAAATTAGGATGATATAAAGCGTAATTTTTAATCGTTTTTGCATTGTGATATTTATATATTTAAAACTATTTAGCTGATTATATATTTTCATTGTGTCAATTCAAATGTGAAAATTTGTAAATTGATTTTTGTTTGACTTTTATAATATATTCCATATAATATATATGTTTATATTTTATGTATGTAATAATGGCTGAAAACAATAATCTTACTTATGATGCATGGAAAGAATATTTAAAGAATGATAAAGAGATGAATGCTAAGTGGAGATCCTTAGTAGATTTATGAGAGAATGTTAAAAAAAATCTGAAAGAAAATTTAGAATCTTTGCCATATTCTGAAGCTTTAAGAAGAAGAAAGTTTTTAACTGCAAAAAATATATTTAATATAATTAGTACGGCAAAGGAAAAACCTAATTTTGATTGGGGACAAAAACTAATATATAATAATGAAGATGAACGTTATGAATATGTTATTCAGTGTTTAGATCCTTCGAGTGATTATATTTTTAGAAAAATTAAGGAAGAAAGGGGTGTAGCAAATATGCATTGAGAGAGTATAAATAAATATTTGAAACCGGTGGCGGATAAAATATGGGCGTTGAAAGAGACTCTTAGAGTTTCTATTCAAACTGAGACTAAACCGTCAGATTTATCTTATGAATCAATGAAAACAGATATATATGATGATGAAAAAGAAGTCGATTCTGATTATCCAAAAGCACCTATATGATGGAGTGGGCCTACAGCTCCATGATTTGAATGAACTTCACTACAGTCAGATGATGAAGTTTGATATAACGAAGAGGAACCAAAACATATTAAAAATAAGAAAAGCCCTACTCTTCATAAAAATGATAAATGACAATTAGTAGATGAACATGGTCAGCTTTGGTTTGATTTTGGGGATGAAGAATAAAAAAGATATAACCTATAAAAACAAAAAGTTATGAAAAAGAAAAAAAGTATGAAGGAATATGTTAAGGAATTTTTGGAACAAAGTTACGGATGGTAAATATCAACTTAGACTCAAGTCAGGGGTTGATCCAAAAATTGTCCAAAAGGCTTTGGAGGAAATGAAGCGAAAAAAATCTTAAAATATCGGGGAGAACAATTCCCGATGTTTTTTTTATAAAAATTATAAAAGGATTTTGTTTATAATTTTATTTAAAATTCCTATCCTATGGTAGGAATTTTTATTTTGAATTGAATTTATGCTTTCAATAAAGAATTTATCGGTATCTGTATGAGAAAAAGAAATATTAAACTAGATTTCTTGTGATTTTGAGCTTTGAAAAAATTATTGCATACTTGGGGAAAATGGTAGCTGAAAATCATCATTAGCTATGACTTTGATGTGAAATCCAAAATACAAAATTACAGATAGAGAAAAATGAAATGTCGGAAAGAGTAATTTCTGGCTTTTTTTAATAAAAAATAGTAACTAGATGTTACTATTTTTTTCTTTATATAGTTTTTTCTAATCTATTTTATCAATAATTTTTCATCTGAATTTTTTTGATCTTTTTGCTTCATCTTTGGCTTCTTGATCTCTAGTTTTTGAAATAGCTTTTAAAACTTTTTTTATAAATTTTCTATCTTTTTTTTCTAGTTTGTTTACAGCATTAAAAAGTCAATCTGGATTTATAAAGTATTGTTCAGTTTCGTTATCTTTTTCTATTAGATTGATATTTTCTTTTCCAGCTTTTTCTAAAACTTTAATGAGAAGTGCTTCTGGATGATAATCATCCATATCTTTTTTATTTAGTTTAAGATTCCCTTTATTAATCGCATTTCTCATACCATTAGCGAATCATAGTGCTAGAGTTTTGAGTGGTCTTGTAAATTTCGTAAATTCATCCATGTATGATTCAAGGGCATTTCTAGCTTCTTCTGGATTCTTCTCAGCTATTTCATACCATTCTTGTAATGCATCTGATGAATCTTCTGCTTCTTGTTTTGTTATTGGTAAATCATCGTTAAGATCATCGATTTCTTCCTGATAATTCTTAATTGTTTCTTCTTGCTCTGAAATTTCAGGGCTGTTTTGTTTTTTTTCTTTTTCTAGTGACATTTTATTTGTAATAAAAGAATAAAAGTAACAAATATATTCTTGTATGAAATATTGAATATATCGTATGTTCGTATTTTAAACATTTTTTTTAATTTGTCAAAATTTTGGAAACTTTTTTTTGGACTTTTATTTTATTGAAAAATTTTTATTCCATAGTATGGTGTTTTATTACGTTATTTGAAAATGCTTTCAATTAAGGATTTATCAGTATTTGTATGAGAAAAAGAGACACTTGTTTGATTTTAAATATGAAGAATAAAAAGATATAACCTATAAAAACATAAAAAATTATAAAAAGAGTAGATAATATGGATAAAAATGTTTTTAAAGTATTAAAAGGCTGCAAAATAGCTAAAGCTACGAAAGTGCGTTATTATCTTAGTCGTTATAGGATTTCTCCAGAAATCATTAAAAAGGCTTTAGAGGAAATGAAGCGAAAAAAAATCTTAAAATATCGGGAAGAATGATTCCCGATGTTTTTTTTATAAAAATTATAAAAGGATTTTGTTTGTAATTTTATTTAAAATTCCTATCCTATGGTGGGAATTTTTATTTTGAATTGAATTTATGCTTTCAATTAAGAATTTATCGGTATCTGTATGAGAAAAAGAAATATTAAACCAGATTTCTTGTGATTTTGAGCTTTGAAAAAATTATTGCATACTATGAAAAAACGGTAGCTGAAAATCATCATTAGCTATGACTTTGATGTGAAATCCAAAATATAAAATCACAGATGGAGAAATCACTTTGGACTGAGAAAATCTATCAGATTTATCTCCAGATAAAAGAGCTAAACTCTGAATTTTTTTGGCATTCCAAAATATTCCAGAGATCCCATGAGTGAAATTATTCGAATTTTTGAAATGAGTTTATGACAACTTGGTCAAAACTACGACTTTTATGGAATTCAAGAAATTGATTGAGCCAATTTTGGATGAACTTCAGCTTTCTAAAGATTTTCTTTGGCGTGATTTGAATGTAGGATTTAGCTGATGAGAACGTAGAAAATTAGAAATCCTTCAGATGAAATTATTGAATCCAAAATACATAATTCTTGATGAAATTGATTCATGACTAGATGTGGATGCTTTCAAAGTGGTTGCAGAAATGCTCAAATCTCTCTCTACAGACCAGAATTCATTCATAATTATTACTCACATATTCACCATCTTAGAATATATTAATGTAGATGAAACGATAGTCCTTGAAAAGTGAAAAATCGTGGAAACTGGATGATGAGAAATAGCCAAAAGAATTAAAGAAAACTGATTCAAAAAATAGATTTTATGTCATAAATTATAAACAAAATGTTCTCCTTCATAAAAGATTGGTTTAAACCAAATATCGAACCTATGAATCATATTTATATCAGTAGATCTAATATATTATATAATTATAAATACTTACAATCACTCAAGCCAAATGCAGATTTATTTCCTGTGATTAAATCTAATGCTTATGGACATGGAATAGACCAGATTCTGCAGATTTATAAGTGATTGCCTATCAAATATATTGTGGTAGATTCTTTCCCTGAATATAATATCGTGATGCGTCATAGCAAATTTAATGTACTACTCTTATGAGAGACTTTACCTGTGAATTATGAAAAGTTTAACTTTAAAAGGACTACATTCTGTGTTTATAATTTGGAAACTTTACAAGTTTTGGCAAAACTAAATAAAAAGCTTAAAATCCATTTATTCTTGAATACAGGAATGAATCGTGAATGAATAGATGCAGACTTACTTCCAAATGCATTAGAATTTTTGAAAGATTATCCAAAAATTGAGATAGAATGAGTAATGTCACACTTATTTTCTGCAAATTCTATGGATATAGAGAAGCAAGTGGATGCATTCAAAATGATGTATCAGCAAGTTTTAGATTATGGACATAGTCCGACTTATCGTCATATCGGAGCAAGCATTTGATTATTAAAACTTCAAGATGATTTTTTCAATGCATATCGTCCATGATTAGCTCTTTATGGATATAATCCATTATCAGAGGATGATTCAGATTTCGATTTATGAGAAAAATTGCAGCCAGCTTTGTCTCTGTCTTCAGTTATAGTTGCGATAAATTCAGTACCATATAATGAGTGAGTTTCTTATGACCCACAGTGGAAACAATTAGACAAATCTGAGAAAATCACGGTTACAGTTCCATTTGGATATGCGGAGTGAATGCCACGTTCAGTTCGCGAAAAAATAGAGATTAGTCATGAAGATGGAGATTTGAAACAAATTGGAAATGTATGTATGAATTTGTC
>ODAI011722779.1_pt1 | contig 11182 bp, 10 predicted proteins | sample 1539321 | NCBI WGS metagenome assembly ODAI01 (sample SAMN02144231, study PRJEB22623) | gut metagenome | biome: sheep rumen | host: Ovis aries | place: New Zealand
AAGCCCTCAAAATTCTCCGCGGTAGAAATGCGTTGCAAAGGTAAGCGGATTTTTGAGAACTACAAAAAAGCAAGTCCGAAGTGTTAAAATCTAAAAGTAGTTGATATACAGATGTTTATCTCTATGTGTTTTTCATTGTTTATTGTTGTTTAGAAGTCTCTAAATACAGTCTGGAAATAATTAAAAAAAATTCAATACTGGAATTAGCGAATTCTACTCGTTTCAGTTCAGCCCGAACAATTGCGCGCCATCCCAACGGATACAAAAACAGTATTTCACTCATCTTTTTTATAAATCCAGGGTTATGAATAACAAAAAACCTGCGAGACGATGTCTTGCAGGTTCAATTCCCTTGGGGATATACAATCCCTAAAGTTGCTCTTCACTCCAGATTACTCAGCGATAGAGTCAGTAGTAGTAGTGTCGCAAGTAGTAGTGTCGCAAGTAGTAGTGTCCTCAGCAACTTCTACAGCTGTAGTGTCAACAGTTGTAGTGTCTGTGTTAGTAGGCTGCTTAGGATCACAAGCTACGAATGTTACAGATGCAGTGAGAGCGATGGCAGCAACAGCTGCGAAAACCAACTTCTTCATAATTTTCTTTTACTTTTAATTTGTTAAACAATTAATTTGCTTTCAAAACCGATGCAAAGGTACGCACTTTTTAAGATACGTTGTTCTTCAAAACCTCTTTTTTTTATTTTTTTTGATGAAATTCTTTAAAAATAGGTAAAATAGAACACTTTAAGAGTGAATGCGAAAATTGTGTACGTGCACATAAGCTAAGTGCTGATGAAAAAAGTAAGTGCTGATGCGGTCGCTATCCCCACCGGAAGGACTTAACTGCTCTGTTGTTTTTCATGATAAATGAAAAACTTTTGTGTGTGAGACTTATCATTTCATAATTTTTATCTATATTTGCATTCTAAATACATCATATTATTTATTATTCAATTATGCAACTGAAGAATTTACTGATGCTGGCAGCAATTTTATTGCTTACAGCTTGTGCAGAACAGGCACAAAATGGGTACACAGTGGCAGGTACTGTAGAAGGAGCTGCAGACGGTGATACGGTGCTGCTTTGTGAAATGCAAGGTTATTTTCAGCTGAATCCTCTTGACACGGCACTGGTGAAGGACGGGAAATTTGAGTTCAAGGGCAGCTGCGACGGTGCTGCTATCCGCTTTCTCACGGCCTATCACCAAGAGAAATGTATTGCCACAGAGATGTTTATACTTGAAAATGCTGATATCAAAGCCACACTTGTCGAAGGCGAGGGGAAGAGCAAGATTGAAGTAGGCCCGAACGGGAAGCTGTATGAGGAGTTTCAGGAGGGTTTGAAAAAGATTGACGAACAAATGAATGTCCCTTGGACTGTAGCTGTTGATTCCACCAAAAGCGAAACTGAGCGTAAGGCCGCAGAAGCAAAACTTGATTCGTTAGAAAAACTTGAGGTCACTTACACCAAGGACTTTATAGTAGGTCATGTGCCTTCAGCCATTAGCGACATGCTGTTTGGAATCTATGGCTCGTATTTCCCGGAAGCTGACCAAGAAGAAATCATCAAGCTGTTTGGGGAAAAGCAGCCAGAATACCCTGCCTACAAAGCTATTGTGGCAGAGCGTCAGGCTCAGGCATCAACTGCTGTTGGGCAAAATTACATCGATTTGGAGATGCCCACCCCTGACGGTAAAAACATGAAGGTGAGCGACTATGTGGGCAAGAATGAATATGTGCTTGTGGATTTCTGGGCATCATGGTGTGGTCCATGTCGTGCAGAAATGCCTACAGTGGTAGAAGCTTATTCGAGGTTCCACAATAAAGGTTTTGAAGTGATTGGCGTGTCGTTCGACAACGATAAGAATGCGTGGGTGTCGGCTATTGAAACGCTGAAAATGCCTTGGCCTCAGATGAGCGACCTGAAGGGGTGGAAAAGCGCTGCTGCTGCCACTTATAACGTACAAGCCATTCCGGCCAATGTGCTGATTGACAAAGACGGAAAGATTGTCGCCAAGGATCTTCGCGGTGAGGATCTTCTGAATAAATTGGCTGAGCTGTTGCCATAAGGTTTGTTGGTCCGATAGCTCCAGAAGGAAAACACTGCTAACTCAGTCCGTCCACATCAGGTCGGACATGACATCGTTAGATACAAACAGACCCGCACGTGATAAATGCAGGATTTGGTTGCGCAAAACCAAGCGTCCTGCATCTATGTGTTTTTGAGCATTGCGCAAACAATAAGCAAGGAATGGTCCGCCAAAACGTTTTGCTAAATCATTTAGGCTGATTCCTTTTGAAGTGCGCAGCCCGGTAAAAACATATTCATCATAGCGCTCCCTCTCTGTAAGAGTCTCTATTTCAAGTTGACCACTTGACAAATAAGTCTCTAAAGAATCGGCATGATAGCAACGGTTCTGTCCGTCAAAGGAATGCGCCCCTGCTCCTACCCCCAGATAGGGTGTCCTTTGCCAATAGCCGGAATTGTGGCGCGATTCCCAACCGGGCAATGCAAAATTGCTCAGCTCATAATGATGGTATCCTTTTGCTTCAAGCTTATCTATAAGGAGCTCGTACATTTGCAGGGACACCTCTTCGTCCAGTTCGGCTATCTTACCTTGTTCCCGCAATTGGTTCAGCCATGTGCCTTCTTCATACATTAGCGAGTAAGCTGACAGATGTTTCACTTTTAGAGACAAGGCAACCCGCAGGTCGTTCTCCCATTCTTCCAATGTTTGGCCCGGGAAGCCGAACATCAAGTCTATGCTGATATTGTCAAACCCCACGTCTTGCGCCATACGAACTGCTTGGATGGCTTGCTGGGCGGAATGTCGGCGGTTCAAGAATCGTAATCGCTCATTGTGGAATGTCTGCACCCCCATGCTGAGTCTATTGATGCTCATGCATCTCCAATTTTCCAAGCGCTCTGCCGACACATCGTCAGGATTGGCTTCTATTGAAATTTCTGCTCCTTCGCGTACATTATATATATTATGAACCGCAAAAAGAATACGTGCGAGTTCTTCGTCAGGCAGTTGGGAAGGGGTGCCTCCACCCAAATAGACCGTCTCAATAGGTTCACCACACAGGTATCCTTTCCTGTTTCCCAACTCCCGAAGGACCGCATCAACATATTTCTGACGCTTTGCCAAGGAGGTGGTGGAAAAGAAACCACAATAGATGCAACGTGATTTGCAAAAGGGGATATGTATGTAAATTCCAGCCATTATGAGGCAAAATTACATATTATTTCCTTAATAATGATGAAAAATGCTAAAGAACATAAGATTTTTTCTTCATATAAAAAGAAAAAGCCGTAAATTTATCCCGATTTTGAATTTTATACCTTATAACATATCACTAACCTAACAATGAAAGTTTACCAAACCAACGAAATCAAGAACATTGCTTTGCTTGGCAATGACGGTGCCGGTAAGACGACCCTTACCGAAGCACTGTTGTATGAGGCTGGTGTCATCAGCCGTCGTGGTCGAATCACTGCAAAGAACACTGTGAGTGACTATTTCCCCGTAGAGCAAGAGTATGGCTACAGTGTTTTCTCCACCGTTTTCCATGTGGAATGGAATAATAAGAAGCTGAACATCATCGACTGCCCAGGAGCAGATGACTTCGTAGGTGCCGCCATGACAGCCTTGAATGTGACGGACACGGCTTTGTTGCTCATCAATGGGCAATATGGTCCAGAAGTAGGTACGCAGAACCATTTCCGCTACACAGAGAAATTGGGAAAGCCGGTCATCTTTCTGGTCAACCAATTAGACTCAGAGAAGTGCGACTACCATCAAGTGCTTGACAGCCTCATTAGCATTTATGGTTCCAAGGTTATCCCTATTCAGTACCCACTGAACGAAGGTCCAGAATTTAATTCCCTCATCGACGTACTGCTGATGAAGAAATACTCTTGGAAGCCTGAAGGTGGTGCGCCCATCATTGAGGACATTCCAGCCGAAGAGATGGACAAAGCAACGGAAATGCATCGTGCACTGGTGGAAGCTGCAGCTGAGAATGACGAAGGACTCATGGAAAAATTCTTTGACACAGAGGCCCTGTCTGAGGATGAACTGCGTTTGGGCATCCGACGCGGATTGGCTACGCGTTCCATGTTCCCAGTGTTCTGTGTTTGTGCCACCAAGGACATGGGTGTTCGTCGTCTGATGGAATTTCTTGGAAACGTAGTGCCATTTGTTGATGAAATGCCACAAGTGCATAACACACGCGGAGAGGAAGTGAAGCCTGATTCTAACGCACCCACTTCTCTCTACTTTTTCAAAACAGCCAATGAACCTCACATTGGAGGTGTACAGTACTTCAAAGTGATGTCGGGCAAGGTGCATGAAGGCGATGACTTGACCAATACCGACCGCGGTTCGAAAGAACGCATGGCTCAGCTGTTTGTTTGTGCAGGTGCGAACCGCATCAAAGTGGAAGAACTGGTGGCTGGCGACATTGGTTGTACTGTAAAATTGAAAGATGTGCGCACTGGCAACACTTTGGCTGGCAAGGATTGTGAAAACCGGTTCAATTTTGTCAAATATCCTGAACCTAAATACATCCGTTCAGTCAAGGCTGAAAATGAAAGCGATACAGAAAAGATGGTCGCTGCCATCCAGAAGATGTCGCAGGAAGATCCAACCTGGATATTGGAGCAGTCTAAGGAACTGAAGCAAACTCTTGTGAAAGGACAGGGCGAGTTCCACTTGCGCACCTTGAAATGGCGAATGGAAAACAACGAGAAAATCAAAATCCGTTTCGAAGAGCCTAAGATTCCTTATCGCGAAACCATCACCAAGGCAGCCCGTGCCGATTATCGCCACAAAAAGCAGTCGGGTGGTGCAGGTCAGTTTGGTGAGGTGCACCTCATTGTAGAACCATACTACGATGGAATGCCCGATCCAACTGTTTACAAATTTGGCAATCAAGAATTCAAAATTAATGCGAAGAGCAAGGAAGAGGTTGACCTTGAATGGGGTGGAAAGCTTGTGTTCATCAACTCGGTGGTGGGTGGTGCCATCGACACCCGTTTCATGCCAGCTATTCTGAAGGGTATCATGAGCCGCATGGAACAAGGTCCACTGACTGGCTCGTATGCCCGCGACGTTCGCGTTGTGGTTTATGACGGAAAGATGCATCCCGTTGACTCTAACGAGCTTTCCTTCATGCTGGCAGGTCGCCATGCTTTCTCCGACGCATTCAAGGCTGCTGGCCCCAAGTTGCTTGAACCCATTTACGATGTGGAAGTGTTCGTGCCGAGCGATAAGATGGGCGACGTGATGAGTGACCTGCAAGGTCGTCGCGGTATGATTATTGGCAGCGAGAGCGAAAACGGCTATGAGAAGCTCATAGCCAAAGTACCGTTGAAGAGCCTGTCCAGTTACTCGACAACTCTCAGTTCCATTACAGGGGGGCGAGCCAGCTTCATCATGAAATTTGCTTCTTACGAACTTGTACCGACCGACATCCAGCAACAACTGATGAAAGAGTTCGAAGAACAGAACAAAGACGAGGACTAAGTTCCTAATCTGTTATATACAGAGAAGGGCTTTTCCCCAATATATATGCAAGGGGATGTTCCGCATGGAGCATCCCCTTTGCATATTTATTTTTCTGAGGTGAGTAAGCATGCCTTCAATTGTCTTGGCATACAGACTTGACTCAAAAATAATCACCTCTATGTCAAAACGTAGGAAACGTCATTGCACAACCTTCCTGTAATCATGTGTTAAAAGTTCCCACATTTCCACAAACCAAATTAGGGTGACAGGTAATGCTTTCAGCGCATAGCGTACCATTGTGACCTTTCGGAACTCACGAGGGAAAAGGTCGGTGGAACTTAAACTGGTCAGCACAAAGGCGAACACCATCAAGCCAATCTCCCACTTGCCTCGTTTCCACGGAGCTGCAGTGTACCAAATCACCACACCAACCATTGCAATGATGTAGCCATAGGCTTCTGTGCTGGTGCTCAAGATGCAAATGCAAATGAGGGCAGACGATAGCATAGTCTCTCTGAACGCAAGACTCTTGTATTGGCTTCTCCTGAATAAAGGAGTGAAAAAGAGCAGTGCGCAAGGTGCAAACACCCAGATGTCTGAATAGGTGGTGCATCCACTGAAGTTTCGAACCAAACCTAAAAGTGAGATGTTCTGTTTGGTCTCGAACAAAAGATTGTGATCGTTCTTCACCGCAAGAGCCTTCATCCATTCCACAAATTCGCCGCACGTAAACTCAAACCCAAACATCAGCATGGGAAGTAAAGCAAAGAGAACCATCCACACGATCCAGGTCCATACAAAACGCCCTTTATGTTTTGAGAAGAAGAAAAACAGCATGCCGACTACACCAAAAAGTTTGGTCATCGTGCCCATGGCAATGAAGAATGTGGCCCAATGGTCTTGCTCCTTCTCCACCAGCATAAAACTAAGCAAAATGCCTGAAACCACCAGCGTGTTCAGCTCGGCATCCAGCACGCAGTTCAAGACTTCCTGGACACAAAACCAGAAGATGAACACCTGCTGGTATTTCGTCATCCAAGACAGACGCACCGTGAAAAATAGGAAGAAGGTGATGAAGAGTTCCCAAATCACGATGCCCACCCAATCATTCATTAGCGAGAAAGGTGCAATCAGCGCAGCGAACGTGGGGCCATAAAGGAAATAATTTGTGTCTTCCTCATATAGTGGATAAAGCGGCATCTTCGCCCAAGCATGGTCGAAAGAGTGGGTGAAAATCAGATAGTCATAATCAATAATACCACTATGCACAATCTTGTAAATGCAAAACAGGGCAACCAATCCCCACAATGTTGCCAGCGTCCGGTAGTCGCTTAGCCAAGGTTGTCTAAAAAACTTCTCAATTCTATTATTCATGTTCTTTTTCAATTGTCATCTAACCTACTTTGTGCAGACTTTTGATTTCCTCTCTCCCCGTTGTAGCTGTTCACAAAATAACCGGGACGACGTTTAGATTCATTGAATACCCGAGCCAAATATTCTCCTATAACACCGATGCAGATCAGCTGGGCACCCCCAAGGAAGAGCACCGTCACCATGACGGTAGGGTAGCCAGCCACTGGGTCGCCATACACATTAGTTACAATGATGATGTAAATGAGATAGAGGAATGCAAGAAACGACACAAGCAAACCGAGCAAACTTGCAATTCTCAGTGGCGCAGTTGTATAGGCCATGATGCCATTCAGAGCCAGATTCAATAATGCTCTGTAACTCCATTTCGACTCACCCGCCTGACGTTCCTTTTGCTGATAGAAAATGCCCTTTTTCCTGAATCCGATCCATGAATACATGCCCTTTGTATTCCGTTCCCCCTCGCGCATCTGCTTCAGTGCCTCTACGCAAGAGCGGTCGAGTAAACGGAAATCGCCCGTGTCTTTCTGAATAGGCACACGGGTGAACATCTGCAGCAACTGGTAATACCACTGCGATGTTTTCCGCTTCATCCATGTCTCATTCGATCCTTGGCGGGTAGCATACACGTCGTCAAACCCTTCTTCCCACCAATGTAACATCTCAGGAATTGCATCAACAGGATGCTGCATGTCAAAATCCATGATGATGAGTGCATCACCCTTTACATAGTCAAAACCTGCCATCATCGCCAACTCTTTCCCATAATTGCGTGACAGGTCGATGTAGTTCCAATGGGCAGGATCCTCACGATGTAGCCGAACCATCTGTTGCAACGTATGGTCGGTCGATCCATCATTTACCATCAGGAACTCCCACTCATAACCAGGATTCTCATCCAAGACCCGCTTCATACACTGTTCCAAAACGGGAAATGAGGCCTCCTCGTTAAAGGCCGGAAGTAATATCGTTACCTTTTTCATCTCGATTCTTATTTCTATAAACAAAACGAAGTATCAAGAAATTCGTAGGCACAGCCACCATCAGCACCAGTACAGGAGCCAACAAATGGTGAACTCCCCACTGGGTTAACAAGTGGAACAACACCACATGAATCAGATAGTTCACCACATGGCTTCCGCTGAACCCCAACAACCTTCTCCACGTGGGGCGGGCATGGAAAGTCCAGTAACACGTCATGAAATAGTTATAAATGAACGAAACAACATACCCCACCGAATAAGCCAAATCAATCTGAATCAACTGAATCGCCAGCACATATACTCCATAATGAATGCCAGCCGACACACCGCCGTTCACACAAAACCGCAAAAACTGCCACAATTTGGCATGCCCCTTCTCTTTTACCATTCAAATACTAAACTGTTTTTTGAAATCTAATGCAAAGTTAAGCAAAAAGAATGACTCACCGATAGCAGATGGGAAAATATTCAAAGAAACGTTTAGGAAATTATGGAATTCTCCTTATTTTTGTGCGATATTACCGCTTTTGTCGGTCTTTCCAATGCAGAGGGGCTATAATACAAAGTTTCCTTTGCAATTCTCTACTTTCTTTCGATGCAAGGGCCTGTTAACAAAGCGGCGGCTCATCAGCAATGCGACTTTCAGGTACAATTAGTGTCAAGTGTAAAAATAGAGAAGGACTTTGAAAAAGAAAATCAATACATAGTTGCTGTTTTGTGAATATAAAACAACTGTTTTGTTAATTAATACTTATTTTTAGCCATTATTTTTAAAAGAATGCCCACTTTTTCTGATTACTTTTAGGATTCTTATTATTTTTGCATACAGTATCGTTCAACTGAGACACAAGAGCATGAAGAAATCGACCATAACCATTCTTGCCATCGTAATGGGAATTTCCTTTGCCAGCTTGCTTATCATGCAGATGCGCTACATTGAGGAAATTATCTCCTTGCGTCGAGAGCATTTCGAGGAATCTGTGAGCCGAAGCCTCTACGAGACGGCGCACCAGTTGGAATTGTCTGAAACCAAACGCTATCTCGAAGAAGGTTCGGATGCTCTCAATGGCATAGCAACTGCTTACGACTCTGTATATGCCACGACCGATTCGTCTGTCATCCAACGCACCCATCAGGTCATTGCTAAAGACGGAAGCGTATTTACTTCGCGCGAAACAACTGTCAGCACAAATCTTTCCGATAAATACTTTACGAAAAAGACAGCCAATAACAATGACCGACTTCGCTCGCTCAAGGAAATCATGGACATGCGCTATGCAACAGAAAAAAAACTGGTGGACGAGGTCATTTATAACATCCTCTACACAGCCAGCGACCGTCCATTAGCTGAACGCATCGATTTTAAAGAACTTGACCAGATACTTAAAACCCAGCTTAACAATAACGGAATTACTATTCCTTATCATTTTACGGTAAGTACCAGCAATGGGCAGCAAGTATTTCAATGCGCTGACTATGAAGAGAAGGGCAAAGAACGGGCTTTCACGGAAACCCTCTTCAAGAACGACCCTGTCCAAAGAAGTGGCACCTTGACCGTCCATTTTCCCGGCCTCGGCTATTATATATGGCGGTCATTCTGGTTCATGATGCCTTCGCTCCTCTTCACGCTCATCCTGCTCGTCACCTTTATCGTCACCTTGGTATTGGTGTTCAGACAAAAAAAACTAACAGAAGTGAAGAATGATTTCATCAACAACATGACTCATGAATTCAAGACCCCTATATCCTCCATCTCTTTGGCGGCACAGATGCTGGGAGATGACTCTGTGAAGAAAACACCTGCACTGATGCAACGCCTCACCTCCACTATCATTGACGAGACCAAGCGTTTGCGTTTTCAAGTGGAAAAAGTGTTGCAACTCTCCATGTACGAGAATCAGCGTGCCAACCTCCACATGAAGGAAGTTGACATTAACGAACTTATAGCCAGCGTCACCCATACCTTCGCACTGAAAGTTGAAAAGAACGGAGGCAAAATTATTACAAACCTCAATGCTACTGCTCCCGTCATCTGCGTGGATGATATGCACTTCACCAATGTCATCTTCAACTTGATGGACAATGCCGTGAAATATCGGCGCAGAGACACCGACCTCGAATTGAACGTGGAAACTTGGAACGAACCAGGCCAACTTTGTATCTCCATCAAGGACAACGGTATAGGCATCAAGAAAGAAGATTTGAAACGTATCTTCGAGAAGTTCTACCGTGTACATACGGGCAATCTCCACGATGTGAAGGGTTTCGGGCTTGGTCTTGCTTACGTTTATAAAATTGTCAAAGACCACAAGGGTACCATTACCGCCGAAAGCGAACTGGGAATTGGCACAAAATTCATCATCAAACTGAAAAGTGAATAAAATATATATAACAAACCTCTAAAAAATCACAACTATGCTAACAGACGACAGACTTGAAGAAGTGAACATTCTTCTTTGCGAAGATGACGAGAGTTTAGGAATGCTCCTGCGCGAATATCTTGAAGCCAAGGGCTACAACACAACCCTCTGTCAAGATGGCGAGGAGGGTTTTGACACATTCCTGCAAGGCAACTTTAACCTGTGCATCCTTGATGTCATGATGCCACGCATGGATGGATTCACTCTTGCTGGCAAAATACGCGAACTGAATTATGAGATGCCATTCATGTTCCTTACAGCTAAAAATTTGAAGGACGATGTGCGCGAAGGTTTCGAACTGGGTGCTGACGATTACATCACCAAACCCTTCTCGATGGAGGAAGTGGTGTTCCGCATCGAAGCCATCCTGCGGCGTGTACGTGGTAAGAAAAACAAGGATGTAGCTGTACGCCAGATTGGTAAATTCACATTTGACACCCAGAAACAGATCCTCAGTATGGGCGACAATCAAGAGAAACTCACCACTAAAGAGGCTGAATTGCTCACTTTGCTCAGCAACCGGCAAAATGAGCTTTTGCAGCGCGACTATGCTCTGAAAACAATTTGGATTGATGATAACTACTTTAATGCACGCTCCATGGATGTGTACATTACTAAACTGCGCAAGCACTTAAGGGACGATCCTAATGTGGAAATTATCAACGTGCATGGGAAGGGTTACAAGCTGGTGATTACGGAGGACGGACAGACCTCCGCAGCGAACGGATAAAAAGAATGGAGGCGAATTACCCATTAGGGTGGTTCGCCTCCTTTTTGATAACAAGTATCTTGTAAAAAACTTAAGGTATGTTCTAAAAATTAGCTTTCAATTGTTTTTAGTTGATTTTGGAGTAGATTTGGGTGCAAGACCGCAGGGGCATAGCGAGCTATGGCCCAAG